>Ga0210409_10000283_pt1 | contig 99220 bp, 100 predicted proteins | sample IncBWH17MmetaG_FD_161649 | JGI IMG/M metagenome (GOLD analysis project Ga0210409, IMG submission 161649) | Forest soil microbial communities from Barre Woods Harvard Forest LTER site, Petersham, Massachusetts, United States - Inc-BW-H-17-M | ecosystem: Environmental > Terrestrial > Soil >... | reverse complement strand
GGCGTAGCGGGCGGTTGAGACCGCATACGTTTCCGAGGGCTTGATCTCAGGGGCACCCGATTTTGGTTGTGGGCCAACGGTTTTCTTGCTGGCCAGTCTGGCGACGGCTGCCGCTCCAGCCCCAAGAACTCCCGCGCCAGCAAAAACCGGTGCCACGAGGACGGCACCAGCGATGATCCCGGCAAGACCGAGTAGAACACCGCCTACCTGGATTTTTTCCGAAGTGCTAAGCGTCATCTCTGATTACCCCCTCGCGGTTGGCAACAGCAGGACAGTTGCAAACAAGAGTCCAAACCCTATGGCATTCGACACTGCGCCAACCCAAAAAATCTCTTTTCCCGAAGGGCTATCGTTATTTGATTCATGCTCCAGGTGGAACGATAGCACGAGAAAAAGAAATATGATACAACCCAATAGTGTACCCCCATTCGCGAGTAATGCCTTCCAAGTCTTTGGATCTATTGAGTTTGCTAGGCGTATGGGGTCCAAAAAGTCAAGGACGTTAACGGTCGCGACCGCAAACGCAGCTATTGTCTGGTCAATCCCTAGATAAAGGTCCTGACGCTTCCAACCCGGCTCAATTCGCGCCCGTGCGATTTTCTTGGCGAGAACCGTTAGCCCGCAGACGAAGATCGGCACACATAACGATGCAAGATATTTGTATTGAAATAGACTCATCTTGCGTATGGCGTGCCACCATAGCACAGATAGGTTCTGCTTCTGACGGGAATATTAGTCTTGTTCCAAATTCCGAAATTCTAGTTCTGGTTGCCCGCGCACATGTAGTGTTCCCGATAGTGTTCCTGACACAGCGAGGCCAGCTATACCGAGGCCCAGTGGTTATTTCGGAGTTGGACACGGGCAAGTCGGGTGCTTGGCCTTGATCTTGGTTCATGGAGCTAGATTTGCTCCCAAGCTTTGATTACTATTTCTGCTGCTGCAAACAGGGCATCGCGCCGCTGTTGGTTGGCTGGACACATTGGCCCATTCCAGTAAATGAAGGGCGTCATTTGATTACGGAGGTGATGCATTACTCGCATCATCTTGTACTTGCCCACTATTCGCCTGCCAAACACAAACAGAAGCTTATTCATTCTCATCTTCCGATTTCTTCATCCATACAAGACCGACCCGATCCTGAGCACACTCCGAACAGAACAGTCGAACCGCCGTTATGCCGCCCTCCAAGACGACGTATCGCAGGAGCGTCGCAGGCAAGCCAGAGCCGCATTTGCAATCAGGGCTCACAAATCCGCAACCTCAATCTGCCGTTTCCAGTCCGGCTGAAAAATGAAGGAGGCTATTCGCTCGTCATGCGAGAAGTTCTCTTCTGCTTCAATTAGCGGCTGTTCGCGCTTCGTCCCGCCCCTAGCACTCTCTTCGGCCCAGATGGTTTTGCCGCATCGCGGACAAGCGATCTGCTGTCGCTTGCGCTTCATCGGAGGAATCGAAAGCCGAAACTCGCCGCAGCACCGACATAAACACGTAACCCACGAAACGGGTAGTAGTCCGGCTTCGGCGACAACCTCTTCCAAGGTCTTCACTGGGTAACCTCAATTACGCATTAAGGTCAAAAGAGTTCATCGGCCCGCCGCCGGTCTGCTGTAGGGGCCCACCTGTCACGGTATAAAGCAGTACTCTAGTAGCTAGATTCGCAGCATCGCTATTGCCCAGGAAGATCGTATTTCCACCCGCCGTTATGTTTACACCCGCGCCCGAGGTCTGGACTTGCACACCGTTGACAGTGACGTTAGTGCTGCCAGTCGATAAATGCATTCGTATGGCGGTCCCGAATTGTTGAAGCTGAGTGGTGGTTAGAAGCACGGCGGTACCGCCCGAAACTACGATATTTGCACCACGCAAGAACCCGCCCGTGCTCACAAAGCTGTACACATTGAGATAAGTTGAGGCCGGGATACCAAACGTGCCCAATGGGCCCGGATAGGCGTACACGTCGGGATATTTGTTTAGGTAAGTAATTGCTGCGGACATTTGTCGTTTCCTCGATTTCCTAGTGGTGCGTCTCGTTCTTTGCTGTTGCGGCGAACATTTCACCTTCAACCAATTCAATGGCGTGGGTGATGACCATGTTACGAAATTCGTGGTTGTCCCAAGCGGGCGAAGTTAGTACTTCCGTCCGCTGCTCACAGGTCAAAGCGTCCACCACTTTCCTACAAAAGTCGGCCGCCCAGTGCACGGCCATTACCAGCCTCTGGCCCGTAGCTGCTTATTGGCCCGCTCCCTGAGCGCTCCAAGGTCTGCGGACTCTGCCCAATCCACGTCAAAGGCGGCCTCCTTAGTCTCGGCCTCGATAGCTTTTGCGGCGTCTTCGTTCGCCTGTCTTTGTTGCCCCCTAACAACATGCTGCTTCAGTTTCAGCAGAGGCTTCACGCGGCCATAGGCTTCCGAAAACTGCTCGGCGCGTGCGGTCGTCGGATCTATGCCCATTGCGACAAGCCCTACCCTCATAACCTCCCCGTTTGGGTTTGGCTTGTCGGGCGTACCCGTCGAGTTATCAAATTCTGGATGAAGGACGAGGAACTTTTCTATCTCATCCGGTAACGCGGCTTGTGCCTGCTTTTTCGCATCGTCCCCAAGTTTCTGCTCGACTACTTCGCGCACTTTCTCGGGAGACAAGTTATCCCACATTTCATCCGCTTGGTTCGCCTGAGAGCCCCAGGGCCGTGGATTATCACCTAAGTTCATATTTGGTCCTTTCTACTGCGAGAGGATTTCTGCAGCGGGGTGCACGCAATCCTGCATGAGTCGGTTGAAAAGGTTGCTATCAAAAATGGCTTGCGGGTCGAGCTTTCTCATGATGGGCTCATCGGGCCTGACCCTGCCTTCGCACTTCTGGCAGTAGATGTAACCGGGTGACAGTGGCACATCGTTATCATGAACATAGGTTGCGTGAGTGCCGCCTCCCTCACGAAGCGCATGTGCGTGCGTGCAGACTTTCTCTTGGATAAAGCGCCTATTTTCGTTCCTCTGTTTGACGCCCTCGGCAGCTTGGAGTCTTTCGTCTTGCTGTTGTTTTAGAGCGGCAAGTTCTTTCTCGCTAGGCGGTTCTGGCTTGCGCATCTCTGTTACAGCGGTCGTTACCGCTGAGTTGACCGCGCTCGATATAAACTTTTGTAAATCTTCGGTGGTCAGGGTTAGGGTCTGCTGTTTCTCGCTCATTGCTGCTTCTCCTTGGCTTTTTTCTGTCGTTCTTCCCGCATTTCCGCCTCAACCTCCAGCACTAAGGCGTGCATGTCGGACTGGTGTTCTGATTCTTTAGTCTCAGGCGCATGAATGCCCGGAGTTCCGCTCGTTATCAGGCCGTGTCTAACAGCAAGCTCAAATAGTTCATTCCAATCGCTTGTCCTGGTGCGCGGGCTGCGTAGATGCTGGCAGGCCAGTTCCCGCAACTCCTCAAAGTCGCACACGCGTTTGTCGCGTCGGACGGGACGAACATAAATGCCGCGCTCTAACTTCGGCGCACGCGGAGCACGAGCGTTGTGTTTGCGCTTCGAATTGCGCTTTCGCATCTCGGCCTGTGCCTTCTCTAAGTCCATGACCTACTCACCAAGAATCGCGTCTGTTAGTTCCTTCAGAATGCCTAACTTCGCTGCTACATGAACACCAATTCCACTAAAGACAACCTTCGCAATTGTCGGATGGGCCTGAATAACTGCTTTCAGGGCCGTTACTGCCTGCGGTGTAAGTGACCCAAGTTCTCCCGCGCCTGCGAGGCCGGCAGCTCCCGCCGCGCCCGCTACAGGGGCAGCCGCTAGGGTTTCTGCGGCCTTCGTCCCGAGATTTTGTGGAGTCGATTCCTTCGCCGCTTCTGACTTAGCTTGCGAAGTTTGCCCGAACGCAGCGGCACGCTTCATCGTGTCGTCGAAGGATTCCTCCTCCTTCGGGATGATGACGGTACTGCCAGTGTCGTTTGTAGTCTGGCCGCTTCCGACTGCGGACTGATTCACCGCGCCGTATTTCGCAGCCAATGCGTCATAGTCCACACCGCCGTTTCCGGCTAGTGGCGGCTGTGACGATGACGGAGAAGATGGGGCAGGATTGGAAGCGACAGCACCGTATTGCTTCGCGAGTGCGTCGTAGTCAATCGGCGCGGTACTCATTGCCCGATGGCCTTTCTATATGCGTCTGCCTGCTGTTGTGTGCGGAATACTTGGTCGGTTCCCTTCGGATCAGTGACATGAATCAGCAAGCCAGAGCCGTACATTCTGCGCATGACAGGATTCTGTCCGATGCGAGAGGACATCTGAGAATCGACCGCCTGACGTGCAGCCCCGATAGCGCCAGCCATCTGCGCACCACTGCCGGACCTTGCGAACGACTCTAGAACCTGATCACGAGATGTATCGGAACCCTGGCCGCCGCCCATGACCTTGGAATAATCATCGGCCACGCCGATTGCTGTCTGGGCGAAAGCCGCAGTTGCGCCGCTACCACTGGCCGCCGCTGCCCAATCAGAGAACTTGTTCAGGGCTGGAATCCTTCCATTGGGCAATTTGTTGTAAGCCTGCTGTAATTGGTCAAGCGTGCCACCCTGATCTGTAAGCGATTTGGCAGAGCCGAAGAACGTCACGTTTGTCGGCGAAGAGGCCGTCTTGTAATAGGCTTCAGCGGTTTGACTGTTCCAGTTGGGGTCAAGCTGTTTCGCTGCCGAAAATGCTTGCTGCGCGAAGGCTGGTTTACGGCTGCTGATAATCTGCGATGGTGCCACATCGCCGTTAACAAGCAACTGTGCCGCTGCGTTCGGATCGCCGTCTTTGATGGCCTCTTCGGCCTTGGTCTTCGCCAGATCGAAGGGCAGTGTGGCTTTTCTCTTCGCCACTTCCTGGGCAACGGTTGCGGGCGTCTCGGCCGCTATCTTCGCTGCCTGCCCTGCGCCTTCGGCTTGACCTTCGGCCACTTTGTTCTTGGTAATCGCGCCCTGAATATTCGAGATGGTTTGGTCTAAATGCGCAAGCGTTGCATCCCGGTTCGATGGGGCTACGTTGTCGGGGAGATGCGCGAGCGTTTCACGGTCGCTCTGAAGGATCGCGAGAGACTGCGGAGATGCTGGAGGATTCCAGTAGTGCATCGCATCAGCAACAGTTGCATAGCGCTGCTGCTGGTTCTGCGACATGAACATTTGTTCATTGGGAACTGGTTTACCGAGGTCTTTCTGTAGCTGTGCATAGAACTCGTATTGCGCGTGCTGGCCGTTAGCGGCGCTCAGGTCAAAGTGCATAATTGCATTCGGAGCGACCGCAAGACTTACCGAAGGCGGTACAGCGCCCTGCTTCGCCGTTACATCCTGAAGGGCGGCCATCTCGGAGGGACCGTCGTCGCCAGTCGTGTAGTTTGGCGCATATCCCATCTGCATCAATTCGTTGGCAGTTGCGAGGTTGTCCTTAAAGACGGCTCTCTGATGGTCAGCGTCGTAATCGCCGAGTTCCTTTTGTTTCGCTGTTGCTTGGCCCACCATGTAAGCCGCTTGTGCGTCAGCAAATTTGACTTTTGCGGCTGCGAGTTGCTGACGGTTCGTAAATATTTGCTGTTCTGTCGTCGGAGATACACCGCCAACTACCGCGCCCGGAATACCACCAGTCGCTAGGCCCAGAAGTACGCCTTTCAACCTAGAGCCAATGGTCGGCTGGAAATGTGCTTGTGCGGGCTGGCTGGCATTCAACACACCTTGAAGGTTGGACGTGTCCGGCTGTGAGCCAGCCGTCGCCGTCGATATGGATGGAGCCGGGAGAGTATCTGAGGAAATTGCAGTCTGTAGGCTGCCGCCCGTCGCCGGTCCTGGTGCTGCGCTAGGCACTGACGATGCGGCGAGGTTCTGCCCGCTATCGGTGATAGCGTTCGCGAGGTTCGACGAAACCGGCAAGTCTGAAGTGTCTGGGGGTTGCGGTACCGGGTTAGTTGCCATTCGGTTTTGCTTCCTTCTCGAGTGCCTCGATTCGGCCTCTTAATTCATCAACAGTCGCATTGAACCGCGCTAGGAACTGTCCCAGCTTTTCGCAAGAAGCGGAAGCCGCATCGAGCATAATGGCGTCCTCTCTTTGCTGTTGGGCGGTCTCGTCGTCGATTTGCGCCTTCAAGCTGGGAACGGTGGCCTCAAAGCCTTTCCATAGTTCGGGGAGTTCGGATTCAAAAAAATCGAAGCTGTCAACATTCATTCGGTTTCTCCAAATTTTGCGGCTGCCGAGGTTCGGTTAAACCCAGACAGCCGCCATGGCAGTGCTAGCGAACGTCGTTACACCTGCGGTCGAATACTTTTGCCATTAGGCTGATATCTCCTGTTTCTGACGCTTTTCCAATTCGCAGGCAGGAATTTCCCAGCGGCCGTCCTCGCTCTTCTGCGCGGGCAATGAGCCGTCCCAGAGTTTCTTGTAGACGCAATCCAGCCGGATTCCTGCAAGCCGGGCGAATTGCGCTGGACTCAATACTTCTGACATATACCCTACCCCCGTATGGTATTGCTATGCGTATTAGATGCCAGTGGGCACCTAAAAGTCAACCCAATTTTCGGTGTTTCTTCGCCGCGAACAATTGGCGAAGACCGATGAGACTCCCGCGTAAAACCGCCGCTAGGGCGGTTTCCTGCCCCGTGGTGCGCTTCGGGAGGTATTGGGCGGGGTGAAGGGGGCCTACAAGATATACGAGTTGGCCGACTTAGTGCGAGCTGTCACATAAAGTCATAGTTCCTCGGGGTGGTGGGCGGGGTCGCCGGTACTCCGAGGATTCCCCTTGCTTCGTTCAGATCCTGCAGCATTTGTTTGTAATTGATCTTATTTCTGTGGGTTTCCGCTCGGCCGGCTTCCAGATCATGCAAAACATGAAGCTCACGACCACGGATGGTCGCGCTTTTCTTCATTTTGCCGATCTGCTTCATCTTCCTAACAAGCTTGTTCCCTTGCAGTTGGCTGTTGAGGCGTTCCAGCTCTTCAGGATTTCCATCTCGCAGCAGGAGTGCCTGGTAGTCGGACAAGCCCCCAAGTTTTGAGGACATCCAGTCCTCGATATCCTCATTCTCCTTTATGTGCGCCAGTACTACCGCTTTAAGCGTCTTTAGTCGCTCAACGAGTTCCGGGGTAAATGGAGCCCGGCCGGCTTTAACATTCGCGATGCAGTCCAGGAATTGGCGTACGTGGCCAAAGGCGTTATTGTAATTATGCTCGGCTGCTCTAAGCTTTTGCTGTAATTTCGGGTGGTTTATTTCTGGACCACGCATTGTGATTATCCTCTCCCGTGAACTGAAGCTGCCGCCTGTTCTCGCCGTCGACAACCAAAATCGCCTGCGGATTATCTGTACTAATGCTTTTTCTTGTCAACACAAACCCACGCGCAGCCTAGCCCGCCCCTCCATGCTGGCGCTTCGGGGGGAGCCACCCCGGTCAAGTCGTTCAAAATAGGGTGGTAAGCTCACAGCGAACGAAAAGCGAAGCTGCTCGCAGCGTGCTTTGTGCTGGTGATCGGGCGCGATTCGTGGCGTCCTGGTGGGCTTGGGGGCTTTGAGAATATGCGAGTTAGCTGACACCTACGCGACAACCAAGCGTCTAACAGGCTGGGAACAATGGGGTTATTCCGTACAGCGGTTACGGAAACCATCGTTCCGCGTGACGATAATCCCTAGTGAAACGCTAGACATGGCAGCTTTGTCACAGTTTGCACAGATTTTTGAACATGAAGATGCGCTTTGATAACTGTCGGCCATGGAAGGGGGGGGTGTTCAGTGTTCAAAAACCCTAAGAAAGAGAATATTTGAACAGTTCAAAAACAACCCCTCCTAGGGAAGAGACTAAGGTCTCATTCCCGTCGGGGTTTGGGCATTCCGTTCAGTGTTCAGAAATTATTGAACAGTTTTTGAACGGGAGTATCCTTCAGGGCGGAGTGTCCCATGAGACGAATCGCTACGATCTGTGCTCTTGTTATTTGCGTGCTGGTGTTTGCGTGGATGATGCCAACCGATCATCGGCTTATATGGCCGCTCAGAGCCGTGGGCTCGCTCAGTCTCAGCTATTTGATTGTTTATGCTTTCAGTCGTGCGGCGTTATCCTTGAACCGTCGTCAAGCTACGTAGCTTTGAGCCATCCACTGACCGTGCCGACGCTGACGCCGAGTGTCTTAGCAATTTCGCGGTAGCCCTTGCCGTCTTCGTGCATCTTTCGAGCTTGAGCAATCTTTTCGTCCTTGTCAGCCACCTGTGGGCGGCCGGCTTGCGCCTGTGGCTTGTTCTCGCTGAACGTTCCTGCAAAGCCTGGAGGATTGGGGAGCTCGAAGTATCCGGCTGCGTCTATGGATGGGCGGCCCTGAATGATGAATGGTTGGCAAGGGAGGAAATCCCGCGCCTTTACGTTCTGCACAAAAATGCGGGTTGCATCGGCATCGATTTGACTGAGGCCCCAGCACGTGGCCAGCATGGCCCCGATGTCACCAGATCCACGCAGCACATTTTCCAGCGTCATGTACGTGTCTTTACCGAAGCTCTTCGGGCTATGGTGCGCTCCTGTAATCGTGCGAGCGCCGGCACGCTGCAGGGCGAAAAGGCTATCAGCGAAGGCCCTCTGCTCGGCTGCACTGTTCTCGTCTCCCGTCATGAATCGAATGGCAGTGTCCAAGAAAACGTCCGCGCCCTTGGCAGCTTCTAGAATGCGGGGATCAGTGAGAGACAGCTGCCCCTGCGCGGAGAGTGTCCGGCAAAATAGCTTCTCCTCCTGCACATATTGTTCCAAGCGAAAGGTCTTGAGGCGCGCCGCGAATGGGCCTAATCCTGCCTCCGGGATGAGGTAGATGACCCGTTCTGCCTTCTTCGGGACAGCGAAGTGATGAAACAGCTTCCCGCCTTCGAGCAGAGCCCGAACCATGGCGAGCATGCACAGCGTCTTGCCGTGCCCTGCCAGTCCGCCGATAAGCGTGATTCCGTCCTCTTGGAGGAAGCCGTCGATTGCGAAGCTTGCGGTCGGTGCATTGATTACCTCGTCATGGGTGTGAAACAAGCTGCGCCAGTTTTGAGCCGCTGACCTTTGCGTCAGCACTTCCTGCATCTGTTGCAGGAGGCTCAATCGCAATTCGCTGTCATCGGCCTTGGCTAGTTGCTCTCGCAGTCTCTCGAAGCGGCGCTCCGTGGAGGCTTCGCGGACACCGCGCACGTAAGCACTAAAGTTCTCTGGGTATGCGCGGTCCAACAGTGCACTGATATACGGAATCCCGCCAACGCTATCCAGTTCACTCCTGTGCGCTAGTTCCGAGGGTAGCGTGGTCTCATCGATTGCCCGCCGATCTTCGAACATGGAAGACATGCATCGATAGATTTTCCTGTGGGAGTCGAGCGAGAAAGCGTCGGAGCTTAGTGATTCGGTCTGCGGCCACAGCGAATTGTCGAGCAGTACGGAGCCCAGGAGCGCCCGCTCTGTCTGCTCCACGGCGCTAGAATGGCAGGTCATGGTCGCTGACCCTCACCCCGTGAACGTTTGTTATCGGGTCTTGGCACTTGTGGAAGCCGCGCCGATCCGCCTCTATCTCCCCGTCTTTCGTCCGGCGAGTGACGCATAAGTACCACCTGCCCGACTTACTCTGCTGCCATGCAAGGGATTTTCTGCCACAGCGTTTACATTCCGCTGTCTTATCGACTATTACCCAATGCGATTGACCGCCTTGGCTAGAGTTGCAATTGTCGCTTTGCATAATGTTCTAGCGCACCCTTCCCGATCTGCGCCGTTCCCACCACGCGGTGAGCTGCTGTGAGCCGAGTTCGAATCTCGTGTAACGTCCCAACTTCACGCACGGGATGGGGTCATTCGCAAAGCCTCGTCGCGTGTTATTCCGGACCCAAGTTTCCGGCACGTTCCAGCGTCGGGCGAGTTCGCGGGCATCAATTATTTCGACGGTCGCTGTCATCGCGCTCCATCCTTCCGGAATGGCGCTGAAGACTTTCCGCCCTCTTGAATAACCTTCTCCAATTCGGACTCGCGAATCATGGTTCGCCCGCCGACCTTGGTGCGCTGCAATATCCCTTTGCTCAGCCATGCGCGGACCGTCCATATACTGATTCCGCCTAGCCGTCTCGCCGCTTCCGCGATTGAGATAAGACTGTCGTTGTCCACGGTGCTAGTTCCTCCCAAAAACACTCACAGGATGCACTAGACAGCCAGCCGTGACTAGCGCATAATAATATGTGCAATATGACTACTTCTCGTATGTTACGCAGCAAGGGCAAAGAGGCGCGGGAACACGATCTAGTTCTCCGGCGATTGGTGAGGCACAGCGGGCTGCCTGGAGTTGATTGGCTCAACAAGGGCACATCGCCCGCTCAATTGCGAGTGGCGCGGCTGATCGAATTGTTGAAGACCGCCGAAGAGCAACAACGGACATATTTGACTGCTGCGGAGTTCTCGCCGGAGCGGGAGGCAGCCGAATCCCGGTATCGTGCCGCCGAAGACGAAGCCAACGAAATTCTGGCGCGGTATCGCGGGTCGCAGCGTGTGTTGTTCTACGGCACTCCCACCGTGGCCTTTTGGGTTACAGACTGGAATCGTGTTCTAAAGGACGAATCCTACGGTGCAGAAATAGGGCTGATTTCCCATGCGTTGTCGCTGTTGCCACGGGGCTTGATCAATCGTTTGCGCAAGTGTCGAGAATGCGGGAAGTGGTTTTATGCGAAGACGGACCACAACACGAGTTGCAGTGACAATTGTCGCAACAAGTACGCTTCGCACGCCGATGAGTTCAAGCGGAAACGGGCGGCCTACCAGAGGGAATATCGCGCAAGGCAACGCGAAAGGGAAAAACGATCTTGGAAGTTGTTGGAGCAGGACAAAACAGGGAAAGGACGCAAAACACAATGAAACGCAGACGAGAACAGACTGGCACGGTCTACAAGAAAGGCGGAGTCTGGTATCTCCGCTATTCGGATTTCCGTGTCGAAGATGGTCAGTTGCAGCGCAAGAGGCTTTGCAAGCAGCTCGGCGCTGTGGCTGATTTGACCAAACAGAAAGCACGCGACGAGGCCAAGACGTTTCTAGCAACGATCAACAAACCGGCATTACTGCCCGAGACTGCGGTTAAGTTCACGGAGTTTGTCGAGAACGTGTACTTTCCGCGTGTCGAGCAGAGGACTCGGCCTTCCACTTATCGCGGGTACAAGATTCTCTGGACGGCAATCCAGCCCTTCAGTGATGGCCTTTGGACTCGTGACGTGCGGACCCGCCACGTGCAAGCGATCCTAGACGAGATGGCGCAAACGGGCAGGTTTAATTCTCATTCCATGCAGCACATTAAGGGTTTTCTATCGGGAGTGTTTCGGCTGTCAACTCAATTGGGCTACTACGAAGGGGCTAACCCTGTCCGCGAAACTTCATTGCCCAAGACTCGCGATGTTGAAGAAACGCATGCTTACAGCCTTGAGGAAGTTCTCGTGATGCTGGACGCCGTTCCTGAGCCTGCGTCAACGCTGCTGGCCGCTGCCGCGTTTACCGGCGTGCGCCGTGGCGAGCTACGCGGGATGTATTGGGAGAACTACAAAGACGGTGAGTTCATGATTGCCCGCTCGATCTGGAACGGCATTACCACAGACCCCAAGAGTAAAAAGAGCCGTGCCCCTGTGCCCATCATTCCCAAGCTGGCTGCGAAACTGGCTGCTCATCGCAAGGCTCAACACAATCCAATAACAGGTCCGGTGTTCCCGAATGGTGCAGGAAAGGCCGCTGATCCGGACAGCATCTTGCGCCGTGTGATCCTGCCGGCTCTGGACGTTTGCGAATTTTGCAGCAAGCCCGAGTCTGAGCATGGAAGGGCTACTCACAAATTCGAGCGCAACAAGGTTCTTCCTGAGTGGCGCGGCTGGCACGCATTCAGGCGCGGGCTTGCCACAAACCTGCACCGACTGGGCGTTGACGATCTGACCATCCAAGCAATCTTGCGGCATTCAAATGTGGGCGTGACGCAGAAGTGCTACATCAAGACCGCGAGCGAGCAGACACAGGCTGCGATGCAGAAACTAGAAACCGCCTTAAGTGACACCTTCGTGACACCTAAAGCGGCAGCGACAACGGCCAAGAGCGTGATGTGATGTCTCGGCCCGATGCTTGCAACTCTCTTTGCTGGATGGATTTAGGAAGGATCTGGCGGAGAGGGAGGGATTCGAACCCTCGGTACAGGTGTTAGCCCGTACAACGGTTTAGCAAACCGCCGCCTTCAGCCTCTCGGCCACCTCTCCGACATGCGGAATTCTAGTTTACCACGGCCGCAATAGAGCGCCGTCACTACGGCATTCTTAAACCGTTTCAATATCGACAAGCGCCTGTGCCGAGAACGGGCTTCAACTCTGCTTCCTTCTACAAGCATGCCAGAACCGTTGAACACAATCGCAAGTGGGCGTCTGTCTCGTGCAAAATAATCTCCGTTGGCGCCTTAAGGCTGCGACTCGTAATGGGAGGGAACGCGAAGGCGAACGTCCTCACGCGAAAGTCAGCGAGGCCATATCGATTAGGGATTGGCGAATTTCAACCGGGCAATCGCATGCGAAATCTTGTTTCAGGAGACAGGCACACTCAGTAGAAAGGCAGCCTGTCAGATCTGATCTTTATAGTGTTCGAGAACGATCCGAACCAACTGGCTGCGCGTGTGTACTCCGGTTTTCGAAAACAACTGCTGCAACGTCGCCTTGACCGAACTTTCCGAGACACCAATTTTTTCGGCAATTTGTTTGTTGGCGAGCCCCTCAAAAACATAAGAGAGAACCTGCCGTTCTCGTTGTGTAAGGTCTGACTTCGCCCGGCGTTTGCTCTGTCCCGTAATCGCATCCTGCAGCAGTTCTTGGTCAAACCAGACCTTACCGGACATGACGTCGCGGATGCCCTGGGGCAAGGAGGCGGCAGAATTGTGCTTCATGAAAATTCCTGAAATGCCGGTGTGAATCAGTTCAGCCACCTTGCTTTGATCGACCCCCGCCGTCACCACCAGCACGCGGCCAGTAAATCCCTGTTCTTTCGCGCGCCGCATAAAGTCGATGCCGTCTCGTTCACCCAAGTCGAAATCGAGAAGAACAACGTCTACATGCATCTGCTGCATGAGTTTGAGAGCATCTTCAATGGATCCACAATGGGCCACGACTTCGATACCTGGCTCCGTTGCCAAGAGGCGGGCAACGCTCTCACGAAACAGAGCATGATCGTCCAAGATGAGGACAGAAACGATCTGCTCCACAGGCTCAGGCATTCACCGGCTCCTCGACGGCAGAGAAGGAGTGCAGCACAATCGCAAAACAGCAACCGCTCTGGCGTGGTTCGTAGACTAACTCTCCACCGAAACTCCTCATGATCGCGCGCGACATGTACAGCCCGAGGCCGGTTGCGTCCGCGCCCCGCTGGAAAGGACGAAAGAGTTCATATGGATTCGCCACACCACAACCTGTGTCCTCAAAGCGGATGATGACGTTACCGTTTTCCCCGCTTACCGCGATTCGCAGAAGCTTTGCGTTGGACGCCTCCATGGCTCGCTGGCTATTTTTCGCCAGGTTCAGGAACACCTGAATGAGTCCGTAGCGGTCTGCCCAGACGAGAGGAAGATCGCCGGGTATATCCCACTCCACCTCCATTTCCGATTCCCGGTATGCTGAGTCGATCAAAACACGCGATTCGTCCAGGACCGACGTCAGATCAACGGCCGCCGCGTTGTGTTGAGTCGAGGGCCGCAGTTCCAGCGCCGACACCTTTTCAAGGCTCTGAATCAGCGTGCTTAGCGCGTTGAAGTCTTCGTTGTGACGGAGTTCCTTCACATTCGACAGATTCTTGTGAACCACAAGCATAGCGCTGCAGATATTGCGCACTTCATGCGCGACGGCAGCCATGAGGATACGGCTGCTTTTCAAAAGATGATCGAGACTCAGGTCTTCTCGATTCCTAAGATCTTCCGAAAGATCCACCACGATCGCGGCGAGTCGTGGACCAGACATAGTGGTGTACGTGGAGAACCAGATGCCTGCCAGAAATGCTTCGCCATTATTTCGCTGCCCACGGCATTGCAACGCTGTTCGCAACACGCGTGTAGTCTGAGTCTCGACGGCCGTCTTCAATGCGGGAAGGTATTCGCGAACATCCTGTCCTGCGAGCGGACGAGAGCCGGGTGCGAGAAGTTGTTGTGCCGCCTCGTTCGCCAAGAGAATGGTGCCGCCTAAGTCGATGGTCACAATGGCGGCGGGGCTGCTCTCAACTAATGTCTGAAGCTGTTCCTCAGCTTCTCGCTGCAACTTCATCAAGTCGCCTTGATGTTTTTGCGCCATGATGCGACGGTTGCGTACGAGTTCCGAGATGAAGAGTCCCGTCCCGACGAACCCAGCAAAACTAAAGACAACGTGAACCGGTGTTTCGTTCTTCGGCAAATTGCTGAAGTCAAGAATCGCGCACACAAGCGCGATGACAATCAGGCTTTTGCGGGAGAGGAACCCTCCCACGATCATGATCGGGAAAAGGTAGAGGAAGCCGAGCGAAATATAGGGCTCGGTCCACCAATCGATGGCTGCGATCAATGTGCCGAGCAACGCTGCTACTAGAAGCAGACGTGTGCGATTCTCCGGCGCATAGATAGTTGAGAGTGGATCTCTCATGACCCGTAGCGCGACACTTCCCCAATTTTGGCTCAAATTCCTCAGCACTGTGACTGCCTTCTTCGTGACTGACCGAAAGATAGTGTAGAGAAGCCAACGGATAGCATAGTTGTTCAGGCCCTTCGCCTGAGGGGCGAACGTGTTTTCGGAAAAGGCCGTCGCTTAGGGAGTCGAGCGGCGAGCCAACGCTTGTCAAGGCGGCTCTAAAGGCGTGCCTTCGCGGGCCTGTCAGCCGATCTAACGATAGCACCAAAACCGAAAGATAGCGTTCCAATTCGACAGGTTTTTAACCAATCTAAGTTTACGGTTCGCGAGTGGATTTGGCGAAACACTGATCTTGTCGTGTCCGAGTCAACGCCGAAACGTTAGCCGCGAATGCAGTTCCTCCCTCTAGCCGTCAAAGGATCGAAGCAAGAAAATCTGGAGGTGTGTTCGCCGTGACATTGGATCCGGGAATCTACTCGCGCGTTCAGTCCGTACTCGAGCAGAGGGCGACCAAGTCACGGCCGGCCTCGAAGCAGACGCTTCTTCAAGTATCGACACCCACACGAACAATTGTTGACCCCGTTGGGAGCATCGCCAATCTCGCGCACGCGACAATGCGTGAATTGATCGACGCTAGCTTTGAGGCTCTCGATCTACTCAATATGGGGCTCATTTTCTGCGCAGAGTCGGGTCAGTTGCAATTTACGAATCGCACTGCGGATGAGATCTTGCAATCACGCGATGGCCTGGAAGTCAACGCGCACGGCGTATTGCAAGCAACCCAAGAAGACGCTTCTTTGTTGAGCGAATTGATTGGTCGAGTCACGCGTGCCAACGCAGACGAAATTCCAGCCCGTGCCGATGTCGCGGTATCTCTTCGTCGTGCGTCCAGAAAAAGACCTTTGACGGTTCTGATCCGCTGCACCGATGGCATAGTTCAGGGAGACGGAAATACCACAAAACCGGGCGCGTTGCTCATTGTCATCGATGCTGCATTGCCGGTACACACACAGGAAAGCGAACTCCGGCGACTTTACGGTCTAACGTCGACTGAATCGCGCCTCGCGAAGCTTTTGATGGAGGGTAAAGATCTGGACGGTTGCTGCGACGAACTGGGGATCTCTCGGTCTACCGTACGCATGCATCGGCGCAATCTATTTTCAAAAACGGATGTGCGGCGGCAAACGCAGTTGATCACGCTTCTGTTCAAGAGTATCGGTCTCGGTCCCCGCGGAAAATAGCAACCCGGTACCTGTGGCAAAAGCAGCGCGAGTACTTCCGTAACACGGCAATGTGCCAAGAGCCTTTCTTCGCGACGGCAGAGCGGGCCGTCATTCATCCGGACGTAGACGCAGTCGACGTTCCAGCCTAACCTCTCACAAGCTTTTGAAGTATTGACCCTCCCCTCATTCAAGCGAAGCGCGGACAGGAATGCAAAGAACTCCGTCGATCGATATGTCGTCAGGCGTGGCTGCTGGGACAGCCCCTGCATTCCTGGACAACGACCGGTGTCCGATTTGCGGAGCTTCGGCCGTGGAAGGTGGCTGTAGCGATTCTGCGGCCTGCGCAAACGTGTTGGGGCGATTGGAGAGTACTGATACGCACGCCCTAGTAGGCGCTTTGGCCGCGCGCCAGTCGGCTGAGGTCCACGGTCTCTGGACTGCAATGCTGCTTGCCTTGGATTCGCTCGCGGTTGGCTTGGCCATCTGCGACACCTCAGCCAAGATTCTGGCCATTAACGCCACTGCGGAACGCACGCTTGCGAATGGCGATGCCCTGCGCGTCAGCGAGTCAGGTGAACTCTGTAGCGTTGCTCCCAATGCTCCCGTTCTTGCCGATGCCCTGAGACGGCTCGAGGCGGCTGGGTCAGACGACAAGCTCCCATCACAAGGCAAGGCTTTGTTGATACCTCGCAAGTCAGGCGGGCGACCCATTACAGTGCTTATGCGCCGAGTGGCCACGGGACTGAATCATGCTACCTCTATGCAAGTGGTGGTGATGATAATGGATGCCACGCTTGCGGTGGACGCGACAACTTCCGATCTCCAGCAACTGTTTAGCTTCACACCGGGAGAAACCCGACTGGCCAACCTGCTGATGAGCGGCGTATCGATGGCCGACTCCTGCCGTGAGCTAGGCATCTGCCTCTCCACCGGGTGCAGTCATCTACGCAAAATATTCAAGAAAACGAAGACTCACCGGCAGGGCGAACTCGTTGCGTTGCTCCTGCGCAGCATTGGCTTTTTGCGAAATCGGATACCGGTCTCGGCTTTTGGAGAAGAACGGCAGGAATCGAGCAGCCGGAGTGACGTTCGTTTTTCCGGCCTCATTCAAGTGGACGTAGACACCGATTTGTAGCTCGCCTACTCTCACTCGAGCTTGGTGGATCAGACTCCCTCCTGATCTGTAGCACTCCCCCTAAATAGATGTGGGTAAACACGGGGCGGATTTTCTCCCGCGCCACCGTGAAAACAAGACATTCCACGTGTGCAGTGGAGAGTTCTGTGGAGGATTCTCGTTTGGCTTCAGAGTGTGTTGGGCGCAGGTTTGTCTGTCGATCAACAGTCGGGATGGATCCGCTCCTGAAGTTCTTCCGGGGAGGGTTATTGCACGCTCAAAGGGTCTCGCCAATTCGCCACTCGAACTTCACCACAACGTCGAATGTCCTTCTGCCGGCAGTGAACACGAACGGCGCCCTGGTCGCGCCCGTGGTTTCGAAGGAGGCTGCAAAAGCCATGAAAAGATCGTCCCAGGTGTGGTTGCCAATTCTTCTGATGTGTCTCGCGGCCGTCGCGAATGCACAGTCATTCCGCGTGCAGTGCCCGACCACCACCATCACACATCCGTCAGCACTCCACGACAACAATTCGGAACCGGCCTACAGTGGCCCAACCACGCTCCAATTGGGCACCAGCGGATACATGGTGCCGAAAGCGAACGTGAACGGCGCGATCAAGTGCCAGCAGATTTCCGGCGGTGACGGCTACTCGACCATGGGTGACGGCACGCAAACCTACATGTTCTCGTTCGGCCCATTGTCGGGATTGTCGAAAATCGCGAATGGCCAGCCCGGTACTGATACGCCTACCGAGTTCAACACTGTGTACACGGGCACAACGTTGCAGCCCGGGGATCCCGCGACCACGGTCAATTCGGCGGTGCCAGTCGCTATGCCGATCTCGTTTTACGACGGCGCCGTGGGCTTGGTGAATGACGTGCCGTATCTGGCCACGATTTACAGCATCAGCGAGGGCGCAACCCTGCAATGCGGAACGCCTCCAGTTGCATGCAATCCCGGCTTCAGCGCAAAGACGGTCACGGTTGTGCTGAACACCGCGGTCATGTTTAAGGCCGGAGACCAGATAAAGATCAGCGGTCAGGACACCACGGGCTACAACGGCACTTTCACCGTTGGCACGGTTGGCGTCCACAACCCTTATTTTTCCGATAACTTCGCTTTCACCTATACCAACACGACCACGGGACTGGCAGAAGTGGTGGAGTCGACGAGCGCGACGGCGGCGAGTACGCCAGGCGTCGATGGGCACGTCGATCCCCGCCAGATCATGGACATCGGTGTTATGAACGGCAACATTCCGGCGCCGCTGATGGCGATCGATGAGGACGATGAGTTCTTCCTCACGCTCACCAACGTCGGCATGATCATGCGACCGGACCTGTTTGAGCAGCATACGGTTCACTTCCACGGATATCCGAACGCTTCCTCCTTCTATGACGGTGTGCCTGACGCCTCCGTCGCCATCAACATCGGGGCGAGCTTCACTTACTACTATCTAGCCCCGGATGCGGGAACTTACTTCTGGCATTGCCACATCACTCCGCCAGAGCACTTGCAGATGGGCATGGTCGGCCAGATGTATGTGCGCCCGCGCCAGAACCGCGTGGCAGTCGGTGGCAACCTGTACACCGCGCGTGCTTTGCAGGACACCGATCTACGCACGGCTTGCGTTTCAGCCAGCGACATCCTGTGCAGCAATCCGCTGCCTGCTCTGAACACGGGTGCAACGCGCCCGTCGACCGGCGGCTATGCCTACAACGACGGTGACGGCTCGACTTACTACGACGTTGAGTATCCCCTGCAGATTCACGGTTTCGATCCAAACTTCCACTTTGTTGGCATGACCTTCAACCCCGAAGGCTTCGCCGACATGAAGGACAAGTATTTCCTCCTGAACGGCCGCAGCTACCCTGACACGGTTATGCCCGGCCCGCTCGAGACGCAGTCGGCCGATGGCGTGAATCACTTCTCGCAGCCACTGCCCTCTATCATCACCCTCCACCCGGGTCAGAAGGCTCTGCTCCGTATCTCCGATCTGGACGTTACCGAATATCAGACCCTGGCTTCACTGGGCATTCCGATGAAAGTCATCGGCTATAACGCGAAGCTGCTTCGCGACCAGGCGGGAAACAACCTTTACTACACCACCAACTCAATCACGCTGGCGGGCGGCGAATCGCTCGATGTGATTCTCGACAGCACCGGTATCCCCACAGGAACCTACTACTTGTACACCCCTAATCTCGACCATCTGTCGAATGACGCCGAGAACTTCGGCGGGTTGATGACCGAAGTCCACGTCAATTAGGAGCGCAGCAATGAAGGCGACGAACATGAAAAAAGCGATCTCGATCACACAAATGCTGCTGACGCCGATGGTGCTAGTGGCGCTCTTGCTCGCGGCGACGGCGTCTTTCGCTGCCGCTCCGGGCATCACCGGGCCGAGCTTTAAGCTGATCGCCCAGCCGGCGACCCTCACCCAGCCGGACGGCGAAATGATCTATTCCTGGGGTTATGGCTGTAACGGCGCGCCGACCGGATTTGCTCCAGCCACCATCGTCGGCGCTTCTTGCTCCAGCATGCAGGTTCCGGGCCCAACCTTGGTTGTCACCGCTGGGCAACCCGTTACCGTCCAGCTGGTTAACAATTTGCCCTCTGCCGCAGGGAACACCTCGATTCTGTTTCCCGGCTTCAATGTGACCGCCACTGGCGGTGTTGCGGGCTTGCTCACGCAAGAGGCGACGCCCTCCTCCAGCCCAGCTTGCTCAGGTACTTCGTGCGTGACCTACACGTTCACTGCGACGAATCCTGGCACGCATGCCTATTACAGCGGAACGCAGGGAGATCTGCAGGTGGAGATGGGTTTGTATGGCGCGATCATCGTTCTGCCAGCAACAACGCCGGCCGGCTGCACGGCGCTGAATGCAATTCCCGCGCACTACGTCGCTCCGAATAATGCTGCGGAAGTCGACTATCGACTAGCGCCGGCCGCCTACAACAACCCCAGAACCTGCTACGACCGCGAGTACCTCTTCCAGTTCTCGGAAATGGATCCGCGCATCCACACCCAGGCGCAAACGCAGGCCACGGCGCTTGCCGGCTGCACCGCCGGCAATCCTGGTTGCACCCTGCAGGTTGCGACCGAACCGTATCATCCCGCGTATTTCATGATCAACGGACGTTCCATGCCCGATGACATGGATCCGAACTATGCCCCCCAGTATCCTCATCAACCCTATAACGGCAATCCGCACATGCACCCGGGCGAAATGGTTCTTCTGCGGATCATCGGCCAGGGACGTTGGCAGCATCCGTTCCACGAGCATGGCAACCACGTACGCATTCTAGGGCGAGACGGAAACCTGATTCTCAGCTCGACCACTGCAGGTGAGGTCAATCTTGCCGGCCCACTCCTCTTCACCACCACCACGACGCCGGGCATCACGATGGATGGCATCTTCTACTGGACGGGGAAGGGGTTGAACTGGGATCCGTATGGACATAATCCCAATTCGGCCGACCCGCTTGCCAAGCTGCCCTGCGATGGGCTTCTGAACGGCTATCACTCGGTCAGAACCGACCTGAATTACTACGAGTGGTGCCAGGACCACAACAAGCCGGTGCAGTCGGCGCCGTTCGGCGACGTCGCCGGCGGTGGCCCCGCAACCTTGCCGGACCCGAACCTATTTACGAACGGTCCCTGGTACGGTGGCAGCCCCTACTTGGGTCCGGACGCAACCACGCGCGCTACAGGCTGTAGTGCAGGAGCTCCAGCGGGTTCCTGCGGCGCCACGGGCACCACTCCTCCCTCAGGAACAATCGCCAACTCTCCGAGCGGCGAAGCTGGTTTCGCTTTCATGTGGCACTCACACAACGAGCGTGAGATCACCACCAACAATATTTTCCCCGGGGGCATGTTGATGATGATGCTGGTCGATTCCCGGGAATTTCAAATCGACGAGTCGAACTAACTGAGGAGAATCGTAATGCGATCCAATTCCTTGAAGCTAACTCTGAAGACTGCTGTACTCGCAGCATGCATTCTCCTCCTCGGAGTGAGTGCGTGTCTGGCGCAGCAACAGGTCAATCTGACCGCTGCTCCCAGCTCGCTGACGCTGCCCGACGGCTCCGCGGTGCCGATGTGGGGTTACGCCTGCGGCACGGTCGTTACCGGCTCGACTGCAACCTGCGCCAAGCTCAATCCCACTGCCCCTACTACTGGTTGGTCGCCGGTGGTGATTACGGTCCCGACCGGCCAGGATCTGCAGATTAACCTCACGAACTCGCTGACCTTTTCGGTCACCGGAAGCACGACGGCCACGAATACGGTGCCGACGTCCCTGGTGATCGTTGGCCAGATTGGTGGCGGTCTCGGTAACACGGCTACTTCGACGCCGAGTCCGGATCACACCAATAACCAGCAAGTGACGTGGCCGATTGCGTCGCCGGGGGCTGCGAATACGCCACCGACGCAAGGGAATCGTGTGCAGTCGTTCTCTACCGAAGTAGCGGAAGGGACGACCGCGAACCTCTGCTGGGGTACAAGCTGTCCTACGCCGACACCGGCATTGAAGGCCGGCACCTACTTGATCGAGTCGGGTACGCACCCCTCGATTCAAGGACCGATGGGCTTGTACGGCATTTTGGTCGTCACGGCTGCTCCGACACAATCGAGCAATGCCGAGACTGCCGCGGGAACGGCCTATCCCGGCGTTTCCTACGACACTGAAGTTCCAGTGCTCTTCAGCGAAATCGACCCCGTCCAGAACAACTCAGTCCAGGCCGCCGTCACCACGTCGAGCTTCAGCGAGACGATGGTATGGTCCGGGCAACCTGGAGGCTGTGGCAATCCGACTTCGTCTACGTATCACCAATGCTATCCGCCGGCCGTCAACTACACGCCGCTCTATTACTTGATCAATGGAGTCGGCTTCGACAAGACCCATTCCTCGAATTCCTTGTTCGCTTCGAATCCTGCGTCAACCCTCACGACGACCGGTTCGGTGCTGGTGCGTATGGTGAATGCGGGCCTGCGCATGCACGTGCCAGCGATCGTTGGATCCCAAACCGGCAATCCTGCGGTTCCGGGCTTGGGATTGATCGCGGAAGACGGCAACCCGCTGCCGGGTGTTACCCGAGTGCAAAACGAAGTTTTCATGGCCGCGGGCAAGACCTACGACGTAATAGTCAATGTCCCGGCTTCGACCGCAACAGCCCTCCCCATCTATGACCGTGAATTGAGCTTGTCGGGCAACGGCACCGCGCACGACGCCGGCATGCTCGCCTATCTCAGAATCAATGGCGCGGCTCTTCCGGCTGCAGCGGAGATTATGCCAGCCGCGGCTGTGGCCGACAATTACGCCTCGTTGGTTGCAGGCCAGACCCTCACCGTTTCAGACCCGGCTAAAGGCGTCATTGCCAATGACACGAACGTCTATGGCGTAAAGGTCGTCGGTACCGCGCCCGCCGGACTCACCCTGAACACAAACGGAACATTCACATACACCGGTGGCCCGACTACTTTTACCTATTGCGGTAACGGTACTACTTCCGGAGCAGCCTGCGCTACGGTCACGCTCGGAAATGCGACGCCCGAGGCGGGTTCCGGGATCACGGTTGCAAATGACGCATACACAGCCAATGCAACTTCGCTTTCCATCGCGCCTCCCGGCATCCTGGCAAATGATAAGGATGCTTTGGGCTATCCACTGACGGTGGCAACATCGACAGTGAGCGCGAGTTCAGGATTGACGGTCACGGTCGACTCGACCGGCGGATTCCACGCAACCGTGACTGCCGCGGGTACTTACTCCTTCACCTACCGCGCCCAGAACAGCCAGGGTACGCTGAGCGCCAGTGGCGGAAACAACGGAGTTGCGACCGTCACCTTGACATTCCCGACGCCCTCCGGTCTGACGGTGAAGGTGCTCGACGGCGCTGACAAGACGACCGTAATCAGCGATTATCGTTGGGTCATTGAAGAAGACCGTACGTTCTATATCGACCCCACGAAAACGACAAATAACGGAACCGCGATTGTTCCCACCTTTGGGACTAATTTCCACACCAGCTACATGCCCTTAATCGCGACCGGGTGTACCGGGCCGCTCTCCTGCGAATCCGGTCAGACCGTGCAGGGTGTCGCCTCCGTGTGTGATATCGGCAACGGCGGATGCCGGCCTGGATCGCAGATGGCCGTGTTGATGCCCAGCGCGGTTCATCTCGACCCGACAAAGCGCTACTACATTTCCGTCCTACCGGGAGACGCAGCGAATCCGTTCGAGGCCACGAATTTGTCGGCCAGTTGCAAAACGTTTACGAACCTGGCTGGTACGACGGGAAGCAGCTGCGGCCACGGCATGGGCGGCGCTCCGATCCTGTTCCCGGCGCAGAACACTGCGGTGACAATTTTCTCGCAACCCACTCCATTCCCGCCGTCGAAGTTGTCGGTGTTTGTGTTCGAAGATGACTTCCCGCTAAACGGCGAGCAGGACGGAGGCGGCGGCATCGATGTCCTGTCTCCCAATGAGCCCGGACTCGGTGGGTTCAACATCACCTTGTTCGACGACGCGGGCGGTAGCGGTGACGCGACTGGACAGATGACGTACGACATGTTCAACCAGCCGCTCGACAATAGCCTTTCGGGAACGATGGATCCGGCCACCGGATTAGATGCGTGCCCGATTTCTGCTGGAGCCTTGACAACCCCTAGCGGCCCCAGCCCGAATGGCATCACCGGCACGATCGTTACCTGTCCGACGTATGAATCCGACGGAGCGACACTGTCTCCTCTCGCCGGTCAAGCCGTGATCGCTAACCTGATGCCGGGAAGATACGGCGTCGTGGCCACGCCCGGTGCCGACCACATCGCACGAGGGGAAGAGTGGCTCCAAACCAATACGCTGGATGGCCAGAAGGCCCACGACTCCTTCCTTCGTATCGGTGAGCCGAGCTTCTTCCAGGAATACGGGCCGGCCGGGTTCCACGTGTCCATCGGCTTCGCGAACCCGCAGATCATCAATGCTCGCAAGGCTGGTGTTTGCGGCGGCACGGATCCGAACATTACGGGCGGTAACTGCAACAATGGTGTGACCGCCGTGGTCACAACCGAGCGTATGAGCCGCACTCCGGATGAGAGGCTCTATGGAAGCGGCGACAATAGCAGCTTCGCCTTTACCCAGTGTTTCGTGAGCTTCGGCGACGCCGACGGCGAGGATTTCGCATTCACCAAGTGCGATTCCAATGGCCGCTTTACCTTGCAGGGTCTTCCCGATGGCGACTGGAGAATCACGGTGTTCGACCAGTGGAATGACATGCTGGTGGATGGTCTCTCGACTCCGGTTCGTCTGTCCGGTGGAAAGCTCATGGACCTCGGCCAGATTGCCATGAACCAATGGCAGACCAACATCTATACCAAGACGTTCCTCGACCTGAACGGCAATGGTATTCAAGACGACCCCAGTAAGGAACCCGGATTAACTCTGGTAGCTACGAACAATCGTTTCCGCGATGGCAGCTACTCCAACTTCAACAACACCGACCTGAGCGGCAATGCGGGCTTCAATGAAATCTTCCCGCTGTTCAGCTGGTACGTGATCGAGAGCGATACCACTCGCTACAAGACCACTGGTATCCACGTTGTGTACGACGCGGGTGGCCCAGCCGACGGCTCCCCGGATTGCGGCGCGACCGGTACCGCTCCCTGCGGTAACTCCAGCATCGGCGCGATGCTTGCGAACACGGCGGAGCAAGTTTCCGTGCCACTCGCGTTGCGTGTGCCCGGAGCCCGCTATTGCGCTTCGGCAGATTGTCCTACTGGGGATACCGCTGGCGGATCTACAGGCCGAGTCGACCCACCTTTCTGGTTCGGCACGGAAGCCTGGCAGGGATTCTCTGGTGAGAACGAATTCGTCGAGTTCGCCAAAAAGCCTTTCGCGACGAACGAAAACGGGGGCATCCACGGCGAAGTTATCTACGCCTCGACGCGACCGTTTGATGATCCAGGCCTGCTGATCCACACCAGCTGGACACCTGATGTCCCGGGGGTAACGGTCAACCTGTACCAGGAGGGCTTCGCGGCTGACGGAGTCACTCCAACCCTTAAGTTGGTGGATACAACGAAGACCAGCAGCTGGGATGATTGGGCACAAGGATTCTATTCGAACACTCCTGGCGCTCCGGGCTTCAACAAGCCATACATGAACTGCCCGGGCCAGTTCCCCGCGCCGACCTCGACTGCACCCGGCGACTTGTTCTTCTTCTCGCTGTTCAACCAGCCGAACTGGCTTGATCAGTACAACAACGGTGGTGTGGCTGCTCACACTATTCCCAACAACTCCCAGTTCAAGTGCTACGACGGCATGCACAGCTGGAATCAGGTCCAGCCGGCGCCTTTCGACGGCATGTATGCATTCCCCAGCGTGACCTCGCTGGATCCGAACACTGGAAAACCGGCAGGCACCAACTGCACCATCTGCAATCCCAACCCTGATACGACCGATCCGTATCGGAGTGGAACGCCGATGCTGCCAGCGGGTAAGTACGTCGTCGAAATGATCGTGCCCCCCGGCTACGAGCTGGTGAAGGAAGAAGACAAGAACATCCTGATCGGCGATAACTACATTGCGCCGGTAACGCAGGAGTTTGCTGGCCTGGGGTCGGCTATCTACATTCTTCCCGACCAAGCCGAAATCAGCTCTAACCCTGGCACTTGCGACCCGAACTCCAGCCCAACCGCATGCAACTTCCAGCAATCGACCCAGTCTCTGGGACGTACCACATTGCCCAGCCATGAGGGTGACACGGGCAGCGTGGAGACGTTCTGGCCATGCGTGGGTCAGTTGCGCATGGTTCCCGACTACATCAGCCTGTATCCGCAGTCGCACGAAGTGGCCCCGTTTGCTGGAGCGATGCGCAATCTTTGCGATCGCAAGGAAGTCGAGCTCGATGATCAGACCTCGGCCCTGGCGAAGTTCTGGATCTTCACCTCGGCTCACGTTGCTGCGCACTACACCGGTGTGATCACGGACGACTACACTTCGGAATTCGATCCGTTCTCGCCGCAGTTCGGTGAGAAATTCTCGCCGGCCGATCTTCCGATTTCGATTAAGGATTGGACGGGCACGGAAGTTTCCCGCACCTACGCCGATCATTGGGGAACCTACGATGGCCTAACGTACTCCACGTGGGAAGTCAACCCGCCCAACCCGACGGGATACGCCCCGACCATGATGATTACGTGCATGAACGATCCCGGACCGATCCCTGGACCGAACGGCACCATGATCACGGACCCGTTGTTTAACCCCGAATACAGCCAGTTCTGCTACGAGATTCCGTTTATGCCTGGGCAGACGCAGTATATGGACACGCCCGTTGTGCCAACGTCCGCCTTCGCGGGCGCGGGTTACAACAATCCGGACTGCGCGTATCCGAATGGCATGCCGGCGATCAAGGAAGTAGACGGAGATGGGGTTGGACCTTGGGTGGCGGGAACCAGTGGCCACACCACACTCACGATTACAGCGCTGGGCGACCAGACTGTGCCGAACAACGCATATTCCGGACCGTCAGCGACCACCGCTCCTTACAACCAGAAGACCGTCATTCGCCACTACGGCTTCGGGGCAACCAAAGGAACCGTCAGCATCGGCGGTTTCAACATTCCGAGCGCAAGCATTACCACGTGGAACGACTCAACTATCGTGCTGAATGTGCCGCAGATCAACGGGAACGGTAATAACATCCCGCAGTGCAACATTCAGCAACAGGCTCAGTACGGAGGGCCTGCCAACGCGTCTCAAAACGCGCGTTGCGGCGAGCTAGTCATCACGACATCGACTGGTCAGCCGTCGATCGACACGGTGACGGTTACCGTTGGTGGCAAGGCTCCCACGCACATTCCTGCCTCGGTCTCCATCCAGGCGGCGATCGACAAGGCCCGGCCGGGCGATCTGCTCATCGTCGACCCGACCTGCACAACCACTGGAGCTACGCCAACGGCCGTCGCTTGCAGTACCGCTGCACTGCATGCCGCCGTTCCAACCCAAACCGCCAGCCAGGGAGCTCACAACGAGCTGGTCGTTATGTGGAAGCCGGTCCGCCTGCAGGGTGTCGGTGCTGCCTCCAGCATCATCAATGCCAACACTCACCCTGCCGGCAAACTCAACGATTGGCGCGTGCGCATTGATTGTCTGATGGGCTTGGGTGTGGACGGCGTTCCGACCAGCTGGCAAGCGTCTTGCGGCGCAGGCTGGTCCGACTTCACCGCCAAACCGAACGTTCCACAAGACGATCGCTTGCCGCTCGAAGCTGCCGTGGGCTGGACCGCCACTCTCAACGGCAACCTTGCCGAACTCTTGCAGGAGCCCTCGCTCATGGGAGCGTTGGAAGGCGCCGGCATCACGGTGCTGTCCAAGGGCGTGGATTTCCATGGGGCTGATCCCTGGACTGACGGTAGTGAGCCGGGTGGATTCCCACCGACCACCACGCTTCTACAAAATGGCGTCCCAGGATCGAGCAACCACTGCAACGACCGTACGAACCCGTTCCCGAGTAACTTCATGTGCAACCCGTCGAGCATCGATGGCTTGACCGTCACCGACAGCTCACAGGGTGGCGGCGGCATCTTTGTGCATGGCTGGGGGCACAACATTCAGATCGCCAACAACCGAGTCCAGAACAATGCGGGTACGCTTTCGGGAGGTATCAACGTTGGTCAGGGCGAATTCCCTCCTGCGTATCTGCAGGGAGGCACCACGAACGCAGCTCCGGGTTCTTGCCAGACGAGAAGTTCCTCGGGCCGGACTAACTCGGTATTGCCCTACTGCCATGACATCAATGTGAACGTCCACAACAACTACGTCACCTACAACTCGTCGACCGGCGACGAACTGTTCTCGGCGACGCCGGCGGGCGCGGGTGGCATCAGCTTCTGCACCGGCTCGGACTTCTACAAATTCAACAACAACTGGGTCTGCGGGAACCTGAGCACGGGCGACGGCGGCGGGTTCGGTCACATGGGATTCAGCTATAACGGTGACATCGAGCACAACGCCTTCCTGTTCAACCAGAGCACCAATCCGACCATCCCCACCAACGGCGGTGCAATGATCATCATGGGCGCTCCTGACGTCGATCCGACCTGCGGCGCCCAGACGGACCAGGACTGCGTGCCCACGCTTGGGTCAGTTGGACCGAGCGACGGAACCGGCCCTGGCTTGGTGATCAATGCGAACCTGATCATGGGCAATCAGGCCGAAAGCGGCACCGGCGGCGGCATCGCGCTGCAGAACGTCAATGGCTCCGACGTGGTCAGCTTCCCGAACGGTGCTTCGGTGTGCTCAAACGCGAGCCTGGCGAATTGCGGGTGGAACTCGGTCAGTCTCACCAACAACATCATCACCGATAACGTAGCCGGTTGGGACGGCGGTGGAGTCTCGCTGCTGGATGCCCTGGCGGTGAATTTCATCAACAACACTGTGGTGTCGAACGACAGCACGGCATCGTCCGGCGTACTGTTCGACACGATTGGTGCTCCGCTGGCCAGCACGGGTGGCAGCAATTGCATCCAGACTGGCAGCACAACCGCGTCGTGTCCTCAGGTCGCAGGACTGGTCAGCATCCAGAACAGCGCTACCCTGACGGCGAACCTGGTTGCCGGTACCCGGTGTCCGGCGGGCCACGGCGGCGCGAGTGGTACGGCCTGCGTTGGCAAAACTGGTTATTCGGTGCCGTTGCTTTACAACGACGTGTTCTGGCAGAACCGCTCCTTCTACATTGGAGTGGGAAGCTTGGGTGGCGGAACGCTTAACCAGCAGAACGTAGTTGCCCTGTACAACGCGTTCGGCGGGCAGACGACGGCGAACCAGGCCGCAAGCCAGACAGCGACTGGTCAGTGCGTCAGCGGCTCGCAATACTGGGATATCGGTGTCCGTGGAGACACGGCCCCGGGTACCCATAACGCTGGGCTGCTGTCGCCGGTCTACTCCATCGTGGGTACCGGCGGTTATGCTCCCGCGAACAACAACTTGTCCTCCAATCCGAACGTTGTCAGCCAGTACTGCAACGGCTCGCGCATTCCTCCGGAGTTCCAGCATGGCGGCTGGCAAGTGCCGCCGGGGATCTCGGACGCGACCGTTCCCAACCCAATCTTCAACCTGAGCCCGGTCGCCACCGTCGACGAAGGCAACAACTGGATCAACATCAGTTGGGGCCCGTTAGCGATGACGAATCCCGTAACCAACGCCGTGCTCGGCAACTACGCCCCGCAGGCTGGTTCGCCGGTCATCAACCACATTCCATCCAGTGCGGGTGGCGCCTCTGGTGCGTATACGCTGGCTCCTTCGACCGACTACTTCGGCAATTCACGGAAGAATGGGTTTGTGGATGCTGGCGCTGTGGAGTTCGGAGCAGGCGGCGGAGGCGGTGGTTCGGCTACGGTTTCGATCGCGCCGAACCCGCTGACGATCACGTTAGCTCACAACGTCTTCACCGGTACCGGGACGGTTACGTTCACGAACTCGGCAGCTTCGACCACGCCGGTGACGGTTACAAATATCAGCGTCTCGGGCGGGTCATTGCTGAGCTACTTCTTCAATGTAAATACTGACAACTGCACTGGAGTGGCTTTGAACCCAGGAGCATCCTGCACCGTGGTGGTGCGCTTCACGAATGTGCTCTCGGCTCGTGGAACGAATCGCGCCGGTACGATCACGTTCACCGACAACGCCACGGGAAGTCCGCAGTCCAGTGGCCTGATCGGTTTCGCCACTCCGTAACGGCGTGAAGAGACTGAACCTTTAACCACGATGCTGCTCGCGAAGCTTGCGCGAGCAGCATCGTTTTTGCTACTTAATGGTCAAGCTCGTAGGGAGAGCTTATCTTTCGGTTCACAAAACGAACAAGCGTTTGGACGAAGGATGCGGTTCATCGCAGGACAAAAGAAATTGAGGTATGGGATGTTCAAGAGATTGTCACTCCTTGCAGCATTGCTGGCTGGCAGTATCGTGATAGCCCCCGCGTTTTCGCAGTCAGCCCAGAACAATGAAGGAACCGCTAATCCGGCAAGCCAATCCGGGACCGCGAGAAGCCGCTATCAGCCAAGCCGTTTCTCGAAGCGCGCCGCTGAATATTACGGATATATCTGGGGCGTAGATTCGCTCAGCGTCAAATGGGCAGAATCGGGTGAGGTGATTCGATTCAGCTACCGCGTATTGGACGCAGACAAGGCCAAGCCGCTTAACGACAAGAAAAACGAACCCTTGCTCGTCGATCCGCAAGCAGGGGTCAAGCTTATCGTTCCGTCGCTCGAAAAGGTTGGCCAGTTGCGCCAAGCCTCTCCACCGGAGGCGGGGAGGTCTTATTGGATGGCTTTCTCTAACAAAGGACGGGTCGTAAAGCGAGGAGACCGTGTGGACGTTGTGATTGGAAAATTCCGAGCAGAAGGACTTGTGGTGGACTAGACAGGTGGCCTCGTTTTCAGGGTACCCCGGCGAATTTCCAACGGGAGTTACGAGTGTGCGTATCGAGAGAAAAAACTTGATGCTGAATTTCAGGGTAATTGCTCTCATGTTGGGTTCGGTTGTTGTGGCCTCGACTGCAGCGGCGGGGCAAACCACGGCGAATGTGACGCCTCCGCCGCCGCAACGAAGTTTCTATAGACGAACCACGCTGGATGAACAGGTCAAGCGTTTTACCAAGATGGTAGATCTAGATGAGTCCCAGCAGGCGGGATTGAAGTCTGTTCTGGAGCGTCAGCAAGGGCAGGCCAGGCAAATCCGGCTCGACACGTCACTTTCTGGAGTTGATCGAGTCAGTCGGTTGCGAGATCTTCAACAGGACACGGTCCTGAAAATCCGAGCACTTTTGAATGAAGAGCAAAAGAAAAAGTACGATCCGCAGAATCGCCAATCCCAAACCAATGCCTCCGACTCATACGTGAATGACTGGCTAAAAGCCCCGCAACATTAATGCCTACAAACGGTCGGAATCCCCCCGGCATCAACCGAGCCTCTGTTCGTTGGGTGGTTCCGAGCGCGAAGACTTGTGATCGACTGTGGGACGGGAATCAAACGCTACGACGAATTCCAGTCGGCGGCGGATAAAATCTGGCCCCGTCCCTCACAGCTCGCCGACAGCACAAATGTGTTGTACATTGCGAATGCGCACCAGCGCGTTGTAAGAACCAACTAATATTCGGACAGACTGTCGAGTTCCGGGAAATACCCATCCTTAAACGTCGCTTCCACGGAAATCCGAAAAACCAGGCATCACCGAAAGTCGTTCCAGGGATTCGGCGTATTGTTGTCTTTGCGGAGCCGTTCTTTTAAATCAAGGTATGATTATGAAATTGGACCGCAATGAAAAAGCTCAACTTCCTGGTATCCCTCACGACCAATGACAACGACTATCAGATTGAGCAAGCGGCATCGGCCGAGGAATCGGCACGGAGACTGGGAGCTGAACTGCGAATCATTTATGCAGAGAACGACGCGATTACGCAGAGTCAACAGCTGCTGAAAATTATCCAATCTGGCTCTCAGGGGAGTCGGCCCGACGCGATCATATTTGAGCCGGCTGGCTCAACGGGTTTGCCCCAGGTGGCAAAGGCGTCGTCGTCTGCGGGCATCGGATGGGTGATCCTAAACCGGGAGGCAGAGTACATCGCGGAACTGCGGTCCGCCCACAAGGCCCTCGTCTTCTCGATTACGTCTGATCATCGAGAGATCGGTCGAATTCAAGGGCGTCAGGCCGGAGTTCTTCTTCCGAACGGGGGTTCTATCCTTTATATACAGGGTCCGTCCGGGAGTGATGCTGCCCAGCAGCGCACGGAGGGCATGCAGGAAACCAAGCCGAAAAATGTGCAGGCACGCATGCTTCGAGCACAGTGGACTGAGGCGAGTTCTCACCAGGCGGTGAGCGCATGGCTTCGCCTATCGACATCGCGCGAATTGGCGATGGATGCGATCGTTGCGCAGGACGATTCCATGGCGATGGGAGCTCGGAAGGCTTTGCAGGAGATTACCGATCTTCATCAACGGGATCGATGGCTGAGCTTGCCATTTACCGGCTGCGATGGAATGCCGAAGACGGGCCAAGCGTGGGTGCGAAGCGGTACCTTGGCTGCTACGGTCATCGTGCCTCCGAACGCGGGCCTCGCACTGGAAATGCTGACCAGAGCGATGCACACAGGAGCACTTCCTCCCGAGCGCACCTTCACCGATGTACGCTCCTACCCGCCGCTCGGAGATCTGACCGCACAATTGAAGAAGAAATCGACGTAGATTTTGTCTGGAAATCGAATATCTCGTGGAGCGCTCTAGGGGGATATTCAGGATGTTGTGCGAGCCGCTTTTTTCTTCGAACGCGCGGTAACCACCGGACCTATCTCGACCCGGTTTCGTCCAGATTCTTTCGCGTGATAAAGCGCCTGGTCGGCTATTTTCAGAACTGAGGTTAGATCATTGTGCTTCGCATCGGCAGTCGCGAGACCGATGCTGACCGTGACCGATAGCTCCTTGGTCGCGGACGGAGCTGGTCCTTGCTTGTGACGGCTTGCGGATTTCTTCTTCGCGGATGCGGATTTTCGTCGATCGCCGCCTCGGGGCATTGTTCTGCGGTCCGATCCGCGTAATCTGAAAGTCGATCTCTCAATGGTCGCGCGAAGAAGTTCCGCATGCTCGATCGTGTCCTGCGCGGTTTTGCCGGAGAATAGAATGGTAAATTCCTCACCACCAATGCGGAACGCCTTCCCGCCACCTGTCACCCCTGACAAACGCCCCGCAACCAGACACAAAACATCGTCACCGATATCGTGTCCGTAAGTGTCGTTAAACCTCTTGAAGTGATCTATGTCTACGACGGCGATGGTATAGGGGATTTCCAAGCCGAGACTTGCCTCGTTGAAGGCCCGACGAGACGGCAGCCCTGTCAGTTCGTCGTGGTACGCCATGGAATACGACGCCTCGATGATCGAAGCGACCAGAATCACCGCCGCCGTTGCGAAATAAGCCCTGGCCAGATGTCCGCCGACGGGAGAATTCATCGCGAGGAACGCGCTGCCAAGCGCCCACGCTAGCCCGCTCTCGGCGGCCTTGCGATGAGTCGCATACCAATAGATAAGGATGCCAAGCGTCACCACGAATGCCAGCCAGGAAATCTGGGGAATTCGTGTCCATGAAAACCATGCCCGGTTTAGAAGCGCACCGTGAAAGAGAAAGGCTCCCGGGGCGGACGGTGAACTACAGATCATGGCAACGAAGACCGATTCGATAAAAAGAAGTAGAAACCGCGGAGCCATGGAAGAAAAAGCAAATCCACGTTCACGCCCGGAGGCAATCAGAGCAATGTTCACCGGCAAGAGAAAGGAGACAACCTCGAGAGCAGTCAGGCCAGGGCGAGAGGCCGGCGACGGGCTTTTTGTAAAGAATTCGAGCGCGAGGTTGGAAAGCAGCAAAACAACCAAGGCAGAGAGAATTCGGCCGGAATGAAATCGCCATGCCAGCAAAAGGCCCGCCCCGAATGCCGCGTAATAGTACAAATCGACAATCGAAAAGGTTACGGAGAGCCAATTCTCGCGTGCCGCTAGCGCAGCAGCAATTAGGAGGAGGCCGCCCGGCAGGAGCCAAGACTTGAGTGCTCCTTTAGTCCATACACGCAAAATGGGCAGGTCCTTTCATGGTATTGGGGGCGTTGCTTCATTATCTCCGGGCGACGATCCGTCGGACGATGAATCTTAAGGTTCTACGTGGAAAAAACAGTCCACGCATCACGCCGTCCCCGGTCAATAGTCACAGCCCACTCGATTCGGGCACTCCTACACTGGGAACGGAACTAAGGTATCCACTGGGAACTGGAACACATGCGTATTCTCCTGGCAGAAGATGATACGGCGCTAGCAGGATTCGTCCGCAAAGGGCTCGAGGCAGAGAGTTATGCGGTGGATGTTTCCGCCGATGGCGAACAGGCATGTGCGCTCGCGACCGAATTGCAATACGACCTGATTGTCTTGGATCTGAACCTGCCACGCCTCGACGGAGTGTCGATTCTCAAGGAGGTACGGACCAAGAAAGCCACCTTGCCGATCCTCATTCTCACAGCACGGGGCAAGATCGATGATCGAGTGCAATGCTTAGACAACGGCGCGGATGACTATCTTGTGAAACCTTTCTCGTTTTCCGAACTATCGGCGCGGATCCGAGCTCTTCTAAGGAGGAGTCGCCTGCCGTCGCTTTCCGTCCTTACTGTTGAAGACCTTGAACTAGACCGGGTGGAACGCCGCGTGACACGCGGCAGTCGCGCCATCGAACTCACGACCAAAGAGTTTGCTCTCCTGGAATATCTCATGCGGAATGCTGGCCGACGCGTGACGAGAGCCATGATCATCGAACACGTCTGGAATTTATCCTTCGATACTTCTACGAATCTTGTTGACGTGTATATCAATTATGACCGGACCAAGCATGTGCAGTTTGCTTCGTATGCGAAATTCCGCATTCGGGGAGCAATTCTCGACAGTCTTCGCGAACTGGATTGGAGCCCGCGCGAGTTACGACGAAAAGCTCGGCGCATCGACGAGGTGTACTCGCAATTGAGCAAGCAACTGGAACGCACGCCGACCGAGTCCGAGTTGGCGTCAGAGCTGGGAATGCAGTTACACGAATTCCAGCTTCTTATGGGAGAGCTTGATGGGCTAGAAATCGGCAGCCTCCGGATTGAATCTCCCCGTGACGGTCAGGAAGAGGATTTGTGCGAGTTCTTGCCGAATGCGCCCGAAGACACTCCATTCTTTCTTTGTCTGCGGAGCGAGATGAAGGGGCTGTTAAGCACGGCAATCGATGAATTGTCGGAGAAGGAGCGCCAGGTCCTTGCCCTCTATTACTTCGAGGAACTCACAATGAAAGAGGTGGGGATGGCATTGGGAATCGGCGAATCTCGCGTGTCGCAGATTCATTCGTTGGCCGTTGTCCGACTGCGTGTGCGGCTCCAGGAGCTTCTTGCCCCGCACGCCGCAAAGACTCAAAGTGCAAAGGCTGGGTGCGCGGATTAGGCGACTATGGAAAGGGTTCTCAACCAGGATGAAATCGACGCCATGGTGTTGGCAGTAAGGGGCGGGGATGCTGGAAAAGCGTCCTCTCACGCCCCGAACATCACGCGGTGGGACGTGCGTCAAGCCGGACAAATCGGTCGCGAACAAATGCGGGCCATTAACCTCTTGCATGAGGCCTTCGCTCGCAATCTGACACACGCCTTGGGTGCATTCCTACGTGTTGTTATGCAAGTCGGTCTGGTATCGGCTGAGCACCTGACGTATCGGGAATTCTTGCAACGCATGCCCGAACTTACCTACATGTGTTCTTCCAAGCTGCTGCCAATGAATGTATTAGCCTTGTTGCAACTGGACCTCTCGATCGCTTTTCCGCTCATCGACCTCCTTCTTGGCGGCGAAGGGCGAGGAACAGTCGCTCCACGGGAGATTACAGAAATCGAGGAACAGATTCTTGAAAGTGTTGTGCAGATTATTTTGCGCGAATTGGGAGTCACCTGGCAGGCACTCAACCTGGAGTTCCGCTTTGACAAGCGGCAACCCGCCGGCAACGCACAACGCCTCATGGCGCCCGATGAGAAGACGCTTTCCCTCAGTTTCGAAGTGACCATGCCCGAGGCGAGAGGGACCATGAATTTAGCGGTCCCCGCGGTCGTCTCTAATGCGCTTCTTCGAAAATTGTCGGCCGATTGGACTTATCAAAGGCCCAGAGGATCCGCGGAGTCCCGCGAGCAGGTAAAGAAGCGGTTGCTGCAATGTGCGTTTGACGTCGAACTCGGAGTAAACGATCTGCGTGTTTCGGTCGAGGAACTCGGCCGTCTAGGCGCGGATGTCTTACTGCCCTTTCAACGCAAAGTCGATGCTGCTTCTACTTTATCAGTAGGACATTTGGCGATGTTTCACGCTTCCATCGTGCGATGCGGGAACCAAAGAGCAGGCAGGCTTGTAGGACGTCAGTATGGCGCCAACTGGGAGGAAGCATCCGGCTAACGTCAGCCCCAAGGAAAAGAAACCCATGAGCGATAGTTCGAAAGTGGTCTGGGACAACGACGTAAATGAATTTCTGGAGGCATGGTCCGCGACCTTTGCCGATGTTCTGACACAAATCGGTGGTGCGCCCGTTGCGTGCAATCTCAACTCAGACACACCGGCAGATTCCAGCGTGTTGACTGGTCCTGATCACTGGATTATTGCCACTGTGACCGGGAGGTTGTCGGGGGAACTGGCATTAAGGATCTGCGGAGCCGCCGCAAGGCGTCTTGCGCGTTTCTTCATGGGCGAGGGGAACGATAACGAGACCGAGGTATCGACGGAATATGCGGAGGCCCTGCTGGAATTGCTTCGCCAGGTTGCGGGTCACGCCGTTACGAAACTGAAGTCGCGCTGGAATGATGTGCAAGTGAACATGGAACTCGGAACTACTCCGACCTGGGCTTATGGGAACGCATGTTGGTTCTCATTCCAGTTCGACCCTCCCGTCGCATTCGAGGTGCGCATCAGTGCAGCCTTGGCTGCGACCCTTCGTACAAAGCAACCTGTGGCCGACCAGTCGATCAACGCTCCAGACAACACACCTGCGAAACTGGATATGCTTCTCGATGTTGAGTTGGGGGTGCAACTGCGCTTTGGCAGCAAAAGGATGCTGTTGCGTGACATCCTCGATCTGTGCTCGGGAACTGTCGTGGAACTGGATCAGCAACTGCAGGATCCGGTTGATTTACTGCTAGATGGGAAGGTCATCGCCCGCGGAGAAGTCGTGGTCGTGGACGGTAATTATGGATTACGAGTGACGCAGTTGGCCGGAACCGCAGCCAACTGAAATCAAGGAAAGACGCCCTAATGGAAACAAGCCACTCAACCCGGATGCGATGGATTCCTCCGACTGCCGAGTGCAGTAACCAACGATGTCATCAGTCGAATAGGCTTCTGTTCTGGAGACGACAGAGGGGAACCTGGATGCGGGGACGCTGGTTCTGCACGGATCACTGCCTGGAGCGCGAAATCGAGAGCGTAGTGGAAGAGTTTTTGTTCAAAAGAGGCTCCGTGACGCGGGCACCTCATCGAATGCCTCTTGGCTTGTTGATGCTTTCCCGCGGTTCCCTCAACAAGGACCAATTAAAGACTGCTTTGTTGACACAGCGACGTGAGCCAAGCGACAAGATTGGAAAATGGTTACAGCGCCTCGGATATGTGACGGAGAAACAGGTCGTAGCGGCTCTGGCGCTCCAATGGGGAACCCCCGTGCTGGTATTCCCCGAGGAAATCGCACCACAGAGCGCCATTCCGTGGGAGTTGCTGAATGCTCTGAGGATCATGCCTGTCAGACTCGCGCCAACGCAAGGCACCTGTATGTCGCCTTCTCCGATCCCGTTGATCACGCGGTCCTGCGGGCAATCGAACAAATGACGGGCTGGAGCGCATCTCCGTGCATCGTGAGCGACACGGTCATGGACCGATTGCTGTCAAAGATGCATTCGTCCGAAAGAGATTATGCTCACACTTTTGAGAATGTGATCGAGCCAGCTGAAATTGCGCGAATCACGGCGAGCTACGCTGGCAGACTCGGGACTTCAGAAGTCAAACTCACCGAATGCGGCGCCTACATTTGGGCCAGGCTCAAGGACGGTCGCAGAGACTCCGATATTTTGTTCCGTGTTTCTCCGAAGTCTCGCGGTCAGGGACAGTCATTGATCGCCGAAGAAGCCGTCCCGCAGCAATTTCGTTGACCTTCCAATCGATTTTCCATGGATTTCCGACCTTGCCAGAACCCTTGTTATCCTGAGTATGTTGCCCATGGAACTCCAGCTGGAAGAAAAGAACAAACTTGTCGGCAAGAGGATCTTCGGTCGCGTTTTCTTCGCGCTGCTCGTAGTCGCTGCCGCGCTGGTCGGGGCAACCACCGGATTGCTGCTCGTGTACTCGACTGACCTGCCGCAAGTCGAGGAGCTCGAACGCTACAGGCCCAGCTCCGTGACCGAGCTCTATGACGATCACGGCCGGATCATCGGTTCATTCGCATTGCAGCGGCGCGTGGTCGCTTCCTACGATGACTATCCTCAAGTACTACGCGATGCTTTGATTTCGATCGAGGACAAAGACTTCTACCGCCATTGGGGCATCAACGTTTGGCGCATCCTAGGCGCCGCCTATCGCGACATCCAGTCGGGCGGAAGAGTACAGGGTGCTTCCACGCTGACGATGCAGCTTGCCAGAAATCTGTTTCTCTCTCCTGACCGTTCATTTCAACGTAAAATTCAAGAGGCAGTCCTGGCAATTCAGATTGAGCGCCGGTTTACCAAGGCACAGATCTTCACTCTGTACGCCAATCAAATCTTCCTCGGGCACGGTGCTTACGGCTTTGAATCAGCTTCGGAATACTATTTCAGTAAACCCGCGCAAAGACTGACCCTGGACCAAGCCGCCCTTCTCGCTGGACTTCCCAAAGCGCCTGGCTACTATTCGCCGATCCTGCATCCTGATCGTGCTCTCAAGCGCCGCAACCTTGTTATAAATGCGATGCTCGAGGATGGAAAGATCACGGCCCAGCAGGCGGCCGACGCTAAGGCAAAGCCAATCCAGTTGAACCTGCAGCACGATCCAAATTCGCTGGCTCCTTACTTCGTGGAGGAAATCCGGAGATACCTGGAGAACAAATACGGCAGTGACCAGGTGCATGAAGGTGGATTACGGGTCTACACATCTCTGGACATGGAGTTGCAAAAAGCGGCGAATGAGGCCTTACTAAGCGGTCTGGCAAATTACGAACGTCGCCACGGGTGGAAAAATCGTCTGCCAAACGTTATCTCGCCCGGAAGTTCGTTGGATAGCTATCAACACCCCGATTGGCAAGACGAGCCGCTACCGGGCGACTACTCTCACGCTTTGGTCACAAGCCTTGCGCCCGGCCAAGCCAATGTGAGATTCGCCCATTACCATTCCACGATCACCCAAGCGGACATCGTTTGGACCAGGAAAAAGGTTCACGACATTTTTAAGCGCGGGGATATTTGCTACGTAAGGATCATCAGCCTGGGCCCCGGTGATGTCGCGCATGTCGCGCTAGAGCAGGATTCCGGTGCGCAGGGAGGACTTGTAGCAATCGACAACGCTACGGGCGAAATCAAGGCGATGGTCGGTGGCCGCGATTTTAACGAATCGAAGTTTAACCGGGCGACGCAAGCGCTAAGACAGGTTGGTTCGTCCTTCAAGCCCTATGTTTATACCGCTGCAATTGACCAGGGTGCGAGCCCGGACGATACGGTACTCGATGCCCCAATCACCTTCGAAACGGCGTCAGGGCCGTACACGCCGCATAACTATGACGAGAAATTTGAAGGCACGATTAGCCTGCGACGAGCGTTGGCTCAATCGCGCAATATTCCCGCGTTGCGTTTAGCGGACCGGCTTACGATCAAGACCGTCATTGATTACGCTCACAGGTTTGGAATCACTTCCAATATCCCTGCATACCTGCCTGTAGCCTTGGGATCTGCCGAGATCACATTACTGGAGCAGACCAATGCATATAGCGTTTTCCCAAACGACGGGGTTCGGATTACCCCTCGATATATCACCAAAGTGACGGACTACGAAGGGCGCGTACTGGAAGAAGACTACCCGGATGTGAAGGATGCGGTGCCTGCGCGCACTGCACGGATCATGACTTCCATGCTTGAGGGCGTAGTTCAGCATGGAACCGGCATTGCTGCCGCTGGTATGAAGTTGCCTCTTGCAGGGAAGACTGGCACCACGAACGATTTTACCGATGCGTGGTTCGTTGGTTTCTCGCCTACAATAACGTGCGGTGTTTGGGTTGGTTACGACGAGAAGAAAACTCTTGGTGCAAAAGAGACCGGGGCGCGTGCGGCTCTTCCGATATGGATGGAATTCATGAAGGCGGCTTTGACGGGTAAAGATCCTGGAGAATTCGAACCCCCTCTCCTCGTCCCGCCCAATCCAAACGCTCTGAAAGTAGACACACCCGACAGCGCCCCCGCCGAAGATGAAATCCGATAACAAGCCGCGAGCTTAGGGCGCCTCCGAGCGGCGTCATTGCGGCCGCGTGGTTAACTCTCGCAAAAGGCGCCGTATAATCGTTCACGAATGAAATTGTTTCTGCGATTTGCCCTGGTGGGGCTCGTTTTGGTCGTGGTAGCCCTCACCTCCGCCGTGATTACCATGAGCTTGGCGATCCACGGCGCCGAGGCAACCGTACCGAACCTGGTCGGAATGAGTCCAGCCGAAGGTGAGCGAGCTGTCGCCAAGCTGGGACTGAATCTTGTTGTCGAGCGACAGTATTACAGCGCAGATGTGAGCGAAGGACGAATCATGACGCAGGTCCCTTCGCCTGGAACCCGAGTTCGCCGCGGATGGCAAGTGCGTGTTGCTCAAAGCCTCGGCCCGCAGCGAGTCGCCATACCTGATGTGTTGGGTCAGAGTGGACGAGCCGCTGACTTGAACATTCGCCGCAGAGGATTGGACGTAAGTTCTGTAGCCTATCTTCAGTTACAAGGGGACACGCCAGACCAGGTTGTGGCCCAGAGTCCGCCCGCGAATACCAATGGTGTTTCCGCGCCCCGGATCAGCCTTTTGGTCGGCGCGTCTGCGCAACCGCAAAGCTTCGTCATGCCGAGCTTCATCGGCCAACCTTTAGGGACCGTGAACCTCACACTGCTCGACGCAGGTTTCCACGTCGGAGCGGTTACGGTTTCGCCTGGATTGCCGGAAATTACGAATTCGCCCACGCCTCAACAAGCGCCGCCTTCCCAGCCATCACCAGCAAGTATCGTTGTCTCGCAGTCGCCAACCCCAGGACAACGGATAAATGCCGGCACGTCGATCAACTTCGAAGTCCGCTAGGCGTTACCGAAATCGCTCCAACACGGCGGCGAAAAAACCGTCGCAATCATGTATCCCGGGAATAGTTCGCAAAAACTCTCCGTGAATCAACGATGTGAAATTCTCTGACACCAATTCACCTTGCTCGACAAGCTCCTGCAAGATTGAACCTATGCTTGCGATGCGAAACGCTGAATTGTCGCGTAGGGCGCTTTCGATTACGCCTTCGCCTTCCTCGCTTTCGAGGGAGCAGGTTGCGTAAATCAATCGCCCATTCGGGCTGACTCGCTCCATTGCAGATTTCAGAAGTTCCCCTTGGCGAGCGCTTAGGTCGGCCAAATCCGAGGTCGTGAGGCGCCATTTGATTTCCGGATTCCGTGCCAGCGTTCCCGTTCCAGAGCACGGGGCATCGACCAAAACCCGATCGAACTGTGAGTTCGTCGGTAAAGTGCGTGCGTCTGAATTAACGACAAGCACATTGGGCGCCGTAACGCGTTTCTTCAGAAGATGGGCGCGATGATGATGCAATTCGACAGCGAGGATCAGGCTTCGTGGATTGCGATCTGCGATTGCCCAGGTCTTTCCGCCTGGGGCTGCGCAGCAATCAAGAATACGAGATCCTGAGCCAACCATCGCGGCTACTAGTTGTGAGGCCTCATCCTGAATTGCAACAAGATTCTCGCCAGAGGCCCGGGTTGCTGTTATGTCGCCGGCCATAATCCGACGGGCGCTGGTCAGCCACTGTCCTGGTGCCAGAGTCACACCCTCGCTTTGGAGTCGTTCTTCCACATTACAGTTCCTAAACCGAATCGTTGTCGCAGGGACCCGCTGATCGTATTGGCAGATCTTCCGTGCAACATCCCATCCAAACCTCGCGATCCAGCGGTGGACTATCCATTGCGGATGTGAAGAGATATTTGCCAGCGCCGTTACGGTGGAAGCGGAGTTGATGGAGTCGGGCTTGATTTGGGTCCGTGATTCAGAAAGTCTTCGCAAAATCGCATTTGCAAAGGGCCCGGCTGACCTCTTGCGCGCCGTCTTCACCAACTCAACGCTTTCGTGAATGGCGGCATGGGTCGGAATGCGGTCCAGCCACCCTAATTGGTAAGCTCCGAGTCGCAGGGCAATGAGAACTTCGGGGTCAAGCTTCGTTATTTTCTGGAAAGCCCATTTCGCAATCGCTGAGTCAAGCGCCGCTTGCCAGCGAAGAACACCCATCACCAGTTCGGTAGTAAGACCCATGTCCGCTGGAGAAAGATCTGCGCAGTGCTCTGAATGGAGCAGTTCCTGGGCATAGGAGTCATACCTCGAGACTCGAAGAAGAATGTTAAAGGCCGTGAGGCGTGCGGGAGAGACGGACATTCGAGGTAACCCTCTTATCGCAAAGGGCTGGAGGTGCGAAATGTCGCGTGAAAAACGTGAGTATTCGCGCTATCAATCACCCAGTCGCTCGCCCGTCTTCGGCCGGTATCCATTTATGAAGTCCTGCGATGACATTCGTTTCTTCCCTTCGATCTGCACCTCGAATAATTCAAGCGATGAGTTCCCGCAACCAACGAAGGCCAGACCGCCATCCACTTTAAGCTCGGCGCTCGGAACTTTGGTAGTCATCGGCCTTGCTCGCCAAAGGTGAAACGTCTTGCCGCGAAATGTCGTGTACGCTCCTGGCCATGGAAAAAATCCTCGAAGCCGGTTCCATATCTCATTGGCAGATCGCCCAAAGTCAACCTTCCCATCCTCTTTCTTCAGAATGGGCGCAAGCGTTGCTTGTGCGTTGTCCTGAGGATGAGGCTGCACCGTGCCCGCTTGAAGTCCTCGAAGCGTCTGGACCATCAGTTGGCCGCCGATCTCGGCCAGCGTCGGCGCTATCGTTCCTGCCGTGTCATCGGGCCCAATTGCGAGTTCACGCTGAAGAAGGATGTCACCAGTATCGAGGCCAGCGTCAATTCGCATCGTAGTGACGCCGGTGACGGTTTCACCCTGTGCGATCGCCCATTGAATCGGTGCCGCTCCGCGATATTTCGGAAGCAGCGAGGCGTGCAGGTTGATGTTACCGAACCCGGGCAGGTCAATCATCCATTGTGGGATGAGCCGACCATAGCCAACGACGACGATGGCGTCTGGAGAGAGCCCTTCGAGTTGCGCCCGAAATGGCTCGTTGCTTTTGATCTTGTCAGGCTGCGCGATGGAAACGCCGTGCCTTAAAGCACTCTCTTTTACTGGCGACGCTGAGAGTTCGAGTCCCCGTCCACTAGGCCGGTCGGGTTGAGTCACCACGAGTCGAACGTCGAAGCTACCGTTGATCAACGCTTCAAAAGTGGGCACAGCAAAACGCGGGGTCCCGGCGAATACGATTCTTAGCGGACGATTCATCGGTGTCGGCCCTACCACTCGCCCGCCTTTATGAGCTTTCGGATTTTGCGCTTGATCAAATCTCTCTTTAAGGCACTCAGGTGACTGATATACAGCTTTCCGTTCAGATGATCCGTCTCGTGCAGAAAAGCGCGCGCCAAGAGTTCTTCGCCGGTTTTTTCGTAAAACTTCCCATCCACATCTTGAGCGCGAATGGTCGCGGTTCGCGGCCGGGTTACGGATTCTCGAAAGTCGGGAATGCTTAGACATCCCTCATTCTGGGTGTGGCGCCCTTCGGTGTGTAGGATTTCCGGGTTCGCAAGGACGAGTTTGGCCGAGGGATCCTCTTTGAAGGTGATATCAATTACGGCGAGGCGTTTCGAGATGCCGATCTGAGGGGCGGCCAGACCGACGCCGTGCGCCGCGTACATCGACTCGAACATATCGTCGACGAGTTTCTTGAGGTCATCGTCGAAAATAGTTACCGGCTCGGCTTGCTTTTCCAGAACGGGGTCGCCAAATTTAACGATGGGATAGATCATGCAAGCAGTCGAAAATTAGTTTCAGTAGTTTTTCAATTGCTCGAGGTACCCGCGGAAATTTCGGCACGTCTCAACCATCGAGTCGCCACCAAACTTATCCAGCGCGCATCGGGCGAGCGTTAAGGCTACCATTGCCTCCGCGGCGACACCGGCCGCCGGAACGACACAGACATCGGACCGTTCGTAGGCCGCCTTGACGGCTTCCCGAGTTTCGAAATCCACGGATTGAAGCGGGCGACGCAGCGTCGAAATCGGCTTCAGATAGCCCCGGACGCGAATCTCCTCGCCGTTCGATACGCCCCCCTCAATCCCGCCAGCGTTGTTGCGGGAACGGCTGAACTTCGTGAACCGATCCTCTGCATCATAGGCGATCTCATCATGGACGGCCGAACCCGGTGATGCCGCCGCGGCGATTCCCGAACCGATTTCGATTGCCTTTACGGCTTGAAGCGACATCACGGCGCCCGCGAGGAGCGCATCAAGCCGCTCGTCCCACTGAGCGTACGTTCCGAGACCGGGAGGCACATTGTGAGCGACAACCTCGAAGACTCCGCCCACTGAATCACCGGTTTTCAAAACCTTGTCGACTTCTTCCTTCATGCGCTGTTCCGCATCCCGATCGGCGCAACTTAACAGAATCTCGGACTTGCTCGCTATCGCCTGAATTTCCTTCCAGGGAACTTCTTTTTCAAGCGCGACAGCACCAACCGAAATCACGTGACTGAGGACCTCCACCCCAAGCTCCCGCAAGAACAGCTTCGCCAGAGCTCCGATTGCGACTCGTGCAGCGGATTCCCGCGCGGACGCTCGCTCCAACACGTAGCGTGCCTCTCGGAAGTTGTACTTCAGAGCGCCAGCGAGGTCCGCATGGCCAGGCCGCGGGGACTTCACCGCCTTATGCTTCGCAGGATCGCCCTCTCCAACTGGCAGGGATTCCTGCCAATTTTTCCAGTCCTTGTTTTCCAGGAGTACAGCGATTGGTGAACCAATCGTTATGCCATGATGAATGCCGGAAAGCACGTGGACTGTGTCGGTTTCGATCTTCATCCGACCACCGCGGCCGTAGCCCTGCTGACGGCGCCAAAGCTCCCGGTTGACGAACGCTTCGTCTACCTTCAGGCCAGCCGGTAACCCTGACAAAAAGGCCACCAGGGCCTCTCCGTGTGACTCCCCGGATGTGAAGTACCGAAGCATAAGCGTCTGATTCTAAATGATTCGGGCCCTGAAATTGGGTTGCCGGAGCGCAGAAAATCAACACTTCCTATCGTGACAGCGAAGGGATGCGCTTGTACAATTACAGCAGTCATCTAGCACAAAAGCCGCTCCGCTCCGGCTTCCCGCCACGGTGTGTGCCACTTCCCGAATCTTTCTGGCCGAGGAGGAATAGTGTATCTGGACGAGCAGGCCACGTCAGAAACTACGGCTGGAGCCAGAATTCGATGCGTCATCGCTGACGACCATGCCCTCGTACGTCAGGGAATTCGTCGACTCCTTCAAGATGAAAGCGATGTAGAGGTCATCGGAGAAGCGGGCGACGCAGCGGAAGCGTTGAAGAGTGTGATGGAATTGCGGCCGGATATTCTTCTAATGGATGTTGGGATGCCCGGTTTTTCTTCTTTCGAGGCCGCCCGCATTGTTCAACGCGATCTGCCAGCTACGCGAGTTGTCTTTCTCACCATGCATGAGGACCAGGATTATGTCATGGAGGGGCTCCAAGCAGGTGCCTCGGGATATCTGTTGAAAGACACTCCGGCGGCCAAGCTGATCAGCGTCTTGCGAGAAGTTCATCAGGGAGGAAAGTTCGTTAGCCCTGAAGTCTTAGGAGGCCTGATCGACAATGGCAAGCTTGGGCAGACCCCTCTGCGCTCTGCAAAATCGAGCCTCACTCCGCGCGAGCAGGAAGTGATGAAGCTGCTGGCTGAGGGCAACACCGTCCGCAAGATCGCCGGGATGCTCGGACTAAGCTTAAAAACGATCGAAGCGCACAAGTTCAATCTCATGCGCAAGCTCGACATCCACAACAAGGCGGAACTGGTCCACTGCGCAATTCGGCGGAAGATTGTCAAGGTACCCGCCGGGTTCTAGCGCGAGGCATCCGTGTTTCGGCGATCTGCAGGCTCAGTCAAGAGCAGCTTTTGTCAGGGTTTCGAGATCAGGTACCTCCCAATCCGGTGTGCCGCCAATTTTCTTAACTGGACCAACCCCATCACGACGCGACGGGCGGTTTACCCAAACGGTCGAAAGCCCAAGTGATTTTGTCGGCAACACATCGTGGTAGATGCTCTGCCCAACATGCAGCACCTTTTGAGAGGGACTCCCGGTTCTGGCAAGTGCCAACCTAAAAATGTCCAGCGCCGGTTTATAGCAACGAGCCTGCATTGCCGTCGTAACACTTTGGAAGTCGATTGGCAGATTTCGCTGTGTCAACCGGAACAGGTCGTCGTCGATATTCGAAATTACGGCAAGCTTATAGCGCGTTTGCAACTTCTGCAGCGCGCTTACCGTGTCGGGCCAAGGGCGCCACTCCGGAAGAGAATCGGGGAGCGCCTCGATTTCCGAAGCTGAAGGCGAGAACGAAAACTGTACTCCATAAGAGCGAACAACCGAGCGTAGCACTTCACGGTATTCGCGATACGGGCCTTCCTCAGCTTCGGCCTCAAAATCGCCGTAAAACCGGAGAACTTCTGCATCCGGGAGTGAAACACCGTGCGCCGATAAAGTGCCACGTAGCGCAGACAGAATCCCGGTTTCCCAATCGATGAGTGTCCCGTAACAATCAAATGTCAGGACTTCGAGACCAGAAAAATTGATCATCGCTTCGTTACCTCGCCGGCGGACCCTTGCAAAAACGAAACCCCCGAAGCGCACTCCGGGGGCGGACTCTCCGCAGAACAGTTGGGATTATCAACTAGCGCTGAATTTCAAGCGGCGATTCAAGCTTAAAACTCACCGCGGATTCAGCCGGCAACGTCACATCCCGATTGCCCGTGAAAGCGGAACCAGCGGTACCGGCACCGCCACCCACGAGCGCGCCAATCGCCGCACCTTTGCCGCCTCCAGCTAATGCGCCGATGAGAGCGCCGGCCCCCGCACCGCCGCCAATCATCGTCGCCGTGCGCTTTCCTTTCCCTTTTTCTGATCGAGCAACCGACGAAGTCTCGATAGAGTGCGAATGGCCCTCGATCGTGACGCTGTCAAGCTTGATTTGCAGCAGAGAGGCTCCTTTAAACTTGCCTGCCGCTTGGGCAGCTACCACACTACCCGTCGCTGAAGCTCCCGCAGGAATCACGGTTTTGCCTTCTACATCCACTGGGGTTACGACCGATGCGGTGAAAGTTTGTCCGGACTGGCTAGCCTTTGAGCTGAGGGTTTCGCCGAGCCGCACCGTAATCACGGTTCCCGCTGGCACAACAAGCGGTTGGCGTGCGGCTTCCTTAACCTCGCCTCCCATTCTTCCGCCGCTCCCCATCGTGTTACCGGGAGAATTGGTGGAGGCGGGGTTGGTGGAGGCGGAATTCGATGTATCGTTTCCACCGGCTGTGTTGTTTGCATCAGTTGCAGGCGGCTTGCTGGTACAGGCAAGAAGAGCAAACGACAGATATACGCTTAGCGCGAGTATGGGAATGCGGGGTTTCATAATAACCTCCAATCGGCAGAATGTACCCGAACCCGGCTGCCCACCGCAAACGAGCGCTTTGCAAGCGGGCCCTCATTGTTAAAAGCTCAGTGAAATACCTCAGGCTTTGTTTTGCTCTTGGGCGACCTCTATCGGCGTTTCCGTGGCGGACTGTGCGAGTTCCATTCCAGGTATTGTCAATGTCTCGCTTTGGACGACAGTTGCTTCGATTTGTTCGCCACTCGCCGGCGTAGTCGCACCGGTTGTTTTGGAGGACAGGAATTTCGTACTGTTCAAGAGAGGCCGACCAAGTGAGGCGTTGTAGCTCGTCCAAGGACTTTCAGTCTCTGATTCACGCTCAAAGTGGGCCCGCATGCTTTCCATTTTGGAATCAAGGTCGTCCATATAGTGCAGTAGGAGAGCTTCGGGAAACATCGGAAGCTTGGGTGAGCCAAATTCATACTCACCGTGATGGCTGATGATCAAATGCTCAAGCAATGTTTTAAGTTCATCTGGAAAATCGGGAATCCGAGCGAGTTTTTCTTGTAGCATCTCCAGCTCAATCACCATGTGCCCGAGCAGTTGTCCCCGCGTGGTGTAAGAGAACGATCGAGTGTAGGTCAGTTCGTGAATTTTGCCGACGTCGTGGAGAAATGCTCCCGCCAGCACCAGGTCCCGATTGACTTGAGGGTAATTACGGCAAACCAGGTCACAGGAGCGGAAGAGTGACACGACGTGGTCTAGCAAGCCGCCGATATATGCGTGGTGCAAGGTTTTCGCTGCAGGAGCGTTGCGGTATGCCTGCGCAATCTGCGAATCCTCCATGAATGCATGCAGCAGCCGTTTCAGGTGAGGGTCCTGAAAACTTGCGACGAATTCAGCCACCGTCTGCCACAGCTCATCGATGTTCTTCGTGGTCTTGGGAAGGTAGTCCGAATAGTCAATTTCCGAATCGCCCAGTCGCCGCAATTTGTGGATCGTCAGCTGAAAGCGATTCTTGTACTTGTTGATGAGGCCTTTAACCTTAAGAAAATCATCCTGCTCGAATGCGTCCAGCGCATCTTCGACGTTGTCCCACATCTTCGCTTCGATTTGCCCGGTCCGGTCCCCGAGGGTCAAAGCCAGATAGGGGTCGCCCGTTTTCTTCGGTTTCACCTGCTTTGAAACGACCACAAATGTCGAGGTGATGACCTTGTTTTCTTGCTGCCCGCAATCGGTGATAAAGAAGTCTTTCATGAGAGCCGCGGCCGCTGCGGTCTGATGCCCCGCTGAGCGATTCTTGGCAAACCGTTCTCAGTATGAAGGGAAGATGGCCACACTTTTCTGAAATCTTACTCTTAGAGCACCAGCATTTTCTTCTTTTTCTTTTTCTTCAAGTTCTTGCTGCTAGCGTCTTTACTGGCCGTCTCGACAGGCTTGGTCTGGTTCGGACTAGCACCAGTATCGACGTAGCCGGAGCGAACGTCGATATACGCTTCTTCGCGCAGTTTCTTGAGATACGCGCGCAATGCTGGCTGAAGCTTCTGATAATAGAGTGCGTCCTGAATCCTGGGTTCCATCTGCTTCATGGTAGGAATTCCCGCCATCTGGTGCTCAGTCACCTTCAGGATTACGAAGCCCTGTTTTGTTCGAATGACGTCCGTGACTTCACCGGCCTTCATGGCGAAGGTGGTGTCTTCCAGTTCTTTGGACAGCGTTCCGCGCTTGAAAAGGCCGAGATCTCCGCCTTGAGATGCCGTTGGCCCATCTGAGCTCTTCTTGGCGACATCTTCGAATGCTGCGCCTTTCTTGATCTGATCGAGGAAGCTCTTGGCTTTGGCTTCGGTTGCTGCAAGTTGTTCCGCTTCTGACGGAGCAGGTTCAGCGACAGGCGGCGATCCGGCGGCAGCGAGTGGGACGCTGACGGGCGTATCTGTGCCCGACTTTGGTGCTTCCGTTTTGGCCGGAGCTGGCTTGGGAAGAGCGACGAGGATTTCGCTCAGACGGATCTCTTCTGGCTGCTCCATTTCGTTCCTGTGCTCTTCGTAGAACTTTTGTTCTTCCTCTTTGCTCATCGACAGGTGCGAGCCTACTTCACGTCCGATCACTTGCTGAGTGATGATCTGATTACGGAGATTTTGCTTGAAGTCTTCGTAGGACACGCCCTGCGCCGTCGCAGCCTTTTCCAGCTCTTCCATGGAATCCAGGTTCATCTGCTTGCGCATTTCGTCGAGCTTCTTGATCAACTCCGTATCGGCTGTGATGCCGAGATCCTTGCCCTTTTCGAGAAGCAGTTGTTGATCAATCAAATCTCGCAGGACATCCTTCTCGCGGTCGGCATAAGCTTTGTCGGAATTGCCGCCCGATTCCTGAGTCTTGACTTCATCTTTGAGCTGTTCTTTACTGCGCAAGTAGTCGGAACGCGTGATGATGGAATTGTTTACGCGAGCGACGATCTCTTCCACCACCGTGTCTGCACCAAGAAGCGCAGGGAGTATCGAAAGAAGCACTAAAACCAAACAAGCTTTTTTCATGGAAAGTGCAGAGTTCCGGGGAAGGCCAGACATCCAACCTTCCTGGGAATTTCGTCCTTTCGGAAAATTGTACGCCCCCGGGATGAATGGTGCCAGCTACCCTGCTGATATCATAAGGGTCTGACTTGGCGAGCTTTTTACCATCGATACCGGAGGTGATACGCGTGAAGGCCTTCGGATGTGCGATTTTCTTTCTGATTTCGGGTTCGTTGGCCTTGTTTGGGGCGGGAAATACGAAACCTCAGCACTCGTCTACGCCGGGTCTTACCGAACTCGAAACGATGACGAACCGTTTCGCCCAAACGCCCCTGCGGGTCGAAACTTCAGCCTTATCGCAAGGGGATCGACAAGCGCTCGCGAAGTTGATCGAGGCAGCGCGTGTGCTCGATCGCATCTTTCTGAAACAGTTGTGGAGCGGCAATCCGGAGCTCTACTCGAAGCTGCAACAGGATAAGACCCCACTTGGGAAGGCAAGATTTCGCTACTTTTGGCTCAACAAAGGGCCATGGTCCGATATTGACGAATACAAGGCGTTCTTGCCAGGCGTGCCGCCTCGCAAATTAGTGAGCTCGAATTTTTATCCCGCCGAGATGTCGAAAGAGGATTTTGAAAGATGGGTAGCGGGTCTGCCCGCTGACGAGCAAGAGAAGGCAAAGGGCTTCTTTACAGTAATCCGGTGGCAGGACAAGAAAGGTGGAAGCCTTGTCGCCGTTCCCTACAGCGAGGAGTACAAGAGTGAACTCGAGCAGGCTGCGCCGTTGCTTCACGAGGCCGCGGATCTCACAGATAATTCGTCTCTGAAGAAGTTCTTGTCGGCGCGCGCTGACGCATTTCTGTCGAACGACTACTATGAGAGCGATCTTGCTTGGATGGACCTCGATGCCCCGTTGGATGTGACCATCGGCCCCTACGAGACCTACAACGACGAACTCTTCGGATACAAGGCATCGTTTGAGGCCTACATCAACCTGCGGGATGATGAGGAGACAGCGAAGCTGTCGGCATTCACACAACACCTGCAGGAGATAGAAGACAACCTCCCGATCGATCCGAACTACCGGAATCCGAAACTTGGAGCTGCCGCGCCAATCCGCGTCGTGGACGAGATCATCAGTTCCGGAGACGGAGCCCATGGGGTCCAGACCGCGGCATACAACCTCCCCAACGACGAGCGTATAGTTCAACAAAAGGGCAGCAAGCGGGTCATGCTGAAAAATGTGCAAGAAGCCAAGTTCCGCACGGTGCTGGTCCCCATCGCGATGCGAACGCTCTCGAAGAAGGCGATGATCGATGTCAGTTTCAATTCTTTTTTCACCCATATCCTGGCGCATGAGCTGATGCACGGTTTGGGACCACACCAGATTACGGTGGATGGTCGGGCGACAACACCGAGAGCAGAATTGAAGGAACTCTACAGTGCCATCGAAGAAGCAAAGGCTGACGTAACGGGTTTATTCGCGCTGCAATACCTGATGGACCATGCGAGCGAAATGAAAATTGGGCGCGTCTTACCATCGGACGAAGCGGCCGAGAGGCAGCTCTACACGACATTTCTCGCTTCGGCATTTCGCAGCCTGCGCTTCGGACTCAATGATGCTCACGGCAAAGGGATGGCCGTTCAGTTTAACTATCTGTCCGATCGTGGTGCCTTCGTCGAGCATGGGGACGGAACGTTCGATGTTGATATGAGCAAGGTAAAGGGCGCGGTACAGGATCTTGACCACGACTTGCTTACCCTCGAGGCCGAAGGCAACTACGCCGGAGCGAAGGAGATGCTCGACAATCTTGGAGTTGTGCGACCCGTCCTGAAGAGAGCTTTTGAAAAGCTTTCAAGTATTCCCACGGACATCAATCCGATTTTCGTCACAGCAGAGTCGATTGCTCCGCTAGTGGACAATCCTCCAACGGCACCCAAACCTCATTCCAAGGTGAGTCAAAAACGCGCTAAGTGATTCTCCGAATCAGCGAAAGAGCGGTGAGTTCATGGACTTTGGCTTTTCTTGAGTACTGTTGCGCCGCCTGAATTATGGAAATACACAGATCCTGAGCGCTCTCCCCGTCGAAATTCCGCAGGGATGCTGAAACGCCGCGAAGTCCGAACGCTTCCCCGCGCGATTCCGCCTCGACAACGTCTTTTGACACGACAATCATCGCCGCGCCGGGTTCGAGCGCGATGATTCCCGCCTCGAGCGTGGTATGAGAGAAGAGTCCAAAGGGTAGGCCGGTGGCGGTGAGTTCGGAAAAGTCTGACGAATGCTTCACCAATCCTGGGATGTGTCCGGCGTTGACATAACACACCGTCCCTAAGTCTTCGTTGTAGCATCCCAAAAAAGCTGGACACGCATGTGCGCGTCCTGTCGCATCAATGAGCGATCGATTCAGCCTTAAGCAAACTTCGGTCATTGCGTCCGATTCGTTAATGTCGCGGGCCGAGAAAGCCTGCATACCGGCGGTTCGAAACGTCTCCTGAACGATGGGGAAGAGTTTGGAGGTTTGGTGAAGGTGCCCAGAGAATTCGAGCAATCCGAACAACACGCGCACTGAGTTCGCCCGGAACGAATCGCAGAAGTTTCTTTTGTCTCCACCAGTTGCCACTGCGGCGATCTCGCCATTTCGAAGTTTCGGGAACGTCACTCCGATTGGTGCGACGGAGCCATGCTTGTGCTTTCGTTTTTTGTGCGGCAGAGATTTCATGGGACCCGAGCGGACTTAAGCAGAATAGCGAACTCGAGTGGCTACAGAAAGAGGTCGCGTGTACTTTACTGCCCGTATCTGCTGGAGAGGAATTTCCCGACCTCCGACTCTAACTGGCCGTAGTCGGAATGAATCGATGCGCGAAGCGCGGCTTCGGTCGAACTGCCCTCGCTGAGTCTTTGCAGGATTCGTTGAATGTCGCTCATCCCATAGGTCTCGTTGATGTATTCAACGGCTGCCAGCGACTCGTCATAGGCCAGGAGGGCCTCAACCGGGGAAAAGCGCATGAAGCTCCCTTCAAGGGCGTTGTAAGGGATAGCTTGCTGGGCCTGGAAGAGTTGAGCCAGACGGCGGCCATTCGACGCGAGACTTTTCGGTTCGACCGATTGGGCAATACCTTCGTTCAACCATGTAGGACACCGTCCGCCCGAAGCCTGATTCACGAACGAATGAGCCAGCTCATGTTTTAAGACTCGCGCCAAATCCGAAGTCACAGACGACAGGCCGCTGATCGGTATCCTCAGCTTCCCGTCATTCACTGCACCAGACCAGGAAGGCGCGTGGGTGACATCAAAGAACGATTGTTCGGTATAGAGCGTGACCGAGATGCTGGCACGTGGGGCAACACCAAGTTCCCGTACCAAGTCGTCGTACTGCGACTCGAGGGTGGCGATCAGCTGCCGGCGGAATTCTTCAGATGTCTGTTTGCCTTCGTAGTGCAGAGTGAAATGACTGCTTTCTTTTTGCGAGAAATCGGCCTCGGTATTGGCTTCGCGTTGAGCTTTGGCAAGGAATTGTTCAACCACCGGATCAGGGCGCAGCTCAAGCGATCGCTTCCAATCTCTGATCGCATCCTTGGTCCGGTCCGCGGAGAACTCGGCAAAACCGAGCACCGTATAGGCGTCGGGTGAATTCGGATTAGCCCGAACTGATTGTTGTGCATACGACAGGGCACCGGCTGGGTTGCCGGACCGGATGAGCGCCATCGCGTAATAGTTCAAAATGGTTGAATTGGAAGGTTGAAAACGGAGTGCTGTCTCGAAGTAGCGCTTCGCCTGCGGTAGATTCCCATGTTCAAAACTGTGCTTGCCGGCAAGAAAATAAGCCGTCGCGGTCAGTTCCGGTTTACCTTCTTTTTCCAGTGCGTCCAGAGCTTCGTCGTCGACCTTACCGTCATGAACTACCTTCGACGCCAGATCTGCGTGTCCGGTCAGAGTATCGTCGAGAGCCAGCGCGGGTAGTTCTTTGGAATTCGCTTGCCCTTGGGACGACGAGGCATACGCTGGAGGCGATCCTCCGGCCTCAATGCTCTCGACCGAGGACTTCGGAATAGCGTATGAGTCGTCGCCGACGTCATATTCAATTTTGGCCGCGTTTTCGCGGACATGATCGGCCCAGATCTTCCGTCCATTCTTAAGATGGATTACGTCGGCGAACGAGCATACGGCCGTCGCGACCAGAAAAGCCGCGAAAACCCAAAAGAAGATGACACGAGAGCCCATTCGGGAGCATTCTAGCAACCAGTGCGAAGACCCCGTAGGTGACTCAAGTAACGACCTTGACCTTTGGACAATCGCTTTTTTTCAGCCTGCTCTTGATCGGAACCGCCCCAGGGCTACAACCAGCCGGCACGTGCTGCGAGGCAGTTCATTGGCAAGAGGCGAATGCATCGACTGCCTCTAAGCCTGCCGAGACTCTTTATCGGCGCTTAGCAAGTGTGGGTTTGGACGCTTCGCTCACCTTTCGCGTCCGGGGAGCGTCTATCGACCGTTCGGCACTGCATATAACCCTGGAAGACGGCGAAATCTCGCTCACCACCAGCATTGACGGCCACGTGACCGGAGCCTTCTTTGAGGGTGAGGGAGAGGTATTGCTTACTCCGCCGGATCAGGTTGAGCGTGCTTCGATGACCCTATTCACCGGAATGGCCATTCTGGAGGAGCGCTTTGCGACCGCGTATCTGCGCTTCAACGACCAGACATTTTCCGATTTACGGCCGAACCTGAGGCCGGCCGATGATGCAAAGGATTTTGCCTCGCGCTGGGACGAAACAGCACGCAACCTCGCCGACTCAGACGCCCTCAGACTATTGGCCACGTTCAGTCACTCGTTGCCAACGCGGGGCGTTGTTGGTGGAGAGCATCGGAAATCAAACGGGATGGACGATCCGGGTTCCGATCGTATGCTCCATGCGCGTTTCCAGGGGCTAAAGCTCGGCACATTCGACGTGGGGTTCGATTCGATGGCGGCCGAGCAGATTTGGGCAGGTCAACTTCAAACCCGTCAGGGAGCCACTTACTACAATCTCTGGGCGTCTTTTCCGCTCAACACCCAAAAGTCGAGTTCCGGTCAGCCTCAAGGTCTGGAACAAGCCAGTGACGACCTCAAGATCTCTGACTACAAAATCCTCGTCGATGTTAAGCCTCCGACTAGCCTCAACGCGGACGCGCAGCTAAAGATAAGTGTTCGGCGAGGGGGAGCGCGAACGGTCCTCTTCGAATTGTCCCGCTTTCTTCATGTACACCAGGTTCAAGTTGATGGACAACCCGTTGAGTTTATTAATAACACTGCAATCGACGGGACCCAGTTAGCTCGCCGCGGGAATGATCTTGTCGCTGTCGTGTTTCCTCAAGATCTTCAAGCCGGACAGACCATTCTTATGCAATTTACATACGGGGGTGACGTGTTGTCTGACGCGGGTGGCGGCCTCCTCTATGTCGGCGCGAAGGGTACCTGGTACCCCAATCGCGGACTGCAGATGGCGAATTTCGATCTGGAATTCCACTACCCGCCAAACTGGACACTCGTTGCGACCGGGAAAAAATCAAATCCAACCTCCGTCACCGAGAACAGGACGTCGGGCCAAGCTTCGGGCGAGCAGGTGACGCGCTGGTTGACGGAGCGCGCGAGCACACTCTCGGGTTTTAATCTCGGCAAATATGAAAGAGCGGGAACTCGGGCGGCGGATGTCGATGTGACCGTGTACGCTTCCAAGGGGGTAGAGCGCACCTTTCCACATGGATCTGAGGAAATTACAGTAGTGCCAGATACTCGGCTCGGACGCCCACGGCCGGGCTCAATTCTCCGCACAGAGGAGACCCCTTCACCGGCGCGAAATGCACAAATGGTCGCCGATCGGGCTGCACAATCGCTTGACTATTTTTCAAAGCGATTCGGTCCGTATCCCTACAGTTCTCTCGAACTAACACAAATGCCGGGAGAGATCAGCCAGGGGTGGCCGGGACTTGTTTTCCTCACCAGTTTTTCCTTCCTTACTCCGAGTCAAGAAACAGACCTGCATTTAAATCAAACGCAGGAAATCTTTAATAGATTGGTTCTGCCGCATGAGGTCGCACATCAGTGGTGGGGCGACCTCGTCGGATGGCATAGCTATCGTGATCAATGGATTGTAGAAGCCTTGGCAAATTATTCCGCATTAATGATGTTGGAGACGCAGAGCCCCCAAGAATTTCGCAAGGTTATGGATCGCTACCGCAACGACCTTCTCCAGAAGAATAAGGAGGGAGAACCGCTCTTCAGTGCCGGGCCAGTCACATTGGGACAACGCTTGAATTCTTCCCATTTTCCTAACGGATATGAAGCGGTCAGCTACGGGCGTGGGACATGGCTATTCCATATGCTGCGTTACATGCTTTTGGACGCTGAATCGAAGGAATCGCGAGGCCAGCGCAGGCAAGCCGAAGAACCGTTCGTACGGATATTAAGGCGCTTGCGTGAGCGTTATGCCGGAAAGGAAGTTACGACAGTGGAATTACTCGGTTTGTTTGCCGAGGATCTTCCCTCGTCGCTGCGCTATGAAGGACGGAAGTCGTTAGACTGGTTCTTCGACAGCTGGATGCAAGGAGTGTCTCTTCCTCACTTCTCCCTGAAGAACGTCAAGTACGTTCCAAGGCAGGTAGGCGTCTCGATCACCGGAAGCATTGTGCAAACCGATGCACCCGAAAGCTTAGTGACGGCGGTCCCCGTGTATGGTTTCGTGGAAGGTAAGCCCGTGTTCTTGGGGACGGTATTCGTAGACGGGCCTGAAACGCCATTTCATCTGAATGCGACCCTTGGAACCAGGAGAGTGGCCCTGGATGTAAATCAGACACTTTTGACGAGCCCAAAGTAAATACTCGTCAAAATTCCCTGCTGAAAGCGAATCATCTCTGGCCGCAAGGGAATCAGGTGGGCCGATAAAGTTGGCGCACGAGGCGGCGGACTTCGTCGAGATATCCCTCAAGCTCAAACGTGAATCGCGCCCAATCAAGGTCACTCGAGGATGGGCACTCAGCTCTTAGGAGAGCGAAGCCGGGTTCTTCCAGGAAGTTCACCTGACGCATTTCCGGGAACCCATGGCCGATCCCGCCCATGCGGCACAAGAGATCGCTCAACCCAACGAGCGCCGCAAGGGCCTTATGATGGTGAGCCTTTTCCGGGTGATGATGGTAGGCGACCACATCAATGATGTCGTCCGTCAGCGCCCAACGCTGGGCGAGGATTTGGCCACTCTCACAGTGAGTTAAGCCGAGCACTTCGAATTCTGCCTCGTGCAGAGGGATACTCCGGTTCTGGGCCATGTCGAGCGCAGCTTCGAATTCTCGCGGCAGTAACCAAAGATTGACGATGATCCCAATGTCATGAAGAAGACCGCCCAGGTAAGCTTTTTCGGGAGTTGCAAAATTGACCCTGCGCGCGAACTGGCGGCATACCAGCGCACATCCGAGAGAGTGCTCCCAGAAGACGATCGGGTCGATTTGTGCTTTGCCTGGCACGAGTTTCAGGATGCTGCAGGAGATCACGATTTCTCGAAGCCGTTGAAAACCGAGAGCGACAACGGCGTTTCGTAGGCTGTCGACCTTCTGCCAATGACCCCAGAGTGGCGAATTCGCCATGTGAAGACACTGGGCGGTCAGGGACTTATCCTGCGAAAGTAGATCGACCACCTTGTGCACATCGAGTTGATCCAGTGGTTGCTCGAGATAACGCAACAGCGGCGCAACGACAACCGGAATACTTGGCATTTGGTCAACTTTTGCCAGGCGAGCAAGTAGTACATCTTTGGAACAAACAGTCATAGTCATCGGCTCACCGCCTGTCGATGCTGAGATTTGACATACGCTGTCGTGGAGGGCAGGTGGACCAAACGAAATTCGTCCGTGATCCCGAATAAAGACTTCGAATGCCCGAGAAAGAGGTATCCGTGGGGCAACAGATTGTTGTAGAAGTGCTGAATCACGTGGCGTTTCGATAGAACGTCGAAGTAGATGAGCACGTTGCAGCAGAAAATTACATCCATACTCTTCATGAACGCCATGCGGGCGTCATCGAGGAGGTTGAGGCGCGTGAAAGTAATGCCGCCTCGCAACCTAGACGTGACTCGCAATTGATTGTCAGTGGAATCGAAATATTTCTGCCGGTAGTGGGGCGTGAGATTGCGCGTGCTGTAGTCCCCGTAAACGCCGTTCTTGCAGTGAGCCAGAGATCTTTCGTTCAAGTCAGTCGCTAGGATCCAGCGGAACTCTTTCCGACGCCAAGCAGCAAGAACAAACTGACATGTTGCAACTGGCCTCGGGCCGAAGAGTCAACAGCCCATCCGATGACCCGGTCGCCGCTGCCATCGTTGTCCAGAATCACTCAGAGAGCAGCACAGACGATCAATACCTGCGTAGTGCGAGTTCTCTGCAGCCACAATTGCAGACTGCGGATTCTGCGCTGAACTCAGTTGTAGGTTCCCTGGATCGTGCCAAGGCGATCTTATGAATCGACTCTTCAAGAATCTCAAGCGTCTTCAGCAACTGCCGTCGCAGACTGGCCTATACCTTCGTATTCCCGCGGTTGTAGAGTCTCCGAGCCACAAGGCTCGCAGCACCTTATGGGGCGTCCCAGTCGATGGCGTAGATTTCCTGGCTGCTCACGTCGCGGATGAGGAGCGGGGTGTCGTCGGGGGTCAGGCCGGTCCACGATGCAAGATCGCCCCAGTAACGGCGCATACCTTTGAGGCTGACGAGGCGCTCGAGTTTGCGGTCGGAGATGCGGACACGGAAGAAGTTGGCGTCTTCGGTGAGGGTCGTATCGAAGTAAATGTACTGGCCGTCATGCGACCAGGTGGGATAGCCCATCGGCAAGCTGATTAACTCTTGCCATTGCTGGGTGGTGCGGTCGAAAAGCATCAGCTTTTGGGAATCGTCGGTGATGGCGGCGATGTAGTGGCCATCGGGAGACCAGCGCGGGGAGAACATTTGCTTGGCGCCTGGCAGCATCGACAGCTTGCCGGACGGCAGATCATAGATCGCAATGCCTGGGCCGTCGGCCATGGTGGACGGCGAGCCCGCGTCGTTGAGAGTCAATACGACGGACTTGCCGTCAGGTGACCAGCCAGGGTCGTATCCGGCCTCAGCGTCGGGGATCAGCGGTCGCAGGGCGGTGCCGTCGCTCGCCACGAGGTAGGCGCGCCATCCGGACTTGGGTGTCTGTCCCATAAAGACCAGTTGTGTCCCATCGGGAGACCAGCGAGGCAGACCCGCCACCATTGGCGCGAAGGTGAGTTGGCGCCGCTGGCTGCCATCGACGTTGCTTTTCCAGAGTTCGTTTTCTGGAACGGAGACGTAGGCGACCCACTTTCCATCGCGAGAAAAACTCACATCACGAATCGAGACGCCGCCGAGATAGGCTCCGAAGCCAGACTTGCCATCGAAGCGGCTGAGTTCGCAACGGGGCTGGGCTCCGACCGTGAAGATTCTTTTGCCATCCTTGCTCACGGTGGAAAAGTAGAAATTGAGCGGCCCGTTCGTGAGTTGAACAGGCTTTGGCTTCCGAAACCAGGACGATTTTTCCGGAAGGGCCCAGATATTCGTCCGGCCCTCGCGGAGGCTTTGAAAGAGGAAATATCTTCCATCGGGTGTCCAACTGCCACAGCATTCCCGAGGTTCGCTGTTCCAGGCTGGGAGCAGTGGGTGGAGGTTGGAACCGTCGGGGTACATTTCCCAGATCGCGCTGGAGCCGTTGCGGGTGTCGACGACTTCGAAGCGCAACTTGTGACCGTCGGGCGAGAGACGAAGGCTAAAAACCTGGCTGCCGACCGTGGCGATCTTGCTCGGCTGGGCGCCATCACTTCTTGCCTGGAAGACTTCGCCTCCGCGAGAAAAGAAAAGCTGGTTCCCATAGGGCGACCAAGTGGCTGAATCAGCCAGGAAATCGCCGAGGCGGCGAGGCGCTCCACTTGGAAGGGGGACGGACCACACCTCGGGGCTCTTGTTGGTGCCAAGAATTGCTCCCACGAGAAGAGAAGAGCCGTCGGATGCGACGTCGGCAACAAACGAATTCTCAAACGGCGTGGGCACGACACTGGTCTCGCCGCCCGCGACCGACACCTGACTGACGACGAAGTGGGAACCTTGCAATTCCATGAAATAAAGCCGTTCGCCATCCGTAAATATTCCTCCCTTGGCGAGCCCGTCGTGCGTGACTTGTGTGTAACCGAGCACGCGCGGCGGGCCGGAGGGAATCAGCAAGAGCGTGGCGCCTAGTAGAGCAAGGGCACCCACGGCTCCGCCGTAGAGCGGGAGGCGTTTTCGGGAAGTGGAAGTGACGGCTGTCTGAGGTGGAGTTGGTGCTGGCAGAAGAACGGCCGCTGCGGTTAGTAGCGGGGAGTCCTCGACATGCGTCGCGCCGTTCCGCGAGGAACCGTTGACCGTCCCGATGAAGCGGTAGCCGCGACGGTAGAGCGTCTCGATGTAGCGAGGGTTTTCCGAGTCGTCGTTCAGGGCCTGCCGGAGTTTCTTGACGGCGCTGTTGAGGCTAAGGTCGAAGTCGACGAAGGTGTCTTCCGACCAAAGTTTTTTCTTGAGTTCGTCGCGGGTGACGATCAAGCCAGGGCGCTCGAGCAACATCGCGAGGATCTGGAGAGGTTGCTCCTGGAGCTTGATGCGAATGCCCGACTTGCGCAGTTCGCGAGCCTCCAGGTCAAGTTCGAATAGGCCGAAGCGCAGGACCCCAGGATTGGTCGCGGACTGCGACATTCGAGTCACCCCTATAAATGATACAGAGTTTACACCGGCTGAGGGCTCAAGAGCTGTTTCCTCCAGATCATATTCTGACAGTTCACATTTCTTTTCAGCAGCTTAGTTGGTCACATTTGTTCCCAAGCCAAATCACTGTCCCTCCATTGTTGTGGCGGAGGTTGTCGACGATTTTTGCGCAGGTTCGCCGCGGAAGTCGCTGAGTCTGAGCGGCCGAAACGGCAACCAATTCACGATCGACGGAGGACTTTATGAGGATGCGATTGATAGTGGTGCTTCTGGCGGGGATGACAGCGTGGGCAGAGCCGACGTGGGCACAGGCTGGTGGTGTGCGGGTGAGCGTCCCGTTCCCGTTTGGCGTAAGTGGCAAGACGTTCGCAGCCGGCGACTACATCATGGTGGCCGGGTCGCACCAGGTGAGGATCATGTCCCAGGAAGACGGTAAGACGCTGCTGTTTGCGATTGCTAATGACGTCTCCGGTCACCTTGCGGGCGCAAACGGACGAATCGTGTTTCGCTGCTATGGCGACCGCTGCTATTTGTCGGAGGTGTGGTCTCCGGTTGAGCAAGACGGACGGCAAGTGCTGCCTACCCGCGCGGAGGCACATTCGAGCCGAGAGCGAAGCGGAACGTACTTCGCGGTTCTGGGGACGCCAATGAGGTAGGGGGTTTTCGGTTGTGCTCTAAAAAATGCGAGCGGTGGGACGCGGTTTCCCCACTTCTCACAAGGGCGCGAGCAATGGGGGACCGCGCCTTGGAGTAGGGGGTGCCTAGGAGTGATCTTGAACCGGTTAGCGTCCAAAAAGCGGACGCGAACCTGGGGCACCTTCTTGGCTTTTCTCAGTCACAGAAATGCAAGAGTGCCCACGACACTGGGGACTCCGAACAGAGGAGTGTGCGGGCCACAACCGGAGCAGAGTTAGTCCTTTTCTAGTATTGCCGCGGTTCGGCTCCTGAAAGTAAGGTCTTCGCTCATTCCACCGAGTGAGATTTCTATTCTCGAATTGACGGGGCCCCATGCCCATTCCAACTGAACCCATTGGCAGCATCCCTCGGCCTCCAGAATTGCTGTCGGCGATGCAGGCTCACGCGGCTGGCAAGATGTCAGCGGAGAGTTTGCATGTTGTGCAAGATTTGGCCGTGAACGACACGATTCACCGGCTGGAAGAGATTGGGTCGCCGGTCGTGACGGACGGCGAGCAGAGCAAGCCGAGCTTCGCAACGTATCCGCTGCTCGGGCTCGACCTCGCGCCGGATGGCGTCATCATTCCGTTCGCGGATGGTCACACACGGCAACTGCCGCGATTGGCGCGCGGACCGCTCCGGTATGGCGTGAATGCGGCGACTTACTTGAAGACCGCGCAGAGGTACGCTCGCCACCCGGTAAAGCAAGCGGTGATCTCCGCGTCGGCGTTGAGCCTTCTTTATCCGCAGAGCGGGATTGATGGATACACGCGCGAAGAGTTCGTGGCGGATCTTGTGTCGGCGGCGGAGAAAGACATTCGCGAATGCCTGCAGGCGAATGCCGCGTGCGTGCAGATTGACTTCACGGAAGGACGGCTGGCGTTGAAGCTCGATCCGTCGGGTGAATTGTTGCGTGCGTTTGTCGAGTTAAATAACCGAGTGTTGAGCGGGTTTAGCGATGCCGAGTGGCAGAAGATTGGCGTGCACACGTGTCCGGGCGGGGATCGGGATTCGACGCACAGCGCGGATGTGGACTACATGGGGCTGCTGCCGGCTTTGTTCCAGTTGAAGGTGGGGCGGTTCTACATTCAGCTGGCAAGTGAGAAGGATCGGAAGCGCGTACTGAACACGATTCGGGGGCTATTGCAGCCGGGGCAAGTGGTGTTCGTGGGTGTGACGGATCCGATCAGTCCGAAGGTTGAGACTTCGGAAGAAGTACGGGATCGGGTGCTGGAGGCGGCGGAATTCATTTCACCGGAGTCGCTGGGAACCACCGACGATTGCGGGTTCTCGCCGTTTGCGGACGACACGTCCACTTCGCGAGATACGGCGTTCGCGAAGATCCGGTCGAGAGTGGAAGGGACGGCGATGGCGGGGAAGGCGCTGGGGGTGTAGGGCGAGTGTCGAGATTTCACGACTCGGATGCCTAATTAACTCTCAACGTAAGTGTGGATTCTCCAGAGGGGGCGGCTCGGTAGCTTCGACTGTACTTCTCCGAGAGAAACCGGCAGCGCGGCGAAAGGCTCGGCGAAAAAACCTAGTAATTCTGCGCTAACAGATCCAACGTGTAAGAGGACGTACGTCGCAATGAGGAAAAGGATCTCGCCGGCGAGCTTCATAAGTTGTTTTCGCGCCTACTCCGAATAGTCACGCTTCGAGAAACAGAAGAAATCAAAACTTCCTTCCTCTACACCCGCAGCTCGACAACAGTTGCGCCGCCGCCGCCCTCGTTCTGCGGAGGCTCGGTGACGGAGACCACGTGCGGATGTTTCTGCAGATATTGGCGCAGGGCTTTGCGCAGAATACCCATGCCGCTGCCGTGGACGACGCGGACGCGCGACAGTCCCGCGAGGAAGGCGCGGTCGACGAACTTTTCCACCTCAGTGGTGGCCTCGTCGACGGTGCGGCCGATGACGTTGATTTCGGAGGGAATGCTTGCGTCGTCGCGTCCGAAAGAGACGGAGATGCCGCGAGCGCGGGCCGCGTTGATAGGAGAGTCGGCGGCGCGAGTGACAACTTCGGCGATGTCGTCGCGTGCTATCTTCATTTTCATCGCGCCGATTTCGACTTCGAAATGGTTGTCGTCGATGCGGCGGGTGACGACGCCGGGGCGGCCTACGGATTTCAGCTTTACCGTATCGCCTTGCGAGACGTGCTTGACGAGCCTGGGTTGGGCGTGCGGGTCGCCCCGATCGGCGCCAGTGGCATGCGCGACGACAGTGGAGTCGAATTGCTCGCGGAATTCGCGGCGCAATTGTGCGATGCGGCGCTCGGCGTCTTTGGAGAGCTTCTGCGCCGAAGCGCGATCCTGAATCGCGTTCACGGTCTCACGAGCGTGGTACTCGAAGTCTTTGAAGAGGGTCTCGAGCTTCTTCTCCATCTCGCGGACCTTGGTTTGTTGTTCTTTCTTGCCTTCGGCGGTGAGGCGGCTCTTCTCTTTCTCTAACTCTTGCTCGCGCGTACGCAGGCGGACGCGTTCGGCTTCGGCTTCGCGGAGTTGTACATGCAGGCGGTCGAGGAACTTGGCGACGTCCTGCGTCTGCGTACCGATGCGGGCGCGAGCAGCAGCGATGATCTCGGGATTGAGTCCGAGGCGCTGCGCGATGTTGATGCCCGCAGAGGCGCCGGGCACGCCGAGGCGGAGTTCGTAGGTCGGCTGCAGCGTGGCTTCGTCGAAGCCGACGGAGGCATTCACGACACCGGGCGTGTTCACGCCGTACACCTTCAATGACGTGTGGTGTGTGGAGATGATCGTGATGCATCCGATGCGGCGGAAGTGGTCGGCGATGGCGACGGCGAGCGCGGCGCCTTCTTCAGGATCGGTGGCCGAACCGAGTTCGTCGAGCAGGACCAGCGAATCGGCAGTCCCAGTGCGCGAGAGGACATCGATGTTAGTGACGTGCGCGGAGAAAGTAGAGAGATTCTGCTCGATGGACTGGTAGTCGCCGATGTCAGCGAGAACACCGTCGAAGATGGGGAACTCGGCTCGGTCGGCGGGTACGGGGATGCCCGATTGCGCCATGAGCGCGAGCAGGCCGACGGTTTTGAGCGTGACGGTCTTGCCGCCAGTGTTCGGGCCGGTGATGACGAGTTCGCGACGATCGCCTTCGAGTTCGATGGAGATGGGGACGACACGTCCGCCTTTGGCCTTGAGATTGCGCTCGAGGAGCGGATGGCGAGCATTAGAGAGGATGAGGCGTGAAAAAGATTGCACGGCATCGTCGTTGGACTGGTGATCTGAGGGACGGCGAGACGCCGTACCGAAAGCCGGCGAGGACGCCGGCGCTACGGAGAAGCGGACGGCGACGCAAAAGTAGTCTTCGGCGAAGCGGGCCTTGACGAACTGGAGTTCGAGTTCAGCGAGGATGTTGGTGGCGGCACGGATCGCTTCCGCGTGCTCGCCGATCCGGCGCGTCATCTCGATCAGGATGCGATGGATCTCGGCCTGTTCTTCGTCGAAAAGGCGCACGAGGTCGTTGTTTTGTTCGATGGTCTCGATGGGCTCGACGTAGACGGTCTGGCCGCTGGAACTGGAGCCGTGGACGACACCGGGCACGCGGCGCTTCTGTTCGATCTTGACCGGGATGACGAAGCGTTCGCCGCGGATGGTGATGAGTTCGTCCTGCACGACCTCGCCTTCGGCAAGGCGGCGGAGATAGCTGCGGAGAGACTCTTGGATGGTGCGGCGTTGCTTGTCGATGTCGCGGCGGATGCGTGCAAGCTCGGGCGACGCCCGGTCCTCTAGAGTGCCGTCAGGCTGGATCTTGTTGCGGAACGCCCGCAGGAATTCTGTGAAGTCGGCAAAGCCGGAGGAGAGCGCGGAGACGGCGTCCCAGGTAGAGCGCATGGCGGCGGGCGGGCTGAGCGCGATCTCGCGCCACTCGGCGGCGCGGTCAATGACAAGGATGACGTCGCGGATTTCGGTGGTTTCAAGGGCGGCGCCGGCGATGCGGGATTTGTCGAGGAGCTGGCCGACCTCGAGCAGGCCGGAGAAGTCGAAGCGGCCGCCGACACGGCGAAATTCGCGGATCTCCGTGGTGAGTTGGTGCTGGTTTTCAATCCAGGCGCGCTCGGTGGTCGGCGCGAGTGCCGATACGCGGCCGGAGCCGAGCGGAGAAGAAGTGTATCCGCGCAGCAGTTCGCAAAGCGAGTCGAACTCAAGGACGCGGGCGCTGGTGTGGGCGAGAGTCACGGGTGCCGTCGGAAATATGGTACAGGAAGGGCGAGAAACAAAGTTCCGACGTTCCAAAGTTTCGGGTTCCAGGTTTCAAGGTCATTGTGCAACCCCGTGATACTCCACGCCCAAGAGTGTGCGCGCCACATAAGGACTCAGCAGTGAGGCTACCGCACCACAAAGCGAGGTCTCAAAGTTTCATGTTTCAAGGTACTCGTGAACTACGATCTTCCGGCTTGGACGGCGGAGGCGGCCTGCGAAGCTACTGGAAAACGAAGGGTAAAGACGGCGCCACCTTCAGGCTTATTCTGACAGTTTATGTGGCCCTGGTGATCTTGTACGACACCGTAGGTCACGCTGAGCCCGAGTCCGGTTCCTTTGCCGACGGGCTTGGTTGTGTAGAAGGGGTCGAAGACGCGCTCGGGTTCGGTCATGCCTGGGCCGGAGTCGGAAAATTCCACGACGACTTCGTTATTTTGCAGACTCGTCTTTACGCGGAGCGCGCCACCGCCGATGTCGCCGAGGGCGTCGATTGCGTTCTCGGAGAGATGAATGAATGCTTGGAGCAGCTGGTTCGTGTTCCCCCAGATGCGCGGAAGGCCGTGGCGCAAATCCGTTTCGAGGCGGATATTGCGGCCGTGAATGTTGGCATCGTGCATCTGGAGAGCACGTTGCACGAGGGCGCTGACATCGACCAGAACTTTTTCGGAAGGGTTCTGCTGCGAGAAGCTGAGCAGGTCGGCGACAAGATCGCGGGTGCGGCGGGCCTGCTGCCCGATTTTCTCGGCCATGGCGGCCTGCTCGCCCTCAGTCGTGTGAGCGGCCAGAAGTTCGGAATATCCGAGGATGGCGGCGAGCGGATTGTTGATCTCGTGAGCGGCGCCGGCAACGAGTTGTCCGAGAGAAGCCAGTTTTTCTTTCTGGACGAGATGCGTCTGAAGACGTTGCAGGTTCTCGTAGCTCTGGCGCGACTGATCGAGCAATGCGATCAGTTGGCGATCGAGCAGGAACTGCTTCAGGAAAACGAACACGCCTAATACGAATGTCGCGGCGAGCGTCACGAGCAGGCGGAAGTTTCGCAGCCGCGCGGGGCCATGATCGTTGAAGACAACCCAGAGGCCAAACAGGGGCAGTGAAAGGATTGCGGCAGTAGCCAGACGAGGAGCCAAGCCGACCCAGCGGCTGGCGGGTTCGTCGTCGGGCGAAGGAGCGAGATCAATACGGCGGGCAAGCAGGGCGGCCCAGAGCATCCAGCCCATCGAAAGCAACAGCAGCATGTCGTAGGGACCGCCGCTGTAGTACTGGTTGCGCGCGATGGCGGCGTTGATCATCTCCGAGCCCAGCGTATAGACCGAGGCGGAGATGAAAAGATTCCAGTAAATTCTGCGCCAGTTGCCGGGGGTGGACGATGCAACCATTCCCAGCACAAAGACCAGCACCAGATTTTCGAGCAGATATAAGAGGTCGTAATTCTTGCTATAGACGGGGGTGTTCAGCTGAACATATTCATCGGGGAAGACGATGAACATATACAGGAAGACCCACCACACGAGCAACATCCCGAAATTCAGCGCGTCGAGCAGTACCTTGCGATCTTTCAGTGGGCGGTGCGGGCGCAGCGCGACCGCTGCCATGAACGGAACAATGTGAACGAACAGAATGACGTCGCCAATGAAAGGATCGGGAATTTCACGCCTGCGGATGACCTCAATCCAGGTCCAGCCCCACTGGTTGATCGCCCACATCAAGCAGCCGACGCTCAACAAGGCCCAGAAGGCGCGAGCGCGCTGCTGTGTCATGGCATTGCTGAGCATGGCTCCCGCGGTGACGAGGAGCAGAATGAAACCGAACACGTCGCCGAAGACGGTGAGCGGATATCCACGCGGCGCGAAGCAGGTGATCCCAACCACCGCCACAACGAGGAGGATGAGGCCGGGTCTGCCGAGTTTGCCGAAGGCGGGCATACGCCCTCTCAGTGTATGCGCGAAGCTGGCTTGGCCTGACATTACAGCCGAGAACAAGGTGATTACGGAAGTACCTGTTGGTGTTTTTCCGAGAAGCAGAGCAACTCTAGAGGTCAGTTAGGGAATCCGGGAAGAAACCACCTGCCGTGCTTTGCCCGGTCCGAACAGGCGAGGGCGCCCGTCCCCACGTGGCCTGTGCAGGATATCCGGCTAACAGTGATCGGGATCACACGTCCTTGTGGTCTCAAAAATCGCCGAACACCCGCTTTTTCCGCTCGGGCAGACCCAGTTCGCTTTGCTAGAATCAGCCTATGGCGTTCCCCATCACGCGGCTGCGACGGCTGCGCAAGAGCGAAGCAATCCGTTCCATGGTGCGCGAGACCCGGCTGACTCCGGAGAACTTCGTCTATCCGATGTTCGTATGCCCCGGAACGGGCGTGCGGAAGGAAGTTCGCTCGATGCCGGGTGTGTTCAATCTGTCGGTGGACGAGGCCGTGAAGGAAGTGCACGAGGTGCATCGGCTGGGCGTGCCTTCGGTGATCCTGTTCGGCCTGCCAGAAAAGAAGGATGAAGTGGCGACCGGCGCTTGGGCCGAGGATGGAATCGTGCAGCAGGCGGCTCGCGCGATCAAGCGCGAGGTCCCAGAGACGATCCTGATGGGCGATGTTTGCCTTTGCGAGTATATGTCGCACGGGCATTGCGGGATCGTGAAAGCTGCGCCGCAGTCGCTGGGTGCGGCGGTGGCAGCGCCTCCGGCAGCGGCCATCGAATATGAGATCGTGAATGACGCGACGCTCGAGTTGCTGGCGCGGACTGCCGTGTCGTTGACGCGGGCAGGGATCGACATCATCGCGCCTTCCGACATGATGGATGGGCGAGTGGCCGCGATCCGCAAGGGACTCGACGCGGCCGGCTTCAGCAACACGCCCATCCTTTCTTATGCCGCGAAGTATGCCTCAGGTTTCTACGGACCTTTCCGCGAGGCGGCGGATTCGGCGCCCCAGTTCGGCGACCGCCGCTCGTACCAGATGGATCCGGCCAACTTCCGGGAAGCAATGCGCGAGATCGAAACCGATCTCGAAGAAGGCGCCGACATGATCATGGTGAAGCCGGCGATGCCGTATCTCGACGTGATCGCCGCTGCGCGTGAGCGCTTCGATGTTCCTTTGGCGGCGTACCAGGTGTCAGGCGAGTACGCTATGATCGAAGCGGCGGCGCGCAACAACTGGATCGATCGAGAGCGCGTGATGATGGAATCGCTGACTTCAATTCGCCGCGCGGGCGCGAGCATTATCCTGACCTACTACGCGAAAGAGGCCGCGCGGTTGCTCGGTTAGCAAGCGCCCACCACCCCATAGTCTGGAACTCCGCCACAGCGAACGCTCACTATCTTTTCTCCCCATACAGAAACCGCAGCACGGGCGTCCACCATTCGTCGTTTGGCTCTTTATAAAGAGCGTTGTGTTTGAAGCCGTGCTGGATCACCATTTCTTTCGGTTCGGGCGCAGACTGAAAGATCTGTTGGCCCATAGCAAGCGCGTTAACCAGGTCAGCGTCGCTGTGTACCAGCATTAGCGGAGAGCGAGTGTGTTCAATATTTTTCACGTTGTTCCATGCATCCGGCATCATTGAAACAAGCAGGCGTGGAGTCCCGCGATGGGCGCCCGCCTCCCGCAGGGAAGAAAATGCGTTCGCTACTACCACGCATGCGGGCGTGGGTCGGAAATCTGGGAGAGCCTCAAGCATTGGACCGTTCCCCATAGAATGACCAAGCACGCACAACCGTGAATCTCCCGCGAATCGTGCCGCGAACCATACGTACGCCGCCGCGGAATCGTGGTTCAGGTTCTTGATGGTCCCGGGCCTCGAACTGTTTCCGTGGCCCGAGTAGTCGAACACGACCGATGAGATACAGTGGTCATAAAGGAAGCGTTGAGCCTTCACCCACTCCGAGATTGTTTCCATTACCCCGTGGAAGATGAGCAACGCCACTTTCGGCTCACAAGGACGAGCGGCCATCACCAGGTAACCGTCCAGTGTGCGGTCGGCGCTTGGAATCCCTATCCTTTCGTAGATGACTCCGACGCTAGCTGGTGTCTCCGGACCATTCGGTCCGGTGGAGAGAAACTTGGGTTCAAAGTAGTGGAGAAGGACTGGCCCCGAAAAGAACACCCCGATTGGAACCAGCATAGCCGCCACCGCCGCCCTTATCCGCCAGGTTCTCGCCATAGAGTGGCTCAGTGTAATGCGGCGGAGAGCCCTATGGAATAAGTAAACGTTCTTTCGAGACGCTCCGCGCTGGCCCTGGTTCGCGAATGCTTCTTCCGTGTAATAAAATTAAAAGTTTGGGTCTTGGTCATTTTTCCCGGAGATCGGCAGCGTGGGACTGACTGAAGCCAAGCTAAGGAACTTGGCTATAGGTGAGAGTCGGCAAGTTCCCGTTCACGGCGAATTCGCGGGTGTTGATCGTCGGGCAGCACGAGGGATTCATCAAGGTTGTGTCGGATGCGAAGTGTGGAGAGATCCTGTGCACATCATCGGGCCACAAGCGACCGAGTTGATCTCAGAGGCCGTAGCGGCGATGGAGCTGGAGGCGACGGTCGCGGACTTGATGTGGACGATTCACGGGCATCCGACGTTGGCCGAAGCGATTCTGGATGCATCCAAATAGTGTGTACGGGATGGCGATGAACGCGTGATCTCCGTTCTCCAACTCGGCACGATTGACTACGCAACTGGGCTACGGTTGCAGAAGAAGCTCGTCGATCTGCGGAAAGAGGGCCGGATCGGCGACGTGCTTCTGCTGCTCGAGCACACGCCGGTGATCACTCTGGGGCGAAACGCCAAGGCCGCGAATGTTCTAGCGGCGCCAAAGATGCTGGGGGAGCGCGGAGTCGAAGTCTTCGAGTGCGATCGGGGCGGCGATGTCACGTTTCACGGGCCGGGCCAACTGGTCGGCTATCCGATTTTCGATCTGCGCGGATTTCCCTCGGAAGACGGGAAGCGCAAGACGCTGGGAGTGATCGAATATGTGCGGAGGCTGGAGGAAGTCCTGATCCGCACGGGCGCGGATTTCCGCATTCCGACGGAGCGGATGGCAGGCCTGACGGGTGTCTGGACGGCATACACGGAAAACGTGCGGAGCGAGAAGCCGGGCGAACAAGGGGACAGCGCAATGGCGCATCCCAACCGCCAAGTGCCCTACATAAAGGAGCAGGCCAAGATCGCCGCCATTGGCGTGCACATCTCGCGCGGTGTGACCTCGCACGGATTTGCGCTCAACGTGAACACAGACCTCAGTTACTTCAATCTGATCGTGCCATGCGGGATTACGAACAAGCCGGTCACTTCAATCGGGAGGGAAGTTGGCAAGCCGGTTCCCCTTGAGAACGTAGCGCACTCAGTCGCGCGCAACTTCGGGAGCGTGTTTCACAGCCAGATCCTGTGGCTCGAAACGCTCGAGGCATTACTCGGCGAGAAAGTTGGCGTTCCTGTGCGGCCGGCCGAGGAATTGCGCAAGCTGCATCGCGAGGACGGGACACACTGGGCCTGACGAGTTGGTGAAAAGTCGCGCCAGCGTTTAGCATGTGGGACGGCGCGCCGCGTCGCGCGAAATGGGGATGGCGAAGAAGACAAAATCCAAAGCGTCCCGGCCCAGGGCCACGGAGAAGGCTTCTCGCAACGGTCATCAGTCGGCCCGTACGCCAGCGCAGCAGCGCACCTACACGATTCCCGACTATCGCCTCGAAAAACTGTCCATTGAGCTGCGCCAGGTGCGCGACGGCGACACGGTTCGCTACGAAGTCTCGGGCGATCTAAGCGCACCGGCGCCGCCCATTCGCGACTCGAAGTATCTCAACAAGCAGCAGTGCATCGAAATCTATCGGTGGATGCTGCTCAATCGCAAGATGGAAGCGGCGCTTGAGAATCTCTACAAGCAAGGAAAGGTGGTGGGCGGGGTGTACTTCGGCCTCGGGCAGGAGGCGTGCTCGTGCGCTTCCGCCTACGCGCTGAAGCCGGATGAGTGGCTCGGACCGATGATCCGCAACCAGGGATCGCTGCTAGTGCGCGGCTTCTCGCCTCGCGACATCATGATGCAGTACATGGCGAAGGCTGGCTCGCCGACTAAGGGGCGCGATGCGTCGTCCCACTTCGGAGATATCCAGGAGCGTAACGTCGTCGCGCCTATCTCGACCCTCGGTGACCTGATTCCGGTGCTTGCGGGCGTCGCGCTGGGTGCGCGGATGCAGGGCAAGAACATCGCCGTGATGACGTACATCGGCGATGGCGGACAGTCGACTGGCGTGACTTACGAGGGCTTGAACTTCGCGGCCGTGCAGAATCTCGGGCTTGTATTGTTCGTCGAGAACAATCTGTGGGGATACTCCACACCGGCCGATATGCAGTTCCGCGTGGAAGACCTTGCCGAGCGGGCGATCGCCTACGGCATCCCCGGAGTAATTGTGGATGGCACCGATGCGTGCCAGGTTTACGATGCCGCACACGAAGCCTGCGAGCGTGCACGGCGCGGCGAGGGTCCAACCCTGATCGAAGCCAAGATGATGCGGATGAAGGGACACGCCATCCACGATGCGGCCGAGTATGTTCCCAAGCCGCTTTTCGAGTACTGGAAGAAGCGCGATCCGATTGCGCGCTTTGAGAACTATCTGGTGAACGTCAAGAAGTGGCTGGCGCGGGAAGAACACGAGAAGTTGATCGCGGGAATAGATGCCCAGCTGGAAGCGGATCGCGACTTCGCCGTCGCGTCGCCGATGCCAGAGCCAGAGACCGCCGTGGGCGGCGCGTACTGCGAACCGGGTTGTCACGAGATCAAGCCGAAGTACGGGGTGCCGAACGTCAAGACGGGAAAGCGCGGAATCTCGCACCGCGCCGAGAGCGCGGTGCATCTCAAGTAGCGAAATGAATTCGAAGCGACGAGCCACGAGCCATCAGCTACCAGCAACGACTTAAACATGGCAACTCTCACCTATCTCGAAGCCATCCGCCAGGGAATCTGGGAGGAAATGGAGCGCGATCCGACCGTCTTCTGCATCGGCGAAGACATCGGCATGTACGGCGGAGCGTTCAAGGTTACCGACGGCTTCATCGACCGCTTCGGCTCGGAGCGCGTGATCGATACGCCCATCGCCGAATCGGCGATCGTCGGCGCGGCATTCGGCGCAGCCCTGACGGGAATGCGCCCGGTGGCCGAATTTCAGTTCATGGACTTCATCGGCTGCGCCTTCAATCAGATCACCAACATGGTAGCGAAGGCTCACTATCGTTGGGGCGCGCCCGCGCCGATCGTGATTCGTGGCCCGAGCGGTGGCAACGTCCACGGTGGTCCGTTCCACTCGCAGAATCCGGAAATGTATTTCGTGCATGCTCCCGGACTGAAAGTCGTGTGCCCGGCCACCGCGTATGACGCCAAGGGGTTGATCAAGGCGTCGATCCGTGACAACAATCCGGTCATCTTCTTCGAGCACAAGTATCTTTACCGGCGGATTAAAGAAGATATCCCTGCGGATGATTATGTCGTGCCCTTGGGCCAGGCCCGCGTGGCTCGATCAGGTCGCGACCTCAGCATCATTACTTACGCGGCTATGGTGCATGTTGCACTGGAAGCGGCGGAGCAGCTGAGTCGCGAGGGAATCGAACTCGAAGTGCTGGACCTGCGCACGCTCTCGCCGCTCGATCGCGATGCGATCTCCGATACGGTCCGCCGAACGAACAAAGTCCTGATTCTGCACGAGGACGTGCGCACCGGTGGGATTGCGGGAGAAGTGGCTGCCATCATCAACGAGGAAGCCTTTGATTCCCTCGACGGACCCATTGTGCGTCTTACGGCCCTCGACACCCCGGTGCCGTTCTCGCCTCCGCAGGAGGAATTTTTTCTGCCCCAGGTCAGCGACGTGGTGCGCGAGGCGCGCAAATTGGTCTCCTACTAACAATCAATATAGAAATGGGTGGACACCGTAACGGCCCGCATCGTGGACCGACCAAAATGTTCCACCCAGGGGCGTAAGCCTTGCATCCTAATCTGCGTCATTTATCATGGGATTTTCACGATCAAGTACCGTGGCGATTCTTTCCGCCTATCACTAGCGTTCGAACTCCCGCCCGCAGCACCAGGCGAAACAGTTGAGATCGGAGGGCTCATGCGTAGCTTCATTCTCGGCGTGGTGACCACGTTGGTAGTGCTTATATTAGGAGGCCTCGGCTTTGCACTCCTGGGATTCTTCCCCACGACCGCCAACACCCCTCCGCCGCGATGGGAAGCCCATGTCGCAATGAGCGCCGTCGATGCCTCAGCCGACCGGCACGCCGCCCACGTGAACAGTCCGGTGCTTCCGACTGATGAAAACCTGAAGGCGGGCATGACGATCTACACAATGAACTGCGCCGGTTGTCATGGAAAACTTGATGGCAAACCTGAGCCGTTCGGCGAATCCTTCTACCCTCCGGCTCCGCAACTCGTCATACATCCTCCTGACGATCCCGACTGGCACACGCACTACGTCATTCACAACGGCATCCGTTATACCGGCATGCCTGCGTGGGATAAGACACTCAGCGAAGACGACATCTGGAAGGTCACCATCTTCCTGTCGCACATCGAAAAGCTCCCGCCCTCGGTCCAGGATGCCTGGAAAAAAGCAACCGGCGCCGCTCCGCCGTCGGGTGGTGAAGCGGAAGACCACGACCACGATAAACATTGAGGTAGTTGCCGATGGCCGAGAGATGACCCTTGGAGAAGACCTAGGACTCTCGCAGCGCAGAGGTTCGTTGGACCCCTTGGGTAGCGGGACACACCGGTGGCGCCTGACTGATCTCATTTCGCAGCTATATAATATGGATTTGCGCCTGGCCCGATATTCATCCTAGTGGGCCGCGTGGAAGGAAATTATGCCGACTGACGTCATCATGCCCCAAATGGGCGAATCTATTTTTGAGGGAACCATTACCAAGTGGCTGAAGAAGCCTGGCGACAAAGTACAGCGCGACGAACCACTGTTTGAGATCTCAACCGACAAGGTCGACGCAGAAATCCCTGCTCCTGTGTCTGGAGTACTACAGGAAATCAAAGTCACCGAAGGTACGACGGTCCAGGTCAACACCGTGGTGGGCACAATTTCCGATGGCGACTCTGCCGCCGCGGCAAAAGCGTCAGCGCCGGCCGCCCCTGCCTCGACAGAAAAGAAAGAAGCCGCCAAGCCCGCCCCGCCGCCTCCACCGATGCCGGCTCCCGAGGCTCGTCACGAGGTCGAGACTCACGAGGAAGATGTGCGTTCCTCCCCGCTGGTCCGCAAGATTGCGCGCGAGAACAACGTCGATCTCTCGCAGGTAACAGGCACTGGCCTGGGTGGCCGCATCACGAAGCAGGACATCATGGCCTTCATCGAGAAGGGGCCTGCGACGCCTGCAACTTCCCCGGCTCCATCCGCGCCGCCCGTTCAGGCTCCTGCCTCCCGTCCTGCTCCGGTTCCGGCGCCCGCAGCCATTCCGGGCGATGTCGTACCGATGAGCCAGATGCGGAAGATCATTGCGCAGCGCATGATCGAATCGCGCCGCACAAGCGCGCACGTCCACGCTATGTTTGAAGTGGACCTCACGCGCATCGTGAATCTGCGCAACAAGCTGAAGAACGGGTTCGAGCAGCGCAATGGAGCGCGGCTCACATTCATGCCTTTCTTCGTGCGGGCCGCCATCATCGCTCTTCAGCAATACCCGATCGTGAATGCATCCATGGAAGGCGAGAGTGTCCGGTACCACCGGCACGTCAACGCCGGCATTGCGGTCGCGTTGGATTGGGGATTGATCGTTCCGGTTCTCAAGAACGCCGACGAGTTGAACTTTCTCGGCCTGCAGCGCGGTATCACCGATCTCGGCGAGCGCGCCCGCACCAAGAAGCTCATGCCCGCGGACGTCGAAGGCTCGACCTTCACCATCACCAATCCGGGTCAGTTCGGGGCCGTGTTCGGGCTACCCATCATCAATCAGCCGAACTCGGCGATCATGGGCGTTGGCGGCATCACGAAACAGCCGATGGTGATCACCGACAAGGACGGCAACGACTCGATCGCGATCCGCTCGGTGGTGCATCTGACGCTGGGTTACGATCACCGCCTGATCGACGGCGCCGTTGCCGACCAGTTCATGGCGCTGGTGAAGAAGACGCTCGAAAACTGGAGCGAGGAAGTCGGATAGGGTAAGCCGCCCCGCTTCCGAACAAACAAAAAACGAAGGCAGCTTCCACACTCGGATCGCTGCCTTCACGCATTGGCTAGCCGAAACTTTTTACTGCGCAGCCGGCGCTGCCGCCGGCTTCGTTACTCCCACTGACTTTGCATACTGCTCGATCGCCGGAATCAGTGCCTTGATATCCGCCACAAGCTGCGCATCGAGCGCGATATTGACTCCGTTAGCGGCTGCCGCACTTCCCGCCTCCGTGACTGCCTGTGCCGCCATACCAAGCAGAGCAAACGCTCCTCGCTCCAACTCGACAGCCTGCGGAAAAAACAAGCTGCTGACAGCTTCCACCTGGGGCTCCGCCTGCTCGACTTTCAACATTACATTGGCTACCGCCTTCGCACCCTTCACAATATCGCCTGCGACGGTTGCGAAGAAGTGCCCGATGTTCTTAAAACTAAATTGTGACATATCAATCTCCTTGAATGTATTTCCGCGAACAATGAGGAATGCTTACTCTTTTGCCTGAGACCAGCTCGATGAGTTCAGGCACAAAACGGTGCCGTCAATCACCATCCCCAACCCTTGCCGGAACTTGGCCTCGTCGACGATTTCCTTCCGCTCGATTGCTTCTGCGATCTGCATCGCCGCTCCGACGAACGAAACTGCCGACGCTTTCTTCTCCGAGCCCGAGTGATTTCCGAACAGTCCCTCAATCGAATTCACTACTGCCGGGACGAAGGCGATCCCCTGCAGCAACTTCTGTAGGAAGTTCATCTGCTTCTCCTTATTTATGCGTGGGAAATGGACGGCATGCAACGCACGGGTCTCAGCGGAATCAGCCACCGCTGGCCTGCTTGCGCGCCCGAACAACAAGTACCGAAGAGCTAAAACCAGACCTCTAAAAGCCGATCACCGACCACCGACGACCGAACACCTGCTACCGAATTTAAATGCGCGTCGACGTTATATATCGAAACATTCGTCGCATACCCGGCATTACTGACATAGAACCCGTATGGCTTATATCCAGGCGTCGATGCGCTCAACCGGTTCTCGCCCACCACCATCCCGTTGATGCTCATGTTCGCGAACGTCAGATTCGTCGACCCGCCATGCACGTACACGCCATAGTTGTCGAAGTAATCGAGCGCCAGGTGCTGAATGTTCAGCCCCGTCTTCCCGTTCGTATCAAGCAAAGCCGAATTCGAAGGCGTCACAACAAAGACCGCGCCGTAGTAAGAAGATGGACTGCCCTGCGAGTACACATACACATTCGACGGACTCGCCCCATCACAATAAAAATCCCGGTCGTGCGCCGGAGACCCCGTCCCCGACGAAGCCGTGACCAGCTGCCCCGGCACGCCGTTGAAGTACACATTCCCAGAGGACGACGCGCACGCCGTCGTGCCGCTCATCGTCGTCTTATAGATGTTGTCGCTCGTGAAAGACCATCCACTCAGCGCCTGATACCCCGTGATTCGCGGCGCCGGACCAGTTCCTCCGACCGGATACGCATCGATCGTCAGGTTGTTCTGTGAGATCACCAGCGGCTCATTCCAGACGTCGCCCCGATTGAGTAACACCGAATCCCCGGCCGCAACATGTGCCATCGCGTAGGCAAGCGTCTTCCACGGCGCTGCCGTCGAAGCCCCACTGTTGCCGTCGTTGCCCGTGCTCGAGCTGACGTAATGCGTGCTCGCACACGAACACACCGACAACGCCATCACCAAAAGTAGTCGTCTCATCGCTCTTCTTTATTAACCTGGGCTCCCCAACCGTGTGACGACGTACAGTCCTGTGCGCGGCCTTTGCTCTTGTTTTGAAACTTGAAACTCTGAAACTTTGAAACCTTCCATTTGTAGCGCCGGCGTCCTCGCCGGCTGTCTCGAGAGTGTCTCGCTCTCGAATTCTTCATGCATCTAGCACATAAGGTGCCCCAGGTTCGCGTCCGTTCTTTGGACGCTAACCTGGGAGGTCGAACCCTGTGCCGCGCACACAACTCTCCGCGTCCTCTGCGTTTTAAGATTTGTCGGAACTTACTTCTCAGCCCGGCGTAGTGCCTCAGGTTCGCGTCCGCTCTTGGAGGCTGACCTGGGATGCGCGCAAACATTCCACTACGGCTCGAAGACCATCGACAGCGCCTGCGCTCCGAAGCTTTCGTTAAACCCGCTAATCGTTATGCTGGCCGGCGGCACGCCTCCAGTTACGACCGCAACCTGGTTGTATGAGTAGAACGTTCCGACATTTGACCCAGTCCCGGTGAAGGTCGCGCAACCCGACGAGCATCCCGAGGTGAACATCAGGTAGTACTTTCCTGGAGCGAGCGTGCTCGTCCCGTTGTCGATCGTCCACGCCGCCACCTTTAGCGTATTGATCGGCGAAGCGAACGTCGTGGCTGCCGCCGAATAGTGCATCAGTAGGATTCCCGACGAATTGTAGAGTGCGACCGCATACACATTGCTTGTTGCATCGGCCGTGCTTCCCACTCTGTACGCAAACTTAGTCGTTGAAATCGTGTACGGCAGGAGGATCCCGACTACGTTGGCATTCGTGGTCGTTGCCGGGTAAATCGTCGATTGGTTGATGTTGTTGTAGTTCGGGAATGGGATATATGGCATCCCACCACCGATCACGGCCCCCCCGCATCTACTTCGTTCCCGTTCGAGTCGCTTACCCGCAGATTCCCACTCGTAAACGATCCCGACGCCATCGCAAACTTGTGCGCCGTATCCTGGAATGTCGTGTCCGTGAAGCCCGTCCCGCCTTGCGCTACCGGCAAAGCTGCCGCAAGATGCGTCGCCGTCACCTGTCCCGAAGCGTTCACATCCACGCCCGAAGCCGCCGGAGCAAAACATCCCAGAGCGTTTCCGCCGCCGTCCACGCCCGCCGCGGCCTGTCCAGCCGCGCACTTCGTCGGAGCCGTTGCCAGCGCCGTCGCCGTCGCCGCGTTGCCCGTGATGCTTGAACTGACCTTCGCGACTTCCGTCAGCGCGCCGCCGTTTTCGGAAACTACCAGCTTCCCATTATTGTCGAAGGTCAGCTCTGAGTTCCCCGAAGGCGCCGCCGTCGGAGCGCTGCTCGGAATCGCGCTTACCACCTGATACGGGCCGCCCACCGTCATGCTTCCCGCGATCGAAACATTCCCCTGAAACACCTGATCATTCGAGAACGTCTTCGTGCCGCCGATCGTTTCGTTGCCCGTATTGTGCACGGTCGCCGCATCCGTCGCCTTGCCGCTCAGCGCGCCCGCCAGATTCGCATTGTCGGTCGGCTGCCCAGTTAGCGACGCGAACGAACCGCCGCCGCTCCCCGACGCACACGCTCCCCACTTCAGGCCTAGCGCCTGTGTCGAATCCGCCACTAGGCATGAATTGTCAGCACCCACAGGCAACCGCGTGTTGCTCGTTCCGAATACCCACACATCGCCCTTCGCGCTCAGCGGAGAATTCCCACTCCCGCATCCCGTGCACGTGCCATGCACCGTCAGGTTCCCGGCGATATCCGCATTTCTCCCCAACCACAGATCGCGCGGCCGGTTCGCTCCATTCGCGCCGAAGTCGTACGTGTTGTCCGTCACTGCAACAAAATGTCCCGTCGGTCCCAGAATCTTACAGCGGTCGGTTCCGTCTGCCACCGTACTGCCCGAAGACCCGGCATTGCCCGTCGAGAACGCTATGTCACCGGGTACGCCCGCGCCCGTCGGCAGTCCACCTTGAAGGCGGTTCACGGAGCCATTCTGGTCCGCTCCCCAGGCCGTCGCGGGCCCAAGCGTTCCCATGAAACCCAGCACTGCGCGACTCGCTGAACCGGTCGAGTTGGAATCGTTTCGAATGCCGATACAAACGTCATTCGCCGACATCCCGCCACCAGGCTGACCGATCTCCCAACAAACCGGCTTGGTGCCCATCGGATAGAAATCAATCCCGGAGTAGAAACTATTGCCCCCGCTGTTGCGATAGAAAGTCCAAGGAACGTACCGCGTGCTCATGCCCGGAGGAGCAATCGGTTGATCGGGCGCGGTGATTGTGACATCGCGAATCGTCCCAAGCCATAGATCGTTCTCGGGGAATCCCTGCACACCATTACTGCCAATCCAATCCGTGCGCGACACCTGGACGTGGTCGATAATACTGGGTGCTCCTCCCACGTTAACCTGCCCACCCGGAGCGCCGACGTCATAGAGTTCGCAGTTGCTACAACCCATATCGCTCGGAGCGCCCGAGATCACGTTGAAGTTCATTCGCTGGAACGTGACCGTACCGTTCGTCCAGGGACCGGAACCGGTCAAGCCCTTCCAGTATGGTTCGACGACAAACTGGGTTGTCGAATCCGGGGTAACAATGGGTAAGTGATAGTAGTTAGTCTGTAACCCGCCCGAAAAGGTGATGGTGTTATTTGTGTTCGCAGTAACAAGCGCCCATTCCCCATTCCCCGTCCCGGCGACCGCACACACCTGTTGACCAACAAGAGCGTTCGTCGTCCAGTTCGCGCCCGTCACGGTGATCGACGTAGAGGTACCGTTCGATGCCGTAGTCACACCTAAACCGCCGAAAGTGCCGTTCGTGTTCGTGGCGACGTAATACTTGCCGTCCCCGCATTGACCAGTGCCTGAGAACGGATAGATTGTCGAAGTCCAGGCGGTTCCTGCCAGCGACTGACTGCGAGATACGGAATACCACTGGCTTGCTTGAAAGATTGTGTAGCTATGTTCAATAAGCCCCCAACCTATCGCCGCGAGCTTGTGATCCTCCGAGCGCACATCGCACACGATGCAGGGAGACATTGGACCTTCGCAGTACCACGTCGTAACCGGTCTGCGTCCCAAACCACCCCGTCTCTGCTTCCATCGACATGCCATTGACTTCGACCGAACCGTAGTAAGACGCCATGCAATACAACGGGCTTGACTGGCAATCGCCCCGGATGATCTGATTTTTGACGGCGTTGTAAGCTGGATACCGACCAATGTTTCGACCCGTATTATTGCCGCCGATCTGCCAACCGGCACCGGTGAAGCCAAAGAATCCACAGTCAATGCAGCGAATATTATCGCCCTGGGCGTCGCCGCCGTGCTTCGCAACCAGCACACCCACGTCGGTCTGATAGTTTCCGAAGAAGGTGACATCTTTAATGGTGATTTGCTGCGGACTAAGATCGGCGCCGTGCGTGTGATCGTTGTCAATATCGACCAGTGGCACTCCCGAGGCTGAACCCACCGCAGAACCGAACGTCAGATCGTGAATGGTGCCATACGCGATGTTCTGGCTGTCGATGATGCGCTTACCAACGGCACCCTGCACGATGCCGCTCGCCAGCTTGCCGCACCCGCGAATCTCAAACCCCAGCACGTGATAGAACTGGATCTCGCCACTGATGTTGTACATCCCGCACAACGATAGCCGCTTGTTCCACTGATTCAGTCCGCTTCCGTCTACACGGTTCGTTCCGAATGCCCCGTACTCCGCTGCCTGCAACGCCGAAGTGTTCACCGCGGCGGTCGCGCTCGGCGACGCTCCCCACCACTCCGGATACACTTCCGTCACACCCACGTTGCCGGTGAAATCGATCGTGCCCTGCCCCGGCAGCGCGTTCGCGAAGATCGGTTGCCGTCCCGCGATCACATTGCCGGTCAGCGTCACTGTCACTCCGTTGTCCGGCTTCAACTGCCCGCCCTGCTTGAACTCCAACGTCAGCGCATACGACTTACTCGTCGAAAGCCGTACCACGCATCCCTGCGGGATCACCGCGTGTGGTCCCGCCGTGGCCGCGCTGCTCAGTCCGCTGTCGCTCGCCGAACTGCCCGTGCAGTCCACCCCATAGTCGCGAACATCGATCGCCGGCTTCGCCTGTGCCGCGAACGAAGATCCGTTCCCGACCACCTGCATCCCCGCCGACGGGTTGCCCCCGATCGCCGACCCGCTCTTCGGCGTGTACTTTTGCGCACTCGCCTGATAGGTGAGCACCTGCCCGTCGCTCGGTACTGTCGTGTCCACCGGAACATTCTGGATCGTGGCTGCATTCGTGCTCGTCCCGCATGCGCCCCACGTTGAATCACCCTTCAAACACAATGTCCCGTCCGGCGACCCACTGCCTAGCTGCACCGTCGGCACCACTCCGGCCACCAGGTTCGCTTTCGCGGCAAGGCCGTTATCCACGTAGTGCTTCGTTGCTGCCTGGTTGCTTCCCGTCGGATCCGACGGGAGCGTGAGCGGCCCGCTCATCGCGTCGCCCGACTTCGACACGTACGATCCGCTTCCCACCGAAGCCACCGCCGAATCCACGTACGCTTTGTTCGCCGCGATAGCGTTGTCCACATAAAGTTTTGAAACCGGCGGCGCCGCCTCGCCGACTCCCGGCGTCGCCCGCACTGCCGACAGCGTCGTTGGCGACGTCGTTCCCACCAGCCAGTATTCCGTGCGAACTCCATCCTGCAACTGGAACACCGCCGTGTAATACGTGCCGCTCGGCGTCGCCCCTGCGTTCGGAACCAGATTCACGCTCAGCGCCCCGTCATCGCCCAGTGCGACGCTTGTCGAACCGGCAGCGACCGGTGTTCCGTCCGCCGCTGTGAACGCAGGCCACGAAATCAGCACGACGCCCGACGAGGGCGACCCATTAGCTTGGTAAACCGTATCCGAAACCGTGGTCGTCGTCGGTCCAGCTGCCATCGCCAACGGTGGATGAACGCCCGCCCACATCGCGAAAACCGAAACCAGGAGTGCCGTAAGCAGGCAATAAAAAAGCCGCCCCTCGGGGCGGCACGCGTCCAACATGGATTCCTCCTAAATCTTAACCCTGCAACAACCGACTACGAAAATTCTCAAGCCCTCAATTCGTCGTGTGACGCGGACTCGAACTCGAAACTTGAAACGTGAAACTTTGCTCGTTACTCGAGGTTCGCGTCCGTTCTTGAGACGCTAACCTGGGAATCATCCCGTGTGGCCCGCACACCCCTGCCCGCGGCCTTTGCTTTGACACTCGAAACCTTGCAACTCTGAAACTTCACTTCCCGTAGCGCCGGCGTCCTCGCCGGCTGTCCCGAGGCCCGGGGTCCCCGGCAAGCCCGGTTTTGGCTTGCTGCGGTGGATGGGCGTCTCGCCCTCGAATTCTCGTTCGCAGCAGCCCGAGGTTTCTGACTCGAAACTCGAAACTTGAGACTCAAAACTTGAAACTCGAAACTCGAAACTCGAAACTTTGCAACCTTGCAACTCTGAAACTTGTTTAAACTCACTTCCGCGGCGTCGCTTGCCCTTCCAGATATCTCTCCACGCTCCGTACATAAACATCCGCGAAGTCCGCCTGGGGCCGCCGCGTCTCAATCAGCCGCAGCGCATCATTCAGCTTCCAACCCAAACTGCATAACAGCGCCAGCGCCATCATGGGCGCGCGATGCACGCCCGCGGCGCAGTGGATGTACAACTTCGTCCCCGTCTGGTCGAGCGCTTCGATCGCGAAATCCACACCGCGCTGAAACACCACCGGCGGCTTCGGCTGGAAATCATCATCGATCGGATTCCACAGCACTTCGATCCCGTGCGGCTGCGCCAGGCTCGTATCGTCGAACTCGATCTGCATGTCGATGATATGCGTAACGCCGGCGCGAGCCACCGTCGCCATGTTCTCCGCGTGCCAAATACCGCCGCCCACCGCGATCCGGCCCGTCACCCACGTCATGTCCATCCGCGCGCTTTCACTCCCGACCGCCTGCACTTCACTCAGCGGCTTCATCCCCTGCAGTGTTTTCCGTAGACTCGCTCCAAACGTCCGTAACATCTCAGCCCGATTCAAACCCAACCCAACATTTACTCCATCGGTCTCTTTATAGCGGTGGCCATTACGCCGCGTCCTAAGACCTGACACCTGAGACCTAACACCTGTTTTCATCATTCTACCGAATTGCCTGTCCCCGTCACTCCCGCGAACTCTGTGGCTTCCTCGGCGTCTTCACCCGATCCAGACAACGCCAAGCGCTGCAACAAAGCCTTCGCGAACTCATTGCCGTCTTCAGCGTCCTCCGCCTCCTCGTCCGCCGCGCCCACGCTCACCGGATACAGCCCGATCATCTCAAACAGGAACTTCGCCGGCGCCAGTTCGCCCTTCTTGGCTTCTTCCACCAGCGCGGAGGTGATGTCGAGCGCCTGCCCGCCCACCGTCTTCGCGATCATTGCGCGAATCGCCTGCAGATCGAGAGGCTTCCGGCTTCTTGATACGACGTTCTTCTTCGCCGGTTTCCTGGCACTGGCTTTCTTCATCGCGCTTTTCTCCCTATCGCAACTTTCGCCACAAAAACGAAAGGCGCGCTCGCGGCGCGCCTTCAGAACTTTTTCTTCAGCCCTTCAGAACTTTCTGTTCAACTCGCTATCTAAATTCAGAATAGCAATTTCCGAAGGGTAAATGGGACACCTTCTCGATATTTTTTTTCTCCTCTCGAATCACATGATTACGGAGTTTTTCTCGTTTTTTGCCTCTTGACAAGGCTCGCCATCGGCATTTACGGGATCGCCAATCGGCTTCAAAATACCCACCGCCAGGAAAATTTCGCTCAATTTGTCGAGCGCGTCCGGCAATCGGCGCATGATCGTCTTTCGGCAACACCCAAGCATCTGTGCGACCTCGTCATGGCTGAATCCCTGCAGGACGCATCGCCCGACCAGCTCGCGCGACAGCCAGTCCAGCTTTTCCAGGCTGCGCCCCCACATCGTGCACGAAGATCACGACGTCCTCGAAGCTCGAGGCCCGGTATGAAGTCACGTGGCTGCGAAAAAACTGCTGTCCCAGGATCGACGGCAGCTTTCCCGTTTCCATCGACATCCGCAAAAAACGCTGCAGGAGCGCCTCCGTGCGATGCCGATAGGGCCACAAATCGGGATTCCTTCCCGAATCCCACGAGTCTTCGAACCAGTTGAGCGACTCCTCCGACGCTGCCAGATACTGCACGATGCCCGGCGTCATGCGTTGCCGCCTTCGGTCGTCACACCGGTCAGCTCAGCGATGCATCCTTCCAGTTCTTCCAGCGAGTTCACCGCCACCACCAGCACGCGCGGTCGCCGCCGCGGTTTCGCAAACTCCTCCATCTTGGGCACGCACTCCGGGCAGTACACTTCCTCCTGGCCCTTCGGACGCAGCCACAACCCGCCACACCCTTCGCAATACTTCAATTCCACATGCTCAAACACTTCGCCACAACTTTCCATGATTGCCTCCTGATGAAATCAGTTCTCAGTTCTCAGTACGTCTGTTATGAATTCGATCTATGAATGCTTGACTCGAAAATGAACTCCGGTTTGCTTTTACCAACGACCAACGACCAACGACCAACGACCAACGACCAACGACCAACGACCGGGCACTTAGCCATCAGCTACAAGCAGCCAACAAAAAAGCCCTGCGCCGGTTTCCCGGACACAGGGCTCGTTTCTCTTACGATGACCTGTTCAGCTATTTAGTTATGCAACCCGAGCACGCTTCCTTCGCCAAATTGTTTCAGGGGATTCAAGTATCTCGGTGACTGCGCGGTCCGTTGGACTCGAGTACGCTCGAATTCAAAAACTTCTGATCGCGGCCAAGACTCGAGACCTGACACCTAAGACCTAACACCTGGTGCGGAAGTAGCCCTCCTCGTAACCGGATTTCAGCACGCGGCCATTCTGCACCACGATGCTGACCCGGCCCGTAAAATGAATTGCCGATAAAAGTTTTTCCATCGCCGCGGACAAGACCTCAGCCGAGCGCACCTTGCGGCGAAACTCGCCAAACGTCCTTTCCTCGACGACGGAGTCTATGAAATCCATAAAATAACTCCAACCTACGCGATGACTAAAAGAAATAGCCAGCATGAGCTATAAATGCTCCGTAGCGTATAGCTGGTTGGTTTCGAAGTCAAGAATTTTATTTCCTTCCAGATGTTGTACTTGAGTAGTACATATCCTGATGCTATAGGCCCATGCTATACTTCGCCCATGAAATTCAAGGCACTGCAGGAAAATCTGCGCAAAACGCTCTGGGATCGCATTGAAGAAGGCGAGCTGACGGGAATTCGCCTCGCGCAGCAGACCGGATTCAAGCAGGCCCATATCTCCAACTTCCTGAATCGCAAGCGCGGACTCAGCCTCGAAGGCATGGACAAAGTCCTCAACGTCCAGCACCTCTCCGTCCTCGACCTGCTCGAGCCGACCGAAGTCAACAAGCGCGCCAGCATCCTGCCCCCGACCGATGACGAATTCGACAACGTTCTGCTGGTCGACGGCCCCGTTGCCGCTACCGAGCCGCTCGTCATGAGCATGAACGTACGCGAGATCCTCAAGTTCAAGAAGAGTTTCCTGCGCAAGATGAAACCCGAACTCGAAGGCGACCGCGAGACCTGGGAGCGCTTCGTGATGATCCGCGCTGACGGCCGCGAAGGCATGAGCATGTACCCTCGCCTGCTGCCCGGCGCGACGATCCTGGTCGACCGTCACTACAACTCGCTGAAACCGTACCGCAAGGGCGAGTTCAACATGTACGCGGTCAATAAAGACGGAGACTGCACGGTAAAGTACGTCGAAGTTGCCGGACAGCACCTGATCCTTCGCCCGCACAACCAGGCTTATCCGATTGAAGTCATGACGATGGAAGAGGGCATGGGCGCCGCCGACTACCTCGTCGGCCGGGTTTGCTACGTGGGGATCGAAACTTAGCCCACTGGCGAGCGCCGAAATACCGTCACAGAGCGAGGTGAGTTAGGTCACAGCGCACGCGTTTGCACCCCCGCTAAGCTTCCCTCACCCCCGAATCGCGGTGCGGGCCTTCGAGCAAGTCATCGTGGAGCAGTCGTACTTCGTCTTCTTGAGGGGCCGTGAGGCCTGCAGTGATCCTCCAACCCGAACGTGTTCCGTTCAATGGCAGTGTCCTGGGGTCGGCCAAGGGGACCTGGGTGATCAGCGTGAATGCTGCCGTCTACGTGGAAGGGACCGATAGCCTGCTCCTGAATGTCACTCTGGAGAAGGGCGCACGCGGCGCGGAGGAGCAGGGCATCACGCGGCGGCTCGGGATGCTCGTTCCGGCGCCGGTGCTGCAAGAGTTCTGCCTGCGCGAAGGGATCGCCTGCGACATCCGCCTATGGCTCGAGGGAACCGAGGGCAACGGTTTCCTGGACCTGACAAGCGCAGCGTAGCGCTTAGTATTCCGCCGTTTCCGGACGAAGTTCTCTCCCAGCAGCCAATGAATTACTGTGCTTTGCGCGCAGCGTCGACAGCCGCAGCCTCGAGCTCTTCGGGATGATCGAGCAGCCACCATGCGAAGCGGAGAGCCAACATTCCAGGCGCGACGGCCGGATCTGCAGCGGGAAGCCGCTCGGATTCCATGAAACGCTTCAGCATCAAGCTGACCGCTTTCCGCAGAGCGGTGTCGCCCTGAATTTCAGGAATGACGTAGTTCTTCATGGTGCCTTGAACGTATGTCGCGCAGATGAAAACAATCTGAAAGGGCAATCATCTGAGAAATCCTCAAGGACACCCAAGGGCTCCCGGCGGAATGAGGCAGCGGGTTTCCGGATCCGGATCGGGCGGCTTAGAGGACCACGTCCAACCATGCGACAGAAGGGGCGCCCTCTGTCGCGGATTCTCGAACGCGATTGTCACGCATTCACGCGTGCCAAGCAAAGCGCCGGAAAGTGCCCGTTTTTTTCGCGCCTGCATCTCATGTAGAATTCGGGCGCTATGGAATCCCAGCGGCCGCCAAACTTTGCCGATATCGCGGACCCTTCCACGAAACAAGCGTTCCTTCGCGGTTCTCCAGAAGCGGTTCTATGGTTGACTACCGGCACCAAGCTCTTTAAGTGGACACAGTCGATCACAGGCAGTCGCGGGGTCTCCCCCTGGTGGCAATTCCTTGAACAGCGGCGACTGCCGAGTGGGGCAGACGTTCCCGGATTGCGGGAAATGCAAATCAGAGCGGCGCGTCTCGGCGCGCACGATCGTGACTTCACCCGCAGCAGACTGGCGGTTACGGAGCAATGGAACAAACTGACGCGGTGTCCGGCAATTGAATTATTGCGCGGGGCCTGGGGGTTTGTCGGAAAGGCAGCCGGCCAGAGAAAAGATTTGAGCGATCCCCAGGTTTTTTTCATCGGCGGCGACTACCAGATTTGGATTCCCGGCTTGACTGCGACGGACATCAAACAGATTTCGATTCTGCCTTATCTTGCGCCGAATACCACATTCGGACGACCCGCGTAATCCTTGTCTCTTTCGCTGACCGAAACGAGTCCGATCATGCGGCGAATTACGCTATTTCTCATTTGTGTAGTTTGTGCGAGTTTGTGGAAGACGAAACTTGGTTTTGCCCAAGCATCTTCAACCGCAGACATTCGCGAGAAAGTCATCATCGACACCGATATCGGCGATGACATCGACGACGCCTTCGCGCTGGCGCTTGCGCTGCGCAGCCCGGAGTTGGAGATCCTCGGCGTCACCACCAACTTCGGCGACACGGAGGCGCGCGCCCGGATCGCCGATCGCCTGCTGGGCGAGGCCGGACATCCCGAAATTCCTGTGGCGGCGGGTGCGCCGACGCCGGAGAAGATGAAGCTGAACCAGCGGCGCTACGGCGAAGGCGGACATTTCGCAAAAGCATCGCATCCCGATGCAGTGAAGTTTCTGCTGGAGGAGATCCGCAAGCATCCGGGCGAGATCACGCTGATCGCAATCGGGCCCTTGATGAATGTGGGCGCGGCGATCGACAAGGATCCGGCCACCTTTCGCAAACTGGAGCGCGTGGTACTGATGGGAGGCAGTGTGCGGCGCGGTTACGGCGACCTGGGCTACGAGCAGCCGCACGGTCCCGATTCGGAGTGGAACATCATCAACGACATTCCTGCGGCGCAGAAGCTGTTCGCGTCGGGAGTTCCGATCGCGATGATGCCGCTCGATTCCACGCAACTGAAGCTGGACGAGGTGAAGCGCGCCTGGCTCTTCAGCCGGGGCACGCCGATCACCGACGCGCTGACGGTGCTCTATTACATGTGGGGACAGGAGACGCCGACGCTGTTCGATCCGATGACGGTGGCGTATGTGCTGGATTCGCGCTTGTGCCCGGTGATCCCGCTACACATTCGCGTGGATGAAAAGGGCTTCACGCGGGAGGAAGCGGGCACGCCGAACGCCGAAGTCTGCCTGGATTCGGATCCGGAAAAGTTCTTCCGTTTTTATCTGCGGCGGGTCGGGCAGTGATGGCGTGCGTTTCGACTGGCGCGTGAGGTGTCGTCGCGAAACCAGTCGCCGTGAAAACGACCAGAAACACGAATGCGGCGAAACCTACAATTCGCCGGCCGCCTTCATTTTTTTCGCCTGATCCAGATACTTCTGGGGCGGATCGGGCAGCGGGGAGTTGCCGCCGTCGATGGCCTTCTGAACCAGGTCCTGCCACTTCTTCTGGCCGGCGGGATTGAGTCCGTGCTTGCTCTCGTCGTCGTACCAGAGCTGTTGCGCCTGCGCCTTGAGCCCGAGGCGGCTCATGGTGGAGTGGATGGCATTACCGAGGCCGCCCTTTGACGATGCACGGATCGCTCTCAGGGCGCGGGCCGTCTCGTGCGCATTGAGACCTGCAATGTCCCAGTGAACCTGCTCGTGGCGAAGAAGGGCCGCGTCCGCTTTGCCAGTGAGGACCCACGAATGTTCGGAGTCGAAGGTGAGCTGCACTTTAAATTGGCCGAGCTTAAGGCCTCTGCGGTCGTGCTCGATGGTGATATCGTCGCCGGCGGTGGCGTTGGTGGCGGTCTGCGCGTCTTCATTGACACCTTTCGGGCGGCGGGGTTCCTCGTCGAACTGGGACCACTTCAGATCCGAAGGCCAGCCATCGACTTCATCAGGGTTGTTGTCGGCGACCACGAGTGTTGCGCGGTTGGAATGCGAATGGTCGCGCATCCCGGGGCCATCGGAGCCTTTGGGGCGGGGAGACGCGCCGGCGTCGGCGTAGACGTCCGGGTCGCCAGCATCATTGTGGCCGAACGGTCCGCTGGTAAGCGGCGGTACCTTGCGGGAGAAAGGATCGGTTTGTGGGCCGGGCGGACCACCCATGGGAGTCTCCTTTGCGCTGACCTGTCGTGTCCGTGAAACGCGGGGAAGCTGGCCGAGGGGAAGGCCGGCATTATATCGCACGATTCGGGCTGGACAGATGGACTGTGGGCAAATCCGTGTGCATGAGGTGTGCGAGGGGGTAGGCGTCGGTTCGGGCGAATTCCGCAGGGAAGCGGACGTCACCTCCCTGCAGATTCGATGACGGCTATTCGTGGACTGAGTCGGTGTGCCAGCCGGGATTGGTCCAATGGCCGTCGCGGAAGACGAAGATCTCGTTCACGCGTCCGGAGCTCACCGAGCGCTTGCCGTTCTCTTCAATCTCGAGCAGGTACTGGCTCCAGATGATGGCTACATCGCCGAAGTGCTGGACCTCAGTGCGCGGGAATTCGAGGCGGAGGAGTTTGCCTCCGCCTGTGTGAAATTCGGTGGCGGAGCTGAGGATGTCGGACTGATGCTTCCAGTTCTTTTCGCTGGCGCTGATGACGAGCGTGTCGGGCGGCACGAGTTGTTCGAGGGTCTTGATGTCACCGTCGAACCAGGCGCGCCAGACGGTTTCGCGAACTTTGAGCAGGGCGGCGTCGTCCTGGGGTGCGGCGGGTGCGGCTGATAGAGCGATCGATGCGGCAAGGACGAGGGCGACGGCACGAAGCGAGCGTTGCATGCGAATTCTCCTGAGATAGAGTATTGCGAATCAAACTTAGTAAAGCCAACTTAGCAAATTTAACTTAGTAAATAGCACTTAGTAAGTCTGGCTTAAGAGTCCGGCTTAGTGGCGATGAGTGTCCGTAGGCGAGCGCGGCAGCGTGTGAAAGATGAGTAACACGGCCGCGGCCGAGGCGGAGAAGACGGAGTAGTCGAGCGGTTCCTTGATCCCGAAGGAAATCGCCATCGCAATGCCGAACATGGCGAGCAGGATGGCGCTGCCAAGGGCGATCAAGCGCGGCCAAACGCCGAGGAGCAGGGCAACTCCAAAAAAGAGTTCTGCCGCGGTGGCCGCCCAAGCGAGCAACGGAATCGTGGACGCGGGCATGAAGGAATTGACCTCGGCGGTGTAGCGCATGAAGTTGGCGAAATTTCCGTAACCCGCGCCTTTGGGGTAAAGCCCGAAGCGAGAGGCGATGCCGGAGAGGAACGCGGCGCTCAAGGCGATGCGAGCGTAGAGAACGCCAAGCCATTCCCAGTTCAGCGAGCGCGATTTGGCGCCGGTCTGCGCGAAGAGTGCGGATGCGATGGTCATGGTGAGCTTCTCCTGGTTGTTTCGTCCTAATTAATTCCTGGCTTCGTGGTGGTTTCCGTTCATACTTGCGTCGGGGCCGGCAGCAGGGATGTCGGTGCTGAGCGCAGTCTCGCGGTCACAGACGAAGTAGGCCACGAACTTCGCCGGCTCGGTGGCACTCGCGTTGGCTGAGACGGCATGAACGCCGTTGGGCGCTTCGTAGAAACTCTCTCCGGCTTTGTAGACGGCGAGCGGCTCTCCTTTCACCTGCGTGCGAATCGAACCTTGCACCACGTAGCCCACCACGGCACAGGGATGGCTGTGGGGTGGAGAAGCTTCTCCCGGTCCGTAGTAGACCTCGACCAGTGTGGCGCGGAGATGTTCGCCGTCTAGCTTCGGCAAAGTAGTCGCGAGCGAGACGCGAGCGCGGTCATGCTGCTGGGCCGGCCCTGATTTCTGTTGAGCATGACCGTGGATGCAGAACACCCACAAAAGCGCACCGGCGACGATCGCGGCAGGCAGCTCGAATCCGGGTCTCAGATCAGCCATGTTGTTCCTCCGAATGAGGAGAGGATACTTTCGTAGTGGTCCATCGGGAAGATCCATATTCGGCTATTATGTATGGACCATTTATGGCGAAACGACGCACCACATTCGAGATCGCGTTGCCAGCGAGGGAGCGCGGCATACCTGCGTACCGGTGGCTGTACACATCGCTGCGCGCGGAAATTCTGGACGGACGGCTGCGGCCGGGCAATCGCGTCCCGGCGACGCGCGACCTGGCAAGGCAGTACGGGCTGGCGCGAGGCACGGTGGTAAGCGCATTCGAGCAATTGAAATCCGAGGGCTACCTGGAAGGAACGATTGGCTCGGGAACGCACGTGAGTCAGGTGCTGCCGGAAGATCTGTTGCACGTTGCGGCAGAGGGTCGTAGTGCAACGAAAGCGAAATCACCTACGCTGCCGAAGTTTTCGCAATATGGCCGGCAGGCAAGCGTGTTCCCCGGATACGGGACACGACGAACGCGCGCATTCCGATGCAACCTTCCCGCGCTGGATCTGTTCCCGATGGCGGTGTGGACGAAGATTGCGAACCGATGTCTGCGGCGGATGACGATGAGCCTGCTGATGGGATGCGACGCGCTGGGGTACATGCCCCTGCGCGAGGCGATCGCGCAATATCTCAGGTCGTCGCGAGCGGTACGGTGTGAACGCGAGCAGGTGGTGATTGTCTCCGGTGTGCAGGAGGCACTCGACCTTGTGACGCGATTGTTCGTGAAGCCGGGAGATCGGGTGTGCACGGAGAACCCGGGGTATCCAGGTGCGGCGTGGGTCTTTCAGGCCTACGGGGCGAAGGTGTCGGGAGTTGGAGGCGATGAAGAAGGGCTGCTGGTCGACGATCTTCCGGCGAGCGGGGCGAAGCTGATTTACGTCACGCCGGGACACCAGTTTCCGCTCGGAACAACCATGAGCCTGGGGCGGCGCCTGCAGTTGCTGGAGTGGGCGCGCAAGTCGGGCGCGCTGATTTTCGAAGACGACTACGACGGCGAGTATCGCTATATCGGACGTCCGCTTCCCGCATTGCAGGGACTGGATCAGACCGGGGTGGTTTTGTATGCGGGCAGTTTCAGCAAGGTTTTATTTCCGGCGCTGCGGTTGGGATATCTGGTGATTCCGTTGTGGCTGGTGGAGAAGGTGGAGGCGGTCAAGTCGCTCACGACGCGTCATGCGCCGGTGCTGGAGCAGATGGTGGTGCGCGAATTCATGAGCGAGGGTCATTTCGCGCGGCATGTGCGGCGGATGCGCGAGGTGTATGCGGAGCGGCTCTCGGTTTTGCTGGAAGAGGCGCAGAGCAGGCTGGCAGGGGCGCTCGAGGTGTCGAAGGTCGAGGCCGGGTTGCAGACGACGGGATGGCTGACACGCGGGGTGACAGCGGAATCGGTAGCCGCAGCGGCCGCGGAGCGGAGTGTAGAGGTGACGCCGGTGGGATGGTACGCGCTTCGGGGACGCGCACGGGAAGGATTGCACTTGGGATTTGCGGCGATCGATGCGAAAGAGATTCGGAGAGGGATAAGGGAACTGGAGGCGGTGCTGGAGCGAGGTTGATCCAAACGACGTTTCAAAAGACAAAAAGGCAGACTGGAAAAGCAACCACCGATGTTACTGTCGCATTGAGGCCTTAGCATATGCTCGCGCCGTTTGTTCGCCTGGAACAGAGTGCTATCGGGATGTTTCGACAGCTTGGGTACTATTATCTGAATAATGCGCCTTCCGTTCGTTGTTCTCGTGCTGGTAAGCGCTCATCTCGCGATTGCGCAAGAAAACGCGTTCCGCAGATCACTTGCATTCGTAGGTTGCTATGAATTGCGAGTTCCGGTGGCGCATCCATCCAGGACGAAAGGAACTGACCCCCTTTTACCGAGGCGGTTCGAACTCACTATTCGCCCCTCAACAATCAAGGGAACATTCGTCGCACGGAATCTGGATTCGAAGGCGGGAGATTCATCCCTGATGTCGTGGATGTCGTCCTGGAACGCCAATCTTGACGGTACGCTGCACATTGTCTGGAACACAGGCTACGCGGGATACGATCTCCGGTTGAGCGGTTCTGGTGCAGAGTTCCGGGGGACAGCACACTTCTTTACTGATACAGAGCCTTTCCCGTATACCGATCGCAATACACCGGTAGTGGCCCAACGGGTTGCATGTAAGGAATCCGGGAAATAGGGTTGTTCCTGCCACGTCGGAACCGCTGGTTTTAAACACTATTAGGAAGGCGTTGCGGAGTAGGCTGGACTCATGCTCGCAGGCACAAAACGCCGATCTCCCACGTGGCAGCAGTCACTGCTCCTGGTCACTTTCGGCGGTGTTGTCGGCTATTGGTGCTTCGGAAATCTGAACATATGGGAATATAGCCGTCAACATCAAGCTCTTTACAGGATTGGTTTCTTCGCCGGTGCGGTGGCTTTCATCGGAGGAATCGCAAGCTTCCTCGTGATCGCCGTAAAAACCGTTGCCTCGCCAATTGGATCCGGGCCCACCATTGCCGCGCGGTACCCCGCTGTGGCTCGACAGCCTCTTCCAAAGGCTGTTGTCGAACGTCAGGCGTCCATTCCGAGCAGTGCCACAGCCACTCTTAGTTGGCTGCGCATTACCCTCGCCGCCGTAGTTGGTCTTGCCTGCGTTGTTGTTCTGCGGGATTGGGGACGTCCTCCGCTTACCTCAAGTTACGGTCGCGCTTACTGGCTGAGTGCCGTTCTGACCTTGTTACTGAGTCAACTACCCTATGCCCTCGCGCTCGTCCGAACCTGGAAGGCGCCCGACCGCGCTGGTCTTGCGCTTGCCATTGCCGCTGGTGCCACACAGGTTCTCGTCACATTCTTCGTCGATCTACGATACGATGCGCTTCGCCTGGACCCGTGGCCGTGGCTGAGTGGTTCCCTCGGTTTGGCCGTGGCCCTCTTGGCATCCCTGGCGTGGCGGCCCTTCTTTTCGTCGTCCTATTCTTCCCTCGCAAATCTGCCATGCTCGAAAAAGACCTTTCGCTTTCCGGTAGGGTCGTTCACGATGGTTTCGACGATCTCGTTCTCCTTAAATATGTAGTCGTATCGATATACATCACCGTTTGCCAGCTTCTGCAATGAGACCCTACTGCCATCGCGGTAACTGTTTTCCAGCAGCACTGTCCCTTTTCCATCGACGATGGCTGTCATGAGATATGGGTCGTACCCTGGGGAATGAAGAAGCGGCTCATACTCAAAGCGATATAACAAGTGCGATGCATCCGACACAGTCTCCAAATGTCCGCTGGAATTATAGGAATATTTCCGGACGTTACCAGTATCGTCCACCGCCAGGATGATTCGATCCGCCTCGTCGTATTTGAAGTTGATCTTGTGCTGAGCGGGAGAAATCAGCTGTTGGAGGTTTCGCTTCTTGTCTCGTTCTAAGTGTATTCGATGAGCTTCGGCGTCCCGCATCTCGAAGGGAGCGCCTTGCGCATAAGTTTTCGCATTGTAAGCCTCCGGGAACAGGAAACGACGCCCGTCGGCGAAATTCAGGGTCCAGCCGTTGCCATTCCAAGCTATCTGTGCCCCGTAAAACTCGGATGACGTTTCATCGTGCCGGTAAACTGCGTCTGCGTAACCAGTGCCTTTGGATATCCGGCGAAAGTGGATCTGGCGGTCATCCTCCAAGTTTAGGTCCATGTAGGTATATGGAAATCTAGTACCGGTCGGACAGATGTCGTAGGGGTGATTCGTGCCCACGCCAAATGCCCGTGTGTAGAAATCCCAAACCCGATACGTCCGCGTCAGGGACAAAGGAGCGCCGTCGGAAACGAAGAGGTCAGTTTGGCGGAGCACAAAAATTCCTGAATGGAGATCGACTTGGAATTCGTTAATGGGCGAATCGTGATGGACAGTGGGTTTGATCAGCCGGATGGAACTCTCAAACTTGACGTACTCCGACCCGAGGTTGCTCGCGGAGATTGCAAGGTATGGGTACGATCCGTCCCACGCGGGCTGCGAATTTGTGAAGGGTAGGAGTTCCACCTTTACCGGAGCTGTCGACGGTCTCCTCGGAAGGACAAACGTTGAAACAGCCACAAGCGCGAGAAATACAAGCCACTTCCACCATGGCGGATTCCAGAAACTTGACTGCCTCACCGCACTATTTTCGCATGTTGTGACCGGCGATCATGAAGGTCTGCCTTCGGCATGTGAGGTCGGTGACGTAAACAGATGGCGGTTACACAAGCGTGCGCGTTTGTTCGCCAAAATCCGAGTCAAAAGGGGTCGCGGAGTCTGGTGACACTTCTCGCCGGCTTTAGCCGCTGAGGAATCGACAGCCAAGCCTCACGTAAGTATTTTTGAAACACGCATAACAAAAGGCCCTCGCCATAAGGGCCTTTCACCTCTGCCTGCCATGCGAAGACGTGCGCTCGACTAGGCCGCCGCCTTGATGTCTTGCACTTTGATCAGGTTCGTGCCAGAGATCAGATTGCCGGTCACCTGCACCAGCTTGCCTTCAAACTTCTGCGCAAGCTCCTGATCGTCCAATTGGTAAGTCGCTTTTTCCGTTGTCTTCAAAACGTATTTCCCGTCCGACTTGATCACCGTACCTGTAAAGGATTGTGCCGCCGGTTCCTTCTGCGCATCATCTTGGGCTGCAGGGGACGGCTGTTTCTGTTGTTGCGTATCCGGGCTCGGGTCCGGTTGCCGCTCAGGCACCGGAACAGGCTGCGGTGACGGCACCGGGCGCGGCTCTTGCAACTGGGTCCACGCAATCAATTCGGTGCTGTTCTGCGGCGCGGGATGTTTGGGTTTTTGGGAGCTTTGTGCTCGCGCCATGTGGATAAGGGCGAGGCATAAAATCAGGGTAGCCAGAGAAAGTACCCGTCTCATTTTGGATCCTCCTACTTCAGAACCCTCTTCTTCTCTCTCATGGCGAAGTCAAGCGCATACCTATGCTGTGCACGAGCCTTGCCAATACCCTTTCTTCATGCACCTTCTACGACATGCCTTTCAGGGGAGCTTGAAATCTGCGTCAAAGGTTGTAAATTTTCGATAGCGCGCCATGTAAGAACCTCGACGACCAACACCGATCCCGCCAAAAAAACGAATGCGCTGAAATACAGAAAAGACCGTATAGACTCCAGCAAACACCCGACACACAATCCCCCCACTATTGCCTCCGTTGCACTCGCAGCGAAGCGTCAAAGCGCTTCCCCACAGAAGCGCCAGAGCCCACGCCCTCGAAACGTGGGCTCTTTCCTTGTTCTTTCTGCGCAAAACTCACCTCGCCTCAGAACTCAAGGGACTCATCTCATTAATGGCTACGAGAGGAACAGGGCTTTAGCCATGCCGAACGAACCAGCAAAAAAAGCACGTCCTCCGGGTCGCACTGTCAGCTTGGCTGGTCCGAGAAAAAGGTCAAAAGAACGCCGTCCGTAACCGATTGCCGTTGATGGTGATAGCTCACCAAGGGGAACTTATCGACGATCGACGGGTTTATAGTGATGTGGGTCATTTGTTCTCCGATCGATGCAGGAGACAAAACTATGAAAATGCAACGCCGTTTCTTATTCGCTTTTGTTGTTCCCTTGTTATTTCTCACTCTGCAAACGTCACGCCTCCTCGCTCAGGACGCTCCTGAGCCTCCGGATGCTCAGCAAGAACAGCAAGGTCCCGAGCAGGATCCCCCCACCCGCGTCGCTCGCCTGAATTACTCCTCCGGCTCCGTTTCCTTTCAGCCGGGCGGCGAAGGCGACTGGGTCACCGCCGTTCAGAATCGGCCTTTGACGACTGGCGACAACCTGTGGGCCGATCAGAATTCCCGGGCCGAGTTGCACATCGGATCCACCGCGATTCGCATGAGTTCGGAAACAAGTCTCACGTTCCTCGATCTCGACGACCACACCACGCAAGTGCGCCTTTCCCTCGGCACCCTCCTGATTCGTGTGCGGCATCTTGACGACGGCGATCTCTTTGAAGTCGATACGCCCAATCTCGCTTTCACGATCCAGAGTGCGGGCGAGTATCGGATCGACGTGAATTCCGACGGCAATCAGACCGTGACCACCGCCTGGCGCGGTCATGCCGAAGCCACCGGTGGCGGCTATTCCTACACCGTCATCGCCGGCCAGCAGGCCACCTTCAGCGGGACCGACCAGCTTGACCACGAGATCGCGCAACTGCCCCGCTCCGACGACTTCGACGGCTGGGCCTTCGATCGCGACACGCGCGAGGATCACGCCGACTCCTCGAATTACATCTCGGCCGAAATGACCGGCTACGAGGATCTCGACGCCTACGGGCGCTGGCGCTACGTTCCCGACTACGGTCCGGTGTGGGCCCCGGTCAGCGTCGCTCCCGGCTGGGCCCCCTATCGCTTCGGTCACTGGGTCTGGGTCGCTCCGTGGGGCTGGACCTGGGTGGAAGACGAGCCTTGGGGCTTCGCTCCTTTCCACTACGGCCGCTGGGCCTTCGTGGAGAGCGGATGGTGCTGGGTTCCCGGACCCGTCTATGTTCGACCGGTCTACGCCCCCGCGCTCGTCGCCTTTGTGGGCGGCGGCGGTTTCCATCTTTCGATCGGAGTCGGCGAAGGCGTTGGCTGGTTCCCGCTCGGGCCGCGGGAAGTCTACCTTCCGCCTTACCGCGTCAGCCGCGGGTACGTGAACAACATCAACGTCACGAATACGCGCGTGAACATCACGCAGGTCACGAATGTCTACAACAACTACAGCGTGAATCATGTCACCAACGTCACGTACGTAAATCAGCACGTGAACAATGGCGTGACGGTCGTCTCGCACGACACGTTCGTGAACGCCCGCCCGGTCGACCGCAATCTGGCTCGTGTGGACGCTCGCCAGCTCGCCGAAGCGCCGGTGAATCACGGCTCCCCCGTCCAGCCCGTTCGCTCCAGCGTGATCGGCGCCGGAACTCCGGCACGCTTCCGGCCCCCGGCAGCCGTTGAAAACCGTCGCGTGGTCGCCACCCGGAATCCAACTCCTCCGCGTGTCCCCTTCGAGCAGCAACGCCAGGCGATGAACGTCCGCACTGAAACGCCGACGATACCTCGTCTCGGGGAAACCCCGAACCGCGGAGAACCGGAGCGCAATGTTCCGCAGGAAGCGCAGCGAAATGTTCCGCGTCCTTCGGAACCGAATCGCCCGATGGAACCGAATCGTCCGCAGGAACCGAGTCAGGCCACGCGGCAGTCCGGAATGCAGCAGCCCGAAAACCCGCGTTCAAACATGCAACGCCCGGCCGCCGGATACCAGGACCGCAGCTACAACCAGCAGCCGCATCCGCTGGTCCGCCAGGCCCCGCCTCCGCAGCCGAGGCCACAAGTGGACCAGAACGAGGCCAACAAGTTCCGCACCTGGCAGCAACAGAGACCACCGGAACCCCGCAGCGCTCCCCGGCAACAGGAGAGCCGCGCTCCGCAACCTTCAAAAAACGACCACAAGAAGTAACAAAAGTTAAAAGCACGGAAAAAGGAGGGCGTCTTCGCCCTCCTTTACTTCTATTCGCGTCACTTTCCTAGCTAGCGGCGGAAGTGGTCCTAGCCTGAGAAAGCTCTGATCGTACCTCAACGGCTGTTCATGACCCGCGGGCGCTCGGCACCGCCAAGATGTCGGGTGCCTGCGCCGCAATGATCTGCGCACTGACGTCTGGGCGATCGATTATCGGCTGCCGTTGGTGTTATCGGGATGTTAGTGCGCCGGGGTAAACCGGCATGAAGCAGAGAATGGAAAATTCTTACGGGAAAGGAGTAGCGATCCACTCGGCCCCGAGACTTGCGCTGCTACCGCGAGGGACACAGTGAAGCGTAGACAGGGGTATAGGCGGGGTGGGCTATTGAGCTCCGAAAAGATACAACCCGGACGCCGACGCGGTTAATATGCGCGGAAGGCAACATGAAC
>Ga0210409_10000282_pt1 | contig 99238 bp, 83 predicted proteins | sample IncBWH17MmetaG_FD_161649 | JGI IMG/M metagenome (GOLD analysis project Ga0210409, IMG submission 161649) | Forest soil microbial communities from Barre Woods Harvard Forest LTER site, Petersham, Massachusetts, United States - Inc-BW-H-17-M | ecosystem: Environmental > Terrestrial > Soil >... | reverse complement strand
GCAGTGATGGCGGATTCGGCGGCGGCGGCGGCGGCGGCGCTGCCGCGGCCAACGGCACAAGCGGTGCCGGCAGCGGCTCCAATGGTGGCTTTGGCGGTGGCGGCAGTGGTGGCGGTGGCGCGGGAGGCATTAGTCATGGCGGCACCGGTGGCCTCGGCGGATTCGGCGGGGGCGGCGGCGCTGGCGCCGGTCTAGTCATGGGAGGTCTGGGTGGTTTCGGTGGCGGCACTGGCGGTGGCGCCTTGACCTTCTTCGGCGGCGGCGGGGGCGGCCTTGGCGCGGGTGGCGCCATCTTCGTGCAACAGGGCGGCACGCTCACGCTCGCCGGCGCTTTGTCGGTGAATGGCAATAGCGTCACCGGCGGAAACGGGGGAACGGGCGGCGCCAGCGGCACGGCCGGCACGGCTAGCTCGGCGTTCGGCGCGGGCATTTTCATTCAAGGCAACAACACGATCACTTTCGCGCCGGGCGCCGGCATCACCCAAACCATCAACGACGTGATCGCTGATCAGAATGGCTCCCGGCCGGCGGGTGGAGGAAGTGGCGGGATTGCCGTGACGGGTGGCGGCAGGCTCGTGCTGGCTGGCGCCAATACCTATGCCGGCTCAACGACCGTCAATGGCGGCACGCTGGAAGTGGATGGCTCGATCGCGTCCTCAACGGTCACCGTCAATGCCGGCGGCACGTTGTCGGGTATCGGTATTGTCGATCCGGCCGTTACCACGATCATCGGCACGCTCGCGCCGGGTAATGCGGCAAACCCGACCGGCACGATGACGATCACCGGCAACCTCGCGTTCCAGAGTGCTGTGGCGACGTATCTGATCGGCATCAACGGCGCAAACGCGGCCCAGACGGTCGTCACCGGCGGTTCGGCGACGCTCAACGGCGCCAGCGTGAGCATCGCGAGCGGCAGCGTCATTTCGCCCGGCACCAAATATACCATCCTGACCGCGAGCGGCGGCGTGATCGGTACGTTCAATCCGCACGTGGCATCCGGGATCTTCGCCGGTTCGCTCAGCTACGATCCGAACGACGTCTTTCTCACCTTCTTGGCGCTTCCGACGGCTTCGGGATTGAACGTCAATCAGCAGAACGTGGCCGCGGGCTTGAGCACCTTCTTCAGCAATGGCGGTGGGCTGCCGCTCGCTTTCTTTAACTTGCTGAGCCAAGGCGGTGCGAGCCTTGCCAATAGCCTGACGCAAGTCTCGGGCGAGACCGCGACAGGCTCGCAGCAGACCACGTTCAATGCGATGGGACAGTTCATGGGGCTGATGAGCGATCCTTTCATCAACCGTGGCGGCGGAGGTAACCCGCCATTGTCATCGGGTTACGCCGAGGAAGACGGTCAAGCGAGCGCCTACGCTGCGACCAAAAAGACCGATGCGTTCGCGATGTTCACCAAGGCGTCCCCCTCCCAACCCTCCCCCGCAAGCGGGGGAGGGCTAGGGTGGGGGCAGCGCTGGAGCGTCTGGGCCGCGGGCTTTGGCGGCTCGCAATCAACCGGCGGCAATGCGGTGCTCGGATCGAACAACACCACCAGCAACATTGCTGCAACCGCGGTTGGCGCCGATTACCTGATTTCGCCGACGACTATCGCAGGCTTTGCGCTCGCCGGCGGCGGCACGAGTTTCTCGGTGGCCAATGGCGGCACGGGCCGCTCCGATCTGTTCCAGACGGGCGCTTATGTTCGTCACAACCAGGGTCCGGCCTATGTCTCGGCTGCGCTCGCCTATGGCTGGCAGGACATCACCACCAACCGCACCGTCACCGTCGCGGGCTTCGATAAACTTCGCGCCGATTTCAATGCCAATGCGTGGTCGGGAAGGTTGGAGGGCGGTTATCGCCTGGTCTCGCCGGCCATTGGCGGCATCGGCATCACGCCCTACGCGGCGGCGCAGTTCGTGACTTTCGATCTGCCGGCCTATGCCGAGCAGGCGATTATCGGTACCAATAATTTTGCGCTGACCTATAACGCGAAAGACGTCACTGATGTGCGAACCGAATTTGGTATCCGCACCGACCGGTCATTTGCGGTTGACGAGGGCATTCTGACGTTACGTGGCCGTTTGGCCTGGGCGCATGACTACGATGGCGACCGCAACATCGCCGCGACGTTCCAGTCGTTGCCGGGCGCAAGCTTCGTCGTCAACGGCGCCGCCCAAGCCGCCGATTCCACGCTAACCACGGCCTCCATCGAGATGAAATGGAAGAACGGATGGTCGGCGGCGGCAACCTTCGAGGGTGAGTTCTCGGCTGTCACCAATTCTTACGCCGGCAAGGGCGTCATCCGGTATGTGTGGTGAGCGAAGCCGACGGTTGCCAAAACGGGCGCCGGTTTGATGCGCCCTTTGTTGTTTTTGTGACCCTGGCTACGACGCAACCCCATTTGTCATCGCGGGGGCGGTTCTTGTCCAGATTCTCCGGATCGAACTCGTTCTTCACGCCATCGAGGCCAGCCATCAACATCGCGGCGAAGCCGGGACAGGGATTATTGGCCAGCGGATCGGGGAAACGCACCTCGACGCGCTTGGCCAGCCGCAAATGCCGTAGCCAGATCCGCCGAGCTTATGCGCTTGTCGTGCGACGCATCGACCGATCGAGAAAGCTCACTTCAAATTTGTCATCGCCGTCAGGTCGGCCGAAAATTTGGCGATGCCGGCCGCGCCGCACCAGTTGGTGCCCGCGCCACCAGGATTTATCGGCGTCACGTTGTTCACTCCCGAGGCGTTGAAAGCACTCGTGAAGGCGTTGCAATTACCCTTCGACAGGTTGGTGTCGGAGTAACGAAGATCAAGCGTGAATACCTTGTAGGTGAAGCCGATCCCAATGTTCCAGGTATCATAGCTGGCATAGGGAATGCCGTTGGGGAAGCCCGGAACACGATAGAACGCATCTGTCGTACCGAGCCACTGCCTGCCGAATTCGGCGGATACGTACATGCCGACGCCGCTCTTTCCGAAGATTGTGCCCGGCGCGGTGTATTTGCCCGTGATCGACGCATAGTCGCCCCAGGCGCCGGAGTTCAGGAAGCTCGGCGTGTAGTATTCGTTCACGCCGAACTGCCAGTTGTCGTTGACGGTGTAATTGCCCTTGCCGTAGACCTCGTAAAAGCTGAGGTCTTTCTTCAAGACGTTGCCGTTGGCGAGGAAGATTGTGTTGGTGCTGACAGGGCAGACAAACCCGCCGGGAATCCCTCCGGTCAGGGTGTTGCCATCAACGCAGCTTCCACCCGGATACAGGTAACCCCAGATACCGAAGTCGAGGGCGAAGGCCCCGAAAGTCGGGCGAACACCGCCTAGACGTCAACCTCGGCCGCAGCACGGTTGGCAAAGGAGATGCTCTCCGCGGAGGTGCCGACATAGAGTTGCAAGTCCTTGTTGACGTTGTAGCGCGGTTCGAAATAGGCCGTGACGGAAGGCTGATGGTTCGACTGGGTCACACCGCGAAAGACGTAGTCGCTCACGATCCCGCCACCGAAGGCAATATCCCAGGGATCGAAGGGCGCAGGCGGCGGAGCCTTCGCCTTCACGGGCAGGTCGGCCGCCAGACCCGCACTACCAGACACCACCAATGCCAGCGCCGTTGCCAACAAAACCGCTTTCTTCATGACGATGATTCCCCATCAAGCGCTCCCGGCCAGCGAACGTTTCTTCATGAAAACGATATGCAGCCGGAAGTAGATTCGATTGTTTTGCTATGTGGGGGAGTACGTCGTTACCTGGAAAGCAAAAAAGTTCGGCAATTGACGAATTTTCGGGCGTTACGGCAATTTCGCGAAATATTTCCGGTGGCATGTAGCAGTATGACCAAAAACCTACGGTTGTCCTGTCACGGAAAGCGGCAAACCCACCGGAAATCAGGCCTACCGTCGAAGCAGCGACAGCAGCAATGCGCATGCAAGGAGTACGGCAACGGCCTGCCAGAAACGAATCGGGTTGCGTTCATAGAGCGTCCGAGGCCGGCGGACCGCCATCGGTGCGCTTGAAGGCCCCGCTTCCAATTCGACGGCAAATTCGGTCATGTCGTGGAAGCGCTCGCCGGGGTCGGATGCGATCGCGCGAGCCAGTGTGGCCTGGAGCCAGGCCGGCAGGTCCGGGCGCAAAGCGGACAGCGGCGTCGCCCGGTCGCGGCGCGGCGCACTTGTGGCGTCGGCGTTGCCGTAGGGGAATTCACCGGTGAAAGCGCGGAACAGAGTAACGCCCAGAGCGTAAACGTCTGTTGCCTCGTTGCCGGGCTCGCCGTCAATCATTTCCGGCGCCATGTAAGCGAGCGTGCCCGGAATCTCTTGCGACGGGAAATCCTCGGCTGCTGGCACGCGCACGACACCGAAGTCGATCAGCTTCAGCGAGCCCTCGCTTTCAAGTATCACATTGTCCGGCTTGATGTCGCGGTGCACGATCCCGACGCGATGCAGCGCCGCCGCCGCCCGAGCCAGCTTGATGCCGATACTCCGTCCTTCCTCCAGTCCCAGCGCGGGGCGGCGAGCAATCCGGGTTTCCAACAGCTCGCCCTGGTAGAGCGGCATGACCGTATAGAGACAGGTCTGCCGTCCTTGCGGCAGCTCTATGATATGGCCAAGCCAGGGGCTGGTCACGCGCGCGCCCACCCACGCCTCGCGGACGAAGGCTGCCCGATAGCTTGCCACGCTCCCGACAAGAGGCTTGGGGAATTTCAACGCCACTTCGCCTCCTTCAACCTCATCGATAGCGCCGAACAGGCGGCTGTAGCGACCGTCGGAAAGTAGCGCCTTGAGCACAAAGCCATCGACCGTCTCGCCGCCAAGCGGCACGGGAATCAACGGCAACTCCGCGATGTTGACGCCGATATCCGCCGACTGCGCGGTAGCCAGACCAACCACGTCGAGCACCAAGGCGGTGCAATTGTCCGTGCTGTCGGCTTGAAGCGCGGCTGCAACGAGTGCGCGGGCCGTATCTTCCGAGGAAACGCGCTCGCGCATGATGTCGGCGATTGTCTCAGCCGGCAGGTAGCCGTGCACGCCGTCGCTGCAAAGCAAGAAGCGGTCGTGCTGCGCCATCGGTTGGCTCGTGTAGTCGAGCCGCACTTCGGTTTCGACGCCCAGCGCGCGGGTGAGGAGGTTGGAGCGGCCGGTGCTCACCTGCCGAACGTGGTCGGTTGTAAGCGCGGTCAGATGATCGCGACTTAGTCGATAGGCGCGCGTGTCGCCCACATGCAACACATGGGCGATGCGGCCGCGCAGCACGAGCGCCGTGAAGGTGCATCCCATCCCCGTCAAGTTCGGGTCCCGCTGAGCCTGAGAATGGATCCAGCCATTGAGCGCGTCGAGGACGACGGCCGCGGCGCGCCGCACTTCCATGGTCTCGGGCAGATCGCAAAATCCATCGAGAAAGCCGCGCACCGCAATCTCGGCTGCCTGGCGGCCGCCGCTCGTACCTCCCATTCCGTCGGCGATGGCGGCCACCACGTCGTGGCGCGGCTTGGGCATTTCCGACCCGAAAACCGCGCCGGCGAAATCCTCGTTGCGTTTGCGCGGACCGCGCCTCGAGGCAAACCCGACACTTACCTTGAGGCCGGAAACCCGCGCAGTCATCGCCCTCGTTCCAACTTTCGGGGCGCCGGCCGCCGCCCGGATCGTGAGAGATGATGGCGATCATCTTCCGGGATCACGATCTCAGTTCTGCAGCTTGCAACGATGATGAAGGAAATAGCCACCGGTGCTCGACGCGACGATCACCGTAAGGTCCCCGGACTTCCGATCAAGCGTGTAATTGCCGCCGTCGGATGTGTCGCGCCACGAAACCTGCGTCTCGCTGATGCGCGCCGGATAGGAATCGGCCGTCGAGCGGTCATAGTCGATCCTCACCTGCCAGTTCGCACCGCTGGCCGGATTGGTGCAGGTGATCGCGGCCTCGCCGCGCTGAACCTCGCCTGCAATTGCGGAAGCCGACAGGCTGATCGAGAGAATGCCAATCGACAGTGCCCATCTTATCCGTACACTTCGCATAGTTTCATCTCTGCCCATATGATGATCATCTGCTTGTTTTCTTATCAACGCCGAAGCGGAGCTTCAGGATAAGCCGTTTCCAGAAAATCCCTAAAAACCCATTTCGGTCAATTCCGGGATGGGCTCAACGCAAGGTGGTATGTTCCTTGCGTTCCGCCGGGGTACTTCTGTGTGCAGTGAGCACAGGAATAACTTGGGGAACGTACTTATGGCACTCGTACCATCACCACAATGGCTCGATACTGGAAATAACGCTTGGCAGCTCGCGGCCGCCACATTCGTCGGTATGCAGAGCATACCGGGGCTGACGATTCTTTACGGCGGTATCGTCAAGAAGAAATGGGCGATCAACTCCGCCTTCATGGCGATGTACGCCTTCGCCTCGGTCCTGGTTGTCTGGGTGTTGTTCGATTACAAGCTGGCCTTCGGGGAGCAATGGTTTCCGTTTCTAGGCGAGCCCGGCTTGGCGACCTCGGCCGCCTATACCACCGGTCAGGCGATCGTGCCGGCTGCGGCGTCGGGTATGCCGGCGCTCACCTTTCCGATGGCGACGCTGATTTTCTTCCAGTTCGTGTTTGCCGCCATCACCGTCATCATTCTCGCCGGCGCCGTGCTTGGCCGCATGAACTTCACGGCGTGGATGATTTTCTGCCCGGTGTGGATGACCTTGGTCTATACGGTCAGAGCGTTCAGCATCTGGGGCGGCGGCTGGCTTGCCGGCCTGGGGGTTGCGGACTTCTCGGGCGGCTACGTCATCCATGTCGCCGCCGGAACTTCCGGTTTCGTGGCGGCATGGATGGTAGGGCCGCGTCTGCAGGCCGATCGCGACCATTTTCCGCCCAACAGCCTGTTGATGACGCTGGCGGGTGCGGGAATTCTGTGGCTGGGCTGGAACGGCTTCAACGGCGGCGATCCCTATTTTGCCAACGCCAATGCGGGCGCGGCAGTTCTCAACACCAACACCTGCACCGCGGTGGGCCTTCTGGTCTGGACGCTGCTTGACAAGATTGCCTATGGCAAGCCGTCCGTGTTGGGCGCGGTCAACGGGATGATCGCCGGTCTTGTCGCCATCACGCCCGCCGCGGGTTATGTCGACGGCCTCGGCGCGATGGCCATTGGCATCGCCGCAGGCATCATCCCATGGCTTGCCATGAACAAGCTGCAGAAGGCCAAATTCATGATGAAGGTGGATGACACGTTGAGCGTGCTGTCCACGCACGGCATTGCCGGTCTGACCGGCGGTCTTCTGACCGGCGTCTTCGCCAACCCGGACATGCTTTTGTATATCGGCACCGACAAGGAGGCGCCGGGCGTCAACGTGACCGGCTGGCTCTACGGCAATGCTGCTCAGGTTCTGACTCAGGCTGAAGGCGCCGCCTTCATTGTCGTGTACAACGTGATCGCAACCTTCATCATCCTCAAGGTTATCTCGTTCATCGTGCCGCTGCGCATGGATGAGGCAACTCTAAAGGTGGGTGACGATGCGGTGCACGGCGAAACGGCGTATGCGATCGGCGCTGAGGGCGAATAGTCGTAGGCGTGAGAGGTGTCGCCGCTTCGGCGGTAACGAATAACGCAAGCTCGCAGCAAAACCGCCCGGCAAGCCCGGTCGGTTTTCTGCTGCAGTGGCCGACATATTTTCAGTCATACGCTCACGCTCACGGCGTCGTGAGGCTTGCGTGAGACACTGGCATATCCCTGCCGTTATACTGAAGCCAAGTGATCTCTCGGTTCCGGTGTGTGCGGCATTGTCAAAATAAAAAGGGGCGCCCGGAGCGCCCCTTTGTCTTTCACCAGCGGGAATTTCCGCCGACGGCTTATCCCGAATAGTACATTTCGAACTCGACCGGGTGAGGGGCCATCTCGAAGCGCTCCACTTCGGTCATCTTCAGTTCGATATAGCTGTCGATGAAGTCGTCGTCGAACACGCCGCCGTTCTTGAGGAAGGCGCGGTCGCTGTCGAGGTTTTCCAGCGCCTCGCGCAAGCTACCGCAAACGGTCGGGATCGACTTCAGCTCTTCCTTCGGCAGATCGTACAGGTCCTTGTCCATCGCCGGACCCGGATCGAGCTTGTTCTTGATGCCATCGAGGCCAGCCATCAACATTGCGGCGAAGCCGAGATAGGGATTGGCCAGCGGATCGGGGAAACGCACCTCGACGCGCTTGGCCTTCGGATTTGAAGTGTAGGGAATTCGGCAGGCGGCCGAGCGGTTGCGCGCGGAGTAGGCGAGCAGCACCGGCGCTTCATAGCCGGGAACCAGGCGCTTGTAGGAGTTGGTCGTCGGGTTGGTGAAGGCGTTGATCGCCTTGGCATGCTTGATGACGCCGGCGATGTAGTGGAGGCAGGTCTCCGAGAGGTCGGCGTATTTGTTGCCGGCGAACACCGGCTTGCCGCCCTTCCAGATCGACTGGTGGCAATGCATGCCCGAGCCGTTGTCGCCAAAGACCGGCTTCGGCATGAAGGTGGCCGTCTTGCCGTAGATGTGCGCGACCTGCTGGATGCAGTATTTATAGATCTGCAAGTGGTCGGCCATCAGCGTCAGCGTGTCGAACTTCATGCCGAGTTCGTGCTGGGCGGAGGCCACTTCGTGGTGATGCTTCTCGACCTTGACGCCCATCTTGGCCATGGCGCCGAGCATTTCGGAGCGCATGTCCTGCGCTGAGTCCTGCGGCGGAACGGGGAAGTAACCCATTTTGGTGCGGATGCGGTGACCGAGATTGCCGCCTTCATATTCAGTATCGGAGTTGGTCGGGAATTCCGATGAATCGAGCCTGAAGCCGGTGTTGTAGGGTTCGGCCGCGTACTTCACGTCGTCGAAAACGAAGAACTCGGCTTCCGGTCCGAAGAAGACCGTGTCGCCGACGCCCATCGACTTGACCATGGCTTCGGCCTTCTTGGCCATGCCCCGCGGGTCGCGGTTGTAGGGTTCCCCTGTGGTCGGTTCCAGGACGTCGCAGGTGATCATCATGGTGGTTTCGGCGAAGAACGGATCGATCGTGGCGGTGACCGGATCGGGCATCAGGCACATGTCGGATTCGTGAATCGCCTTCCAGCCGGCGATCGAGGAACCGTCGAACATCAGGCCTTCGGCGAACGTGTCCTCTTCGATCAAGCCGACATCGAACGTGACGTGCTGCCACTTGCCGCGCGGATCAGTAAAACGCAGATCGACGTACTTGACGTCGTTGTCCTTGATCGACTTGAGGACGTCTTTGGCGGTCTTCATGAATCCCCCTGTATGGTTGTTTTCGTCTGGCCGCGGGCGGCGGCTGGTGTCGCGGTTGAGAAGGCGCGGCAAATATGACGCGAACGCCGTATCCACCGCATTGGCTGGTCCATGGTCAATACAATCGGGGGATGATCAACACAATATCGGATAATAGGCAGATACCGCCTAGTGTGGTGGATTTGACATTCGCTCCGGTATGGCAGCGAGTCCTCAAGGCGAATGTCAAATCCAAAACCACACTAGAATCCTATATTTGCCAGTGTCCCTTTGGTTCTGACATTCGTACACAAACCCGCTCGATACGATACGAATGTCAGAACCGGGACACTAGATGGCGTCGAGCCCGGATTCTCCGGTTCTGATGCGAATGGCCTCTTCGATGTTGGATACGAAAATCTTCCCGTCGCCGATGCGCCCGGTCTGGGCGGCGCGCCGGATCGCGTCGATCGCCCGCTCGACCAGTTCATCGGAAATCACGATCTCGATCTTCACCTTAGGAAGGAAGTCCACGATATATTCCGCCCCACGGTAGAGTTCCGCATGGCCCTTTTGCCGCCCAAAGCCCTTGGCTTCGGTGACGGTAATGCCCTGAAGTCCAACCTCCTGAAGTGCCTCTTTGACCTCGTCGAGCTTGAATGGCTTGATGATCGCTTCGATTTTCTTCACAGGTCGCCTCACTCTCAATTCCAGGGACTTCAGGTCGGTGTTCAAGGCCGCGCAAGTGGGGTGGATTTGACCTTCGCTACCACTTGGCCGCGCGCTCGCGAAACGCGAATGTCAAATCCTGAACTCCACTGGATTCCTATATTTGCCAGTGGTCTTTCGATTCTAACATTCGCAACGTGCCCGCTGCGAAGGGAAGCGAATGTTAGAAACGGACCACTAGTGCTCCGATTTGGAAGTTCGCAAATATTCGCGGCGACCTCTGATGCGAACTTCGGAATCAAAGGAGCACTAGCAAGTTAATGTTTCTAGTGCGGTTTTTGAATTTGAGTTCCTATGACGAGATTGCAGCAGCACTGATAGGAACTTCAAATTCACCGCACTAGCCCCCGCGGGTGGTGGTTGCTGGCCCGGTATGCGGACCTGAACATTCAAAATTTACCGGTTCAGCACAGCGATGGCGAACCGGCTTCCTCAAAAGCAGGGTCTATGCCAAGTTGTCAGGACGGCCGATTTCAAAACGTAATCAGGCTTTTAACAGGTATCCGCAGGGGTTTAAGGTGAGGCGGCACCATACCGTAGCCCGGCAAATAGGCAAATAGGTCAATTGGTATGCAGTCGGCCTGGCGTGAGCCTGCGTACAAAACAGGAAATGCCTCAGGAACAGGCGATTCCGTCAGGGTTTTAGGCATGGAAGTCCTAACTACCGCCGAGATGGAGCGTGCCGACCGGCTGACCATCGCCGCCGGGACTCCGGGCTTTGCATTGATGCTCAGCGCCGGCCAGGCGGTCGCGGAAGCCGCCATGGATCTCGTCGAGAGCGGCCCCATCGCGGTCATCGCCGGCCCCGGGAACAATGGGGGAGATGGCTTTGTGGCCGCGGCGGAACTGGCCGCGCGAGGCCGGGAGGTCTCGGTCATCCTGCTGTGCGAGCGCGAGGCACTGAAGGGCGACGCGGCTTCGGCGGCGAGGGGATGGAAATACCCGGTGCTGCCGTTCAATCCGCAAGCGATCGGCAGGCCGGCGCTGATCATCGATGCGCTGTTTGGCGCCGGCCTCGACCGGTCGGTCCGGGATGAACCGTTGGAAATGATCGAAGCGATCAATGCCAATGGCGCGCCTGTTCTCGCCGTCGACCTCCCCAGCGGCATCAACGGGACAAGCGGTTCGATCATGGGCGCGGCGGTGCGCGCCACCGAGACCGTGACCTTCTTTCGGCGCAAACCGGCGCATCTGCTGATCCCGGGCCGGATCTATTGCGGACGCGTGCGTGTCGCCGATATCGGCATCGATGCCCGGGTCCTTTCGGAAATCCAGCCGCGGACATTTGAGAATATTCCATCGCTCTGGCAGGCGTCGTTTCCGCTGCCGCGGGTCGACGGACACAAATACGACCGCGGCCATGTCGTCGTCGTGTCCGGAGGGCTCGCTGCAACCGGCGCGGCGCGCCTTGCGGCGCGCGGCGCCTTGCGGGCCGGCGCTGGCCTTGTGACGCTGGCTTCGCCGAGGGATGCACTCGCCGTCAACGCTTCCGCGCTGCTCGCGGTCATGGTTCGCGGCGTCGATACGGCGGTCGAATTTGGCGAAATGATCGGTGACAGGCGTTTGAACGCCTGTGTGATCGGCCCGGGCGCGGGCGTTGGCGAACGCACGCGTGATTTTGTGCTGACCGGTTTGTTCGCCAAACGAAGCCTGGTGCTGGATGCGGATGCGCTCACAAGCTTTGCCGAGGCGCCCGATCGCCTGTTCGAAGCGATCAAGGCTTCTCAAGATCCGCAAGTTGTGTTGACCCCGCACGAGGGAGAATTTCCGAGGCTCTTTAGCGACATCAGTAACAAGCATCCGCTTCGCTCGAAGCTGGAGCGGGTGAGGGCGGCCGCCGAGCGCAGCGGTGCGGTGGTTCTGCTCAAGGGGCCGGACACGGTGGTGGCTTCTGCGGATGGCCGCGCAACCATCGCCGCCAACGCGCCGCCATGGCTTGCCACCGCCGGTGCGGGCGATGTGCTCTCGGGAATGATATCGGGCCTTCTGGCGCAGGGTGTGGGCGCCTTCGAGGCGGCCTCAATGGGAACCTGGATGCATGGCGAGGCAGCGGGTGAGGCCGGGCCCGGTCTGATTGCAGAGGATTTGCCGGAAACGCTGCCCGCCGTGACGCGGCACCTCTACGATGAGTTCGGCATCGATTACTGAGCCTTCAAAAACAACGCGCCGCTCAGACCAGATATTTCGCGACCGCCGCCTCGTCCCAGGAAAGCCCGAGGCCAGGCCCACGCGCGGTGACTGTGCCTTCAACAATCTCCACGGGCTGAGCGAGGACCGCGCGCGCCAGATCAAGATATTCCAGCCAATGGGCTGTCGGTGTCACCGCAAGAACATGCGCGCTTGCTTCGGCGAACAGATGACTGGACACCGGTATTGAGGCGGCTTCCGCCTGGCCAGCGACGCGGAGCCAGCCGGTCACACCGCCGACCTTCATCAGGTCGGGCATGATGAAGTCGCTCGCAGCGGCAGCGATCGCCTCGGCAAAGCCGCGTGGAAACCACCAATTCTCGCCAGACTGGATCGGTATTGACGAAGCAGCGCGCACCTCGGCATGTCCCAAAAGGTTTTCGGCCGGCACCGGCTCCTCGATCCAGTGCAGTTCGTAACGCGCAAGTCGCTCGATGCGACGCTTCGCTTCGGACGGATCGAGCGACTGGTTGAAATCCAGCATCAGTGCGACATCAGGCCCGATCAACTCGCGCACGCCCCTCACGACCCGCTCGTCGTTGGCAAGGTCGCCGTCGCCGCCCTTGATCTTGATGCCGCGAAAGCCGCGATCCATCGAGGTCTGCAAAACGTTCTTGTCGGCAACCGGATCGACCACTCCGTAGCTGTCATAAGCGCGGATCGGTCGCGCCGAACCGCCAAGCAGGACAGCGAGCGGCTGCCCGGCCGATTGGCCCAACGCATCCCAGAACGCCATGTCCAATCCCGACACCGCCATGCCGACGAGGCCCTGCCAGCCGAGAAGCCTGAATTTGGCATCCATCTGCGCCATCAGGTCGAAAGGCACTATCTTCTTGCCGACGAGCTCTTGCCCGAGATCTTCGATCAGTCGCACCAGCGGCTTCAGCGTTAGTTTGGTGTAGGCGAAGATGTAGGAGTGCCCGGTCAAGCCTTGTTCGGTCTCAATGTCGATCAGGATCAGGGGTGCCGAAGCGATGACGCCAAGGGCAGTCTTCACGGGCCGCGAAATCGGCGCGTCGACGGCGCGCGCGCTCACGCGACGAATAACGGGGGCACTTGAGCTCATCAACTCTCCTCACTCGACGCTGTACCATTTCAACAATCGCGGCGCCGCAAAGTCGGTCGCAACCGACTCGATCAGCCAGCGCCCTGCAAATTCCGCGGCAAAGGCGATGCGCTGGGTTTGTTCCGGCTCGATGGCAAGGGAGTCCAGCCAGAATGGCTTCCAGCCGTCATCGAGCCGATCCAGGAGCCTGAAATGATGCCCATGCAGATGAAACACGGTCGTGATCTCGGCGCGGTTGGTCAGCGCCAGCACCACGGTACGGCCGGCCTTGGCCCGGAAGGCTGGTGGGAGCGTGGCTGCGAATGTCGTGGGCGCGATCCAGTCGGGGCCGCCCAAGGTGAGATCGAACCGCAATGCGTTCTTCAACTCGAGCCTTGGTGAGCCATTCGGCGGCAGCGGCAGTGGGGCCGGCAGCACCTTGTCACGCGCGGGCGGATCATCGGAGGTGATCAGCCGGGCGACGGTGCGGGCTTGCTTGCCATCGTGGAGGAGGATGGACGAGGTCGATCCGGGTGGCGAGGTTACGTCGACAAAGGCATCCATCCGCCCGCCGGGCGGCAGGGCAAACGCGCCGTTTCGCGCCAGGAAGGGCTCCGCGGGATAGCCGTCCAGCGCCATCACGCGGACCTCCTGACCTTCCAATTTCAACCCAATGACAGACCGTTGGCAGCCGTTGATGAAGCGGAACCTGAAGCGTTCGTTCACACGCGCCGTAAAATCGGGCGACCTCACACCGTTCACGGTGTAGGCGGGCTCGCTATCTTTCGCCCCGCCGCCAGGTGCGATCGCCATGCCGTCGGGGCGCAGCCGCCAATCCTCGACCAGGAAAAACTCGTCGCGATCGACCGCCACTGGCTCGCTTTCCGTCACCACCAGCGGCAACGGCCGGGACGGCCGCGCTGCGCCATCTCCGAGCAGGCGCATGTCACACAAGAACGTTCCGGCATGGCGTAATGGAAGCTCCAGCGTCCCGTTGCCGCCTGGGGCCATTGCGGCTTGCGAAAGCAGCGGTTCGGCCGACCTGGCGCCGGAAATCCCTCGCCAGTTCAGCACTGCCGGAACGGGCAGGCCGTTTTGAAACGTAATCTCCAGCTTGTCGGTACGCGCAAGCCTCAGATTTGAGGCCTCGAACGCCCAAACCGGCGTTTCCGGCCCTTCCCGGCGCAGTGGCACGGTACCGACGCCAGCCTGCAGCAGCGGGGCCAGCCGGCCTATGGCTCGAGAGGCCGGCAGCGCCGAGGCGATGGCTGCGGCGGCGAACCCCGCCATAAACTCGCGCCGGCCGGTCGGTGGAATCCGGTTTGACATACGGCCAATGCGGACCATGTTACGTTGAGCAAGTCCAATCCGGGAGCTGGCTTCGGAAAGGTCGAAACGGGCATTTTTTTGCTGCGAAAAGTCGGGCGCATGTTATAAGCCCGCCGCCCGCGGCATCGCGGCCGGACATGATGCTATTCTAGTGTTCCGGTTCTGACATTCGCATTATGTTGCGGCTAGCGCTCTTGCGAATGTCAGAACCTTAGGAACACTAGCAAACATAGTCTTCTAGTGCGGTTTTGGATTTGACATTCGCTGTGCGGGACTCGCGGCGATGCTGAAGCGAATGTCAAATCCACCGCACTGGCGGGCGTGGCGGAACTGGTAGACGCGCTGGATTTAGGTTCCAGTGACGAAAGTTGTGGGGGTTCGAGTCCCTCCGCCCGCACCAAGCGCCGACAGCGTTTGCGCATGACCATGACTGACGGGTCCGCCGTCCGAAGGGTTTTTGCCGACGGAAACGGGTCCGCCGAACCACCGGCGCAGGCTTTTGGCCGCGCCATAACATTGTAGATGTCCGGTGTTCGCACCGGACCTAGCGGGAAGAAGACTGACGCCATGCAGGTGAAGGAAACGGTCGCCGACGGATTGAAGCACGAATTCCAGATCAGCGTTTCGGCAGCGGATCTCGATGCCAAGGCGGACGCCCGTCTGGTGGAGCTCAAGGACAAGGTCCGCCTCAACGGCTTTCGCCCGGGCAAGGTGCCCGTGAGCCACCTGAAGAAGGTCTATGGCCGCTCGGTGATGGCGGAGGCCATTGACCAGACCATCCGGGACACCAACACGCAGATCTTTACCGAGCGCGGTTTCCGCCTGGCGACGCAGCCCAAGATCACGATGCCGACCGAGCAGAGGGCGGTCGACGACATTCTCGCCGGCAAATCCGATCTCACCTACACGGTGGCGATCGAGGTGGTGCCTTCGATCCAGCTCGCCGATTTCAAGAGCTTTGCGGTCGAAAAGCCCGTGGCCGAGGTAACCGATGCCGAAATCGGCGATGCCATCAAGCGGATTGCCGAGCAAAATCGCGCCTTTGCCGCGAAGGCGGAAGGCGCAAAGGCTGGGGCGGGCGATCGTGTCACCGTATCTTTCAAAGGCACCATCGACGGCACGCCCTTCGAAGGGGGGAGCGGCGAGGGCGTCCCGGTGACGATCGGCTCGAACACCTTCATTCCCGGCTTCGAGGAGCAGCTGATCGGGATTGCTGCGGGCGAAACACGTACGCTGAAGGTCTCGTTCCCGAAAAACTACGGTAACGCGAACCTGGCCGGCCGGCCGGCCGAGTTTGAAACCACCGCATCGCTGATCGAAGCGGCGCAGGAAATCGTCATCGACGACGAGTTTGCCAAGACGTTGGGGCTGGAATCCCTCGACAAGCTGAAGGAGGCCGCCCGCGAGCGGCTGGCGGCCGAGTTTGCCGGCGCGACCCGCCAGCGCGTCAAGCGCACGCTGCTCGACCGGCTTGACGAGACCCATCGTTTCGAGGCCCCGCCATCCCTCGTCGAGGAAGAGTTCAAATTGATGTGGGATTCGATCAAGTCCGAGATGGAATCCGGCGGCAAGACCTTTGCCGACGAAGGCACGACGGAAGAGGCGGCAAAGGAAGAGTACCGCAAGATCGCCGACCGCCGTGTCCGGCTCGGTCTGGTGCTTTCGGAAATCGGTGAGAAGAACAAGATCAGTGTCACCGACGACGAAGTCAGCCGCGCCGTGATCGAGCGTGCGCGCCAGATGCCCGGGCGCGAGAAGGAGGTCTGGGAGTTCTACCGCAACAATCCCAATGCGCTGGCGCAGCTTCGCGCACCGATCTATGAGGACAAGGTCGTCGATTTCATCCTTGAACTCGCCACCGTCACCGAAAAGAAGGTGTCGCGCGAGGAGCTTTACAAGGACGACGAGAGCGAGAAGAGTGCGGCTTGAAGGCTGTGTCAGCACGGCGTTAAGGTTGAGAAACAAAAGGCGCGCCGCGGCAAGGCCACTCGCTATGCCCGGCCGCCAGAATCAGCTTGAACTGCCAAGAATTCGGCAGATTTTGACCCGGTCTTGTGGCCGGGTCGAAACTGCTCTTGTGGCCGGGAAACCGAGCCTTATCTGTGAGCTGTCTTGTCTGTGACTGTCTTGTCTGGGAGCTGTCTTGAAGTTGCGGGGTGCGTTCGTCGGCATAGGGCAATTCCCTTAATCTTTGCCGACGGTCGTTCGTCCCTCCGAACATCCCTACTAATCTTTGGGTGACTAATGCGCGATCCGGTGGAAACCTACATGAACCTGGTGCCGATGGTGGTCGAACAGACCAACCGAGGCGAACGGGCTTACGACATTTTTTCGCGCCTTCTGAAGGAGCGCATCATCTTCATCGCCGGACCGGTCGAAGATGGCATGGCTACCCTTGTCGTTGCCCAGCTTCTGTTTCTCGAAGCCGAGAATCCGAAGAAGGAAATCTCGATGTACATCAATTCGCCCGGTGGCGTGGTGACGTCGGGGCTTGCGATCTACGACACCATGCAATTCATCCGTCCGCCGGTGTCCACCCTGTGCACCGGGCAGGCGGCCTCGATGGGATCGCTGCTTCTGGCTGCGGGTCACAAGGATATGCGCTTCTCGCTGCCCAATTCCCGCATCATGGTGCACCAGCCCTCGGGCGGTTTCCAGGGCCAGGCGACCGATATCATGTTGCATGCGCAGGAAATCCTGAACCTGAAAAAGCGGCTCAACGAGATCTACGTCAAGCACACCGGGCAGACCTACAAGGCGATCGAGGACGCGCTGGAGCGCGACAAGTTTCTGACTGCGGAGATGGCGCGCGACTTCGGGATTGTCGACAAGGTCATCGACAAGCGGGCCGAAGAGCTGGCGGCGGTCAAAATCTCCTGAGCAGCCGGGCGTTGAACATCCGTTAACGATCTCTTTTTGCGAGCATTTTGGGCCGCCGGAGTGCTTTTTTACCTCGGTTGGCGGCAAAGTTCCGCTTTCGTGCCGGCATTATGAGTGGCAATCGCGCAACGCCGGCCGAAATTAACGGGTTGTCCCGTGCCAAAAGCGCAAATCACGGTATTGTCACAGATATCCAGCCGCCGGCCGGTTAGCGAATTCTTGATAGTCGGGTGCGACCATGGTTGGCTAGGACGGCTAGGTTATGATGACGAGGAATCGAGTTTGCCGCGGTTCGAGCGGCATCCAGAACATGGGGCCTTTTTTGGTACGGATTTTGCTCTATTTTGAACTCTGTGCCGGTCATTCCCGGAATAGGGCGAGCAGGCGTACGGGACTATCGGCGGACGGAGACAGGAATGAGTAAGGTTGGCGCCAGCGACTCCAAGAACACGCTGTATTGCTCGTTCTGCGGCAAAAGTCAGCACGAAGTTCGCAAGCTGATCGCGGGCCCGACCGTCTTCATCTGTGACGAATGCGTCGAACTCTGCATGGACATCATTCGCGAGGAGAACAAGTCCTCGCTGGTGAAGTCGCGCGACGGCATTCCTACGCCGAAGGAAATCTGCAAGGTCCTCGATGACTACGTGATCGGCCAAAGCCACGCCAAGAAGGTGCTCTCGGTCGCGGTCCACAACCACTACAAGCGGCTCAATCACCAGACCAAGCACAATGACGTCGAACTGGCGAAGTCGAACATCCTGCTGATCGGACCGACCGGTTCAGGCAAGACGCTGCTGGCACAAACGCTGGCGCGAATTCTCGACGTGCCGTTCACGATGGCAGATGCAACGACCCTGACCGAAGCCGGTTATGTCGGCGAAGACGTCGAGAACATCATCCTCAAGCTTCTGCAGTCGGCCGATTACAACGTCGAACGCGCCCAGCGCGGCATCGTCTATATCGACGAGATCGACAAGATCAGCCGCAAGTCCGACAACCCGTCGATCACCCGCGACGTTTCGGGCGAAGGCGTGCAGCAGGCGTTGCTGAAGATCATGGAAGGCACGGTAGCTTCGGTTCCGCCGCAGGGCGGCCGCAAGCATCCGCAGCAGGAATTCCTGCAGGTCGACACGACCAACATCCTGTTCATCTGCGGTGGCGCATTCTCAGGGCTGGAGAAGATCATCTCCGCGCGCGGGCGCTCGACCTCGATCGGCTTTGCTGCACAGGTACTGGCGCCGGAAGACCGTCGCACCGGTGAAATCTTCCGTCACGTCGAGCCCGAGGATCTCCTGAAGTACGGCCTGATCCCGGAATTCGTCGGCCGCTTGCCGGTGGTGGCGACGCTGGAAGACCTCGACGAGGCTTCGCTGAAAAAGATTCTCACCGATCCGAAGAACGCGCTGGTGAAGCAGTATCAGCGCCTGTTCGAGATGGAGAATATCGAATTGACCTTCGCCGACGAGGCGCTTGGCGCGGTCGCCCGCAAGGCGATCGAGCGCAAGACCGGTGCACGCGGCCTTCGCTCTATACTCGAAAGCATCCTGCTCGAGACCATGTTCGATCTTCCGGGCCTGGAAGGTGTCGAAGAGGTCGTGATCTCGCGCGAAGTCGTGGAAGGTACCGCTCGTCCGCTCTACATCTACGCCGACCGCTCCGATCGCGCGGTTGAAAGCAGCGCGAGCGCCTGAGATCGAATTGGCTGCAGGCGCTGCGGCGCAATGGTTCCGGCCGCCGGGCCTTTCGGCGGCCGCATCGGCACCAGTGGAGTGGATTTGACATTCGCTACCTACCTAGCCGCAGACTCGCAATGCGAATGTCAAATCCAGGACTCCACTAGAATCTTATATTTGCTAGCGGTCCTTTGATTCTAACATTCGCAAAAGCGCCTGCCAAAACGGGATGCGAATGTTAGGATCGGACCACCAGAGCTCCGATTCCGAAGTTCGCAAGGTTCTCCGTCACGTTTTGGGCCCGATTGACGGGCATTTCTCAACGACTTGACACCGGCATGGCCGATAGCCACGTAATGCTACCGGCGGCGAAAAACCAGCTTGAGATTCGCCGCATCAACGATCCGGGAAAGCAGGCGTAAGCGGCCAGTCGATCCCGGAAAATGCTGGCACCTTGCGGCGGTTGCGCAGAAGCGGACTGCGTGCAAGGGGGCACAACAAAAGGAAAAGGCCATGACCACCCCAAAACCCCGGCCGTCTATCGTTCACGGCGAAAGCCATTCCTATCCGGTGCTTCCGCTGCGAGACATCGTCGTTTTTCCGCACATGATCGTGCCGCTGTTCGTCGGTCGCGAAAAATCGATTCGCGCGCTCGAAGAAGTCATGAAGAATGACGCCTTGATCATGCTGGCGACGCAGAAGAATGCGTCCGACGATGATCCGACGCCGGAATCGATTTATGAGACCGGCACGCTCGCGAGCGTCCTGCAGCTCCTCAAACTGCCCGACGGCACCGTGAAGGTGCTGGTGGAAGGGCTCGAGCGCGCCCGCGTGCAGAAATACACCGGCCGCACCGATTATTACGAAGCCTCCGCGATCGCGCTGGCCGATACTGACGCGACCTCCGTCGAGGCGGAGGCTCTGGCGCGCTCGGTGGTGTCGGATTTCGAAAGCTATGTGAAGCTGAACAAGAAGATCTCCGCCGAAGTCGTCGGCGTGGTGCAGGCAATCACCGATTTCGCCAAGCTCGGCGACACCGTTGCCTCTCATCTTGCGGTCAAGATCGCGGACCGCCAGGCGATCCTGGAAACGCTGTCCGTGACCGCGCGCCTTGAGAAGGTGCTCGGGCTGATGGAGAGCGAGATTTCGGTGCTGCAGGTCGAGAAGCGCATTCGCTCGCGCGTCAAGCGCCAGATGGAGAAGACGCAGCGCGAATATTACCTCAACGAGCAGATGAAGGCGATCCAGAAGGAGCTCGGCGACGACGAAGGCCGCGACGAGCTTGCCGACCTCGAAGAGAAAATCTCCAAGACCAAGCTCTCCAAGGAAGCGCGGGAGAAGGCCCAGCACGAGCTGAAGAAGCTGCGGCAGATGTCGCCGATGTCCGCGGAAGCGACCGTCGTGCGCAATTATCTCGACTGGCTGCTCTCGATTCCGTGGAACAAGAAGTCCAAGGTCAAGAAGGACCTCGTGGCAGCACAAACCGTGCTCGACAACGATCACTATGGCCTTGAGAAGGTCAAGGACCGCATCGTCGAATATCTGGCCGTGCAGTCGCGCGCCAACAAGCTGACCGGCCCGATCCTGTGCCTGGTTGGTCCGCCCGGCGTTGGCAAGACCTCGCTCGGCAAGTCGATCGCGAGGGCGACCGGGCGCGAATTCGTCCGTGTCTCGCTCGGCGGCGTACGCGATGAAGCCGAGATCCGCGGTCACCGCCGCACCTATATCGGCTCGATGCCCGGCAAGATCATCCAGTCGATGCGGAAGGCGAAGACCTCCAATCCGCTGTTCCTGCTGGACGAGATCGACAAGATGGGTTCGGACTTCCGCGGCGATCCGTCATCGGCGCTGCTGGAGGTGCTCGACCCCGAGCAGAATTCGACCTTCAACGACCACTACCTCGAGGTTGACTACGATCTTTCCAACGTGATGTTCATCACGACCGCGAATACGCTGAATATTCCCGGACCCTTGATGGACCGCATGGAGATCATCCGCATCGCCGGCTACACCGAGAACGAGAAGGTCGAGATCGCGCGCAAGCACCTGATTCCGAACGCGCTCACCAAGCATGGCCTGGATTCCAAGGAATGGTCGATCGACGACGAGGCATTGCTTTTGATGATCCGCCGTTACACCCGCGAAGCGGGCGTGCGTAACCTCGAGCGCGAGCTTTCGACACTCGCCCGCAAGGCGGTGAAGGACCTGATGATCTCGAAGAAGAAGTCGGTCAGGATCACCGAAAAATCGCTCGAGGAGTATCTCGGCGTGCCGAAATATCGTTACGGCGAGATCGAGACCGACGACCAGGTCGGCATCGTCACCGGCCTTGCCTGGACCGATGTCGGCGGCGAACTGCTCACGATCGAAGGGGTCATGATGCCCGGCAAGGGCAAGATGACCGTCACGGGCAATTTGCGCGACGTGATGAAGGAGTCGATTTCGGCAGCGGCCTCCTACGTCCGCTCGCGCGCCGTCGGCTTTGGCATCGAGCCGCCGCTGTTCGACAAGCGGGACATCCACGTCCATGTGCCTGAGGGGGCGACCCCGAAGGATGGACCTTCGGCGGGCGTCGCGATGGCGACCGCGATCGTTTCAATCATGACGGGAATTGCGGTTCGGCACGACGTCGCCATGACCGGCGAGATCACGCTGCGGGGCCGGGTGCTGCCGATCGGTGGGTTGAAGGAGAAGCTGCTCGCGGCTGCACGCGGTGGCATCAAGACGGTGCTGATCCCGGAAGACAACGCCAAGGATCTCACGGAAATTTCCGATGCGATCAAGGGCGGGATGAACATTATTCCGGTGGCCCGGCTCGACGAGGTCGTTTCCAAGGCGCTGGTGCGGCCTCCGGTGCCGATCGTCTGGGAAGAAGACAACGCGAAAGTACCAGTCACCCCGGATGCCGGCGATGAGGCGGCCGGTGGCCTGACGGCACACTGAACAGCCAAGGCAAACAATGAAGCGGCGCCTGCGGGCGCCGTTTCTTTTGGCGCGCAGGTGGTCGCGGAGTGATCGATGAAAATAGTCGGCCAATGCCATTGCGGACGCGTGACCTATCAAGCCGAGATCGATCCGCAAGCGGTCTCCATCTGTCACTGTACCGACTGCCAGCAACTCACCGGCTCGCCCTACCGCGTCACCGTGATCTGCGCAGGCGAACAAATCCGGATGACGGGAGAGGCTCTGAAAATCTACGCCAAGACGGGCGACAATGGCCGGACGCGGTTTCAGCACTTTTGTGGCGAGTGCGGCTCGCCGATTTTTACCAGCGGGGAGGGTGGCCCCGATGATTGGGGCATTCGCTGGGGCAGTATCCGTCAGCGCGAGCAACTCAAACCGATGCGGCAAATCTGGTGCCGCTCGGCCGTGGACTGGATCCACGACATTGCGGAATTGCCGGGGCGGCCCGAGGATTAGCCGCAAAAACGGAAGTTCGGGTGCGGGGAGGCCGAGCGAACAGGATGATCTCGTTCCTCCACAGTCTTGTCCCTTCGCTGCCCTTATCCCTTCACAGCCCTTGTCCCTTCACAGCCCTGTCCGGCCTTGCACCGAGGGGGATCGCAAGGCTAAAGACGGGGCAAGGGTGGCTAGCTCAGCTGGTTAGAGCATCTCGTTTACACCGAGAGCGAGATGGAATCTGAAGTACAGCAATCGCAGGCACTTCTTCTTTTCCGGCAGGGTCACGCCCATCAAACCTTTTTTCGTAGGCGAACGGTCGGGCGGTTACCAGTTTGTAGAGCACTTGCTTTACACGCATGTGGTCGGCGGTCGAGCCCGTCACCGCCCACCATTTTTGAGTATTGATTGATGAGGTGCGTATTATGCCTTCCCGCCAATACCGTAAGTTTGCGGAGGAGTGCCTGGAACGAGCTGTTCAAGCTCGGACGTCGGAAGATATCGACGCCTGGCTTTTGATCGCCGAAGAATGGCTTAAGCTCGCCGTTGAATTAGACGCCGCAAAGCAGCACTCCGAAACATCAGCGCAATAATAAAGCGGAGGACCAATGTTTCGTCTCGCGCTCTCTCTGCTTTTGACGCCGCTTCTCGTGACGTCTTGCCTTGCGCAGCAATTCCCCATTATGCCCGGCGGCGAGTTGCCCATCGCCGCGATAGAACTGGACAAGATGCCGTGGACGAAAATCCCAGGAATCGGCTCGCAGCAGGAATTTGCGACCATCGTCGGGGATCGCGCGAAACCCGGCCTATATATCCAATTGGTTCGGTGGCCGCCTCACGCGGTCCTCAAGGCCCATTCGCATCCTGATGACCGGTACGTGATCGTCCTGCGCGGCACGTTCTATCATGGCAACGCCGAAAAATTTGATGAGAGCAAATTGGAAGCGCGGCCGGCGGGCAGCTTTTTCACCGAGCCAAAAAATGTTCGTCATTTTGGAATGACGAAGGATGAGGGAGTGGTGCTCTATTTTGTCGGCACCGGCCCATCGACAACAGACAATCTCGAAAAATAAGCGCGGGACCGGAATCTCTCACCGCCCACCGTTTCCACGAATCGCGTAGGGTCGAGCGACCACCTCGAAGCTGGTGCGAGAAAGGTCACGCGGGAATGAAGAACGATACGCTTGTTTTTGATGCGATGGCTTTTAACCCTTCGACCGTGAGCTACGATATCTGGAAGGGCACTGGCACGCGCCAGGCAATAGCAGCCGCGGGATTTTTGGTGGTGGAAGCGTCGCGGAGAGGTTGCCCCAAGGAAATATTGAAAGACGGTTGGTCTTACCGACATTAAAGCGCGGGACCGTCGCCAGCCCCGCGCCCTTTGTTGTCGTGTCGGTCGTCAGTGTTCTAATTTGTCGCAGCGGAACCGAAGCCCCGCCTGGCTGTGCGCGGCAATAAGGCGCTGGCAGCCAATCGCCCGCAACACACCAACCTGGAGTATGAATAGCGACCCAATCCCAAAAGGGTTCCGGGGGCCAAAATGTTCCTGGCGATCGCGGCTTTGATTGGTTTCCTCTTCGGTGTTCTTGTCGGATACCTTTGGCGGGATCGTATTTCCCGCGCGCGCCGTGCAAAATATCGGGTCGAGCAGGAAAAGCGGCGCGCGATCGAGATGGATTGGGCTTCAATTCGTGCTCGGGGCGAAAACAAAACGTGAGCGGGGACTTGAGCCCGCGCCTTTGGTTGTTCACAGCCTCAGCCTTCTGGCATCTGCTGGCGGTCGCCCTTTTTGGTTCGCGTCGGGTGAGCCTCAAGCCGTCGACATCGGCATCGATCGCGCGTTGAAGGCGCTCGGGCTTCACGTCTGTATGGCGCCATCCTTCGGCGCGGAGTTTGGCCCGCTTCCAGAGGACTGCCGCGACATCCGGCGCGGGAGTAAGCATCTGTTGCACAAGCGCGGCGCGCCACAGATCGACGAGTGCAAACCGGTCTTCGCCATCAGCCGATGGAAACTGATGGGAATCGCCACATTGTACATTTGGGCGATTCCAACCGCGGAATGCCAATCAAGCCGAACTCGCCAGTAACTCGGTCTCGTGCCGAGCGGCCCACCGGGCATTGCGACGGCTCAGCCGCAGGCAGTGGTTTCTGCAGCCATCGGTTAATGGCTCCGGAAGCTGTCGCTCGGGCTGACGTCAACTCGCTTGGAGGACAGCCGGGCGGTGGAAAACTGAATGGTTTGGCACTCATCCGCCCGAGGCGGAAACATAGGTCTTTCGATGGTCATGAGTGATGCTCGCGGTTTGCCGGTTTTTCAGGACCGGTTGCGCCAGCGATCGGGCTGGCACCGGGAGTCTGACAACACGTCCGCGAAGACGTGTCCGACTATCGCTGCAGCCATTACATCGCAATCAGCGGCGATCGATGGGCCGATGACATAAGGTTATCGGATCTCGAGCAGCGGTTTGTCTGCTCAGCTTGCGGTAGGCGCGGCGCTGACGTGCGGCCGGATTTCGATTGGGACAAGCTGCAAGTTGCACCTCGCGCTAGATCAAGCCGGCTCACAACTCAGTGACTGGCCTTGATTTTGTGACACCTATCACTGCAGCCATCCGACTTTTTGCTTAGCGTTGATTGTCGGAGTGCAGCGCTGTCGATTTGGGGCAGAGCAATTAAAGCGGTTGGCACTTGCCGCTACGGTATCCTTCGCACAGGGCAGCCCCACCGGCGTTCGATCTCGCTTAACACTTGTTATTCGTACAGACATGCCACTTCCTTTCGGGCACGGAGAGGTTCCCATGACCAAGCATCGAAGGATTACCGGATTCGTGACTGTCGCTCTGCTCGCTGTCGTCGCCACTACCGCCAACGTACGATCGCACTCGCATTCGACCGGTCTTGCTGTAGCATCGTCCGCGATCTCGATTGCGGAATTGACAGTTGGCACAAAGAATCTCCCGATCGAGGATTTCGACGACCAGTCGCTGGTTTTTCCGAGGGGGACGAATCGTTAAGCGAGGGGATCAATGCATCCAGCGATGAACCGCGCTGTGGATGCGTTCGGGCATTAATACAGCCACTGATTCCGCTCGGATCACCGCCGAAGTATCAAGCTACACCAACCGCGGCGGCCACCTAGTGCGCCACGCCGACTGTAGCGTGTTCCTTGGTGGCTAGTTGAGTGGCTGGTGACATCGGCTCGGCCGGTGTCAGTAAGCCCATCATCACCGCTTCTTGCTTGGTGACGCGGTGTCCCATGGCGCTTTCGAAGGCTAGGCACGGCGCAAATAGCGTGGCCACCGAGGCGGCGGACGGTTGCGGGCAATAATAACGCGGTTCGCTCTTGACCGAATAGGCAATCCCGGCACCTGCGGCAACGGCCATTGTCACGATCACAGCCAGATCTTTGGTTCTCATGGCGATCGTCTCCATCGCCCCCCAAAACTGCCGCTATTCCCCAAGCTGCTCAACCTTGGAAGTGACCGCAGAACATATAGGCCTCCCTCGGCCGAAGGTCGAGACGGCCTTCGCGATTCCGATCAATGACCGGTGTCCGGCATCGCCGGGGCGCTACACACCGCAGTCAAACACACGTGGAGAGAGAACGGAGGGCATGCTGCCATAAGCCGCAGGCCCAAGTTTGCGTTAGATCAAGCCCGTTCGTTCGAAACCACCGACAACGCCAGGATGCCCAACCTTGTGTTCAGCTGTCCAATGACCAAAACGAATGTCCAGTTCTGGCTGGACGAGGACGACGATATTCCGGACAGCGAGTATGAGGCGGTCAGGTGCAAAGTCTGCGGCATGTTGCATCTGATCAACCGGAAGACCGGCAAATTGCTGGATCAGAAGAAGGACAGCCCTCAAGCCGGAGGCTGATAGGAATGCAGCATTATCGGGCCTATTTCCTCGATGAGAACGGACATATTTCGAACGCCATCGATATGGAATGCACTGACGACGAACAAGCAAGGGAATGCGCTAAGAAATTCGTTTCTGGTCGCGATGCTGAGCTTTGGCACGAGGATCGGCTTATAGCGACATACAACCGCGTAAGCCCACTTCGCTAACACAGTGGTGGCCGATCGAAGTTCCGGGTGAAGGTCAAGAACCGCAAGCAGAATCGTGTGGTGGAGGCGCACGCGCTGTAAGGTTCCCGTAAGGCTCGGCTCCTAAATTCTCAAAGTCAAAACCCTCTACTCCCCGGTCCCGCCAACACGGGACCGATTTCTTTTGGGTCAGCCCTTTCCGGCGCGCCAATCCCGGCCGGAAGCTGTCCGCCGGTCTGAAGGTGAAGAAATGAGCGAGCTTGAGCCAACGCCAGAGCTTCCTGATAAGACACCAACCCGTGAAATTCGCCTCCCAACGCGGATAAAGAACGTGCTGTTTGCGGCTGGCCTGAAGACTGTCGGAGAGGTGCGCGAAACCTCGGACGAGGCATTGCTTAGCTTTCCCGATTTTGGAAAGGCCTCGGTCGCGCATCTTCGCGAGACGCTTGGTCCAGGCAAAAAGCCAGCCTAATTTGGGACGCCTGGTCGAGATCGGGCTGAAGGCGAGAAAGTGAAACGCTAGTCTGTCCCGTCGATAAATTTCTTATAATGACGGCCGTCGTGACGCCGCCAAACTGTTCCGCGCGCAAGCCGACCGGTGATTGTGCGTCTCGGTACATGACCCTGCACAGGTGCCAGGTCGTTGCCCGTGACGAGCGCTGGTTCAATTCGAGCATTCGAACCTGATCGCGAGGGATTAGGGCATCGCGCGGTCAAGCGGAAGCAAACCGGATGACCTCGTCCTCGCGGGCGTCGATCCGGCCTTGCACCGAGGGGGGTCGCAAGGCTAAAGACGGGGCAAGGGCGGCTAGCTCAGCTGGTTAGAGCATCTCGTTTACACCGAGAGGGTCTGCGGTTCGAATCCGTAGCCGCCCACCAGATCAAGCCACGCTACCGCCGGAAGCGTGCCAACGATGAACTTCACGAGCCATGGAAGCTCCACCAGGTCACGACAAGAACGCGGACCAGATCGCGTACTGGAACGGTCCAGGCGGCCAGCGCTGGGCCGATCGCCAGCAGATACAGGACATTCTGCTCAAGCCCATCGCCGATATCCTGATCGACCGCGCGCGCCCCAAACCTGGCGACTTCGTCATCGATGTCGGGTGCGGCAGTGGCGCCGTATCCATTGCTGCCGCGGAGCGGGTTTCGCCAACCGGACGGGTATTGGGAATCGATGTTTCAGGACCGATGCTCGAGCGCGCGCGCCAAATCGCGCCGGCTGGCCTGCCGGTCGATTTCATCCTGGCGGACGCAACCGTGTATCCGTTCGAACCAGCGCGCTTTGATCTTCTGATGTCGCGGTTTGGGGTGATGTTTTTTGCCGAGCCCGCGCGCTCTTTCGCCAATCTGCACAAGGCGCTGAAGCCTGCGGGCCGGCTGGCCTTCGCCTGCTGGCGGGAGCCTCGTGAAAACCCGTTTTTCATGCTGCCGCTGCAGGCGGTCTATAAGCATGTTCCGAAGCTGCCCCAGCTTGGGCCTGAAGATCCAGGGCCGTTCTCGTTTGCATCCGAGCAGCGGGTTACTCGAATATTGAGCGAGGCCGGCTTTTCCGGAATAGCGATGGAACGCTGCAATCTCACACTCGACCCGGCGGTTGGAGGTGGACTGGACGCCGCGGTTCGCAGTGCCCTGGAAATTGGACCGGCCGCCCGCGCGCTCGCGGAGCAGCCGCCTGAGGTGGTTGCAGCCGCCTCCCGCTCGATCCGCGAAGCGCTTGCGCCCTTTGCGAGGGGGCAAACAGTGCCGCTCGATGCCTCGATCTGGATCGTGACGGCATCCGTTTGACCAGGGCGTTCACAGGAAAGCCCGGCCGCCTCTTCCGATCAAAAATGCAATCGGTCCGTCGTGCGCGACCGCGTGTAACGCTGCGCTGATTGAGTTAAGCAGTCCACGACAACGCATCGCGGCCGTACGTTGCATCTGTTTCGGTCCAATCGATGATGGAGTCGAGCAGTCGCTAACGGCTATTGCTGGATGTGGCAGCTGTGGTCCGCTTCGTAACTTTAGAGCCAACGTGCCAATGCCAAGTCGTCACTTCACTTGTCTCCGATCCGGCTTGTGGTGCCAATTCGGTTGCCTGTTTCGCGATGGGGAAAGTCGCCTCTTCGACTACGGCTCGAGTAGTAGTCGGGATTGTGCCGGCAGCTTTTGCTGCGGGCCTATCGAAATATGGCGATGACAGTTTATCGGATTTTGCGAGCGGTGGGCTGTCAACGACCGCAGGATTCGGCGAAGGGGCCCGAAACGAAGCAGCCTCACCATCCATCGGGCGTGCGCCGATGTTGCTCCTTAAGGTAAAGAGGACGCCCAAGGAGATCAGGCAGATCAGCGCGAGCCAAACAATTCTCGACACTCTTGACCCTCATGTCCGCTGACAAGGCGGACCTCCCAAAAATGTCCAAAGTTTGTTTAGGAAACGGGATTCGCTCGGTCATTTCGACGATACCCACAGAAGGATAAGTTCTTGGACAACAGGGGCGCCACTAATCGACCATTTGCGGGTCAAAAAAAGGCCCCGGCGGCCAGGGAGCACCGGGGCCATCAGTGGCGCGTCCCCTCGGGCAGGAGTGTCCGGGGGAAGCCCAGCTTGGTCGGGCAATGTTGTCCTTGTTGCGTCATCTCGAGACGCGCAAAAGAAGTAGTCTCAATGAGCCTGAAAGGAAGCATCCCCGCGAAAGCGGGTTTGTCCGCTCTCATGCCATCGAGGTGAAGACATTCAGCCGCTCGCGTTCAAGTTCGTCGATTATTTTTTCGTGATGCTGGACCGACTCGCTCAACAGGTCGCGAATCGAGACGACCGCGACCGGTCGTTTATTGTCGACCACCGGCAGGTGTCGAATCCGGTGCTGATGCATAAGCCTCAGACAGTCGAGAAAAACACGATCGAGCTCGACGGTGACGACGTTGCGAGTCATGACGTCTGCGACGTGAGTAGTTTCGAGCGGCTTGTTCGCAACGACCACATGCCGGACGCAGTCTCGCTCCGACAGCACGCCAACGATCGCTCCTCGCTCGACGACAACAAGAAAGCCGATGTTCTTGTCGGCCATCATACGCAAGGCTGTCATCACGCTGTCGGCCGGGCCAACGGTCCATAATGACCATGGCTCCGGCCCGAGGATTTGCCGCAGCGATCGATAGGCGAGAATCTCTTCGGGTCGTCTGAGTGCGGAATTCATAGTGAACTGCCTCTCCATGATAGGTGACTATGACACGGACAGCTTCTCTATGACGGCTTTTATCAGATCATGTGCGATCAAGCGGAACCGCATGATCTCATCCCTTGTTTGAGCATGACCGTGCTCTGGCCATTCGAAATTGGCGCTGATCGTTTCTTAGTGCGGCTGCGAGGGCGCACGTTGACCTATGTCAAAAGTTGCGTTCCATTGAACCCGGGCATCGCGGCTGGCAACCCGATGATTCTAGCCTGGATTACGATTTTACGTTCCTATAACGCACTCGCGGTCGAGACGGATAGCCACACTAGGCGCGCTCTTCCCAGATCATCGCGAGATGGACGATAGTTTGCGCAGCCTTCTCCATGTCCTGCACGCTCACCCACTCCAGACGAGAGTGAAAGGCGTGCTCTCCGGCAAAAATATTGGGGCAGGGCAGCCCCATGAATGACAGCCGCGAGCCGTCGGTGCCGCCGCGGATCGCGGTCTTCGTCGGCGTCAGGCCGGTGCGGCGGACCGCCTCCACGGCGTTGTCGATGATCTCGGGGTGGCGATCGACCACCTGTTTCATGTTGCGGTACTGTTGCCTGATCTTCATCCGATAGGTGGAGCGCGGAAAGTCGCGCATCACCTCTTTGACAATGTCCTCAAGCAGCGCTTCCTTTTCTTTCAGCCCGGTTTCCGTGAAATCGCGCACGATCAACTCGAGCGTGGTCGTTTCCAGCGCGCCCGATATGCCGACCGGGTGCAGAAAGCCCTCTCTGCCTTCGGTGGTTTCCGGCGAGCAGGTCGTCTTCGGCAGGCGCTCGACGATCGCCGCGGCGATCTTGATCGCATGCTCCATCCTGCCTTTGGCAAATCCGGGATGGGTGCTGACGCCTTCGATCGTGATCGTGACGCCATCGGCGCAGAAGGTTTCGTCCTCGATATTGCCGGCGCTTTCACCGTCGATCGTATAGGCGAAATCGGCACCGAGCTTTTTCAGATCGACCTTGTCGACGCCGCGGCCGATTTCCTCGTCCGGGGTGAACAGGATCCTGATCGCGCCGTGCTTGATAAGTGGATTGCGAAGCAGGAACAGCGTCGCGTCCATGATTTCGGCGATGCCCGCCTTATTGTCGGCGCCCAGCAACGTGGTGCCGTCCGTGGTGATGATGTCGTTGCCGATCTGATCGGCAAGCGCGGGATGGTCTGCCGCACGAATGATCTGCGTGGGGTCACCCGGCAGCGCAATATCGCCACCGCGGTAGTTCCTGACGATCTGAGGCTTGACGTTGGCGCCGGTGCAGTCGGGCGAAGTGTCCATGTGCGAACAGAAGCAAATGACCGGAACCCGCTTATCGGTGTTGGCCGGGATCGTCGCGTAGACATAACCGTGCTCGTCCAGGTGGGCATCCGAAAGCCCCATCGCCCGGAGCTCGCTCGCCAGCAGGCGGCCCAGATCTTTTTGCTTTTCGGTCGAGGGACAGGTGGCGGAGGCCGGATCGGATTGGGTGTCGATCAGCACATAGCGCAAAAAGCGCTCGGTCACCGTACGGGCGAACTTCGGATGCGAGCTCACGGTCATAGCCGCGAGTAACAGAAAACGCCCCTCAGTGGTAGGCGCCATTCCGGCCGAGGACGTAAGCCGCGCCGGAATGACGCCAATTCGGGATTTGGAACAGGTGCCTGGTCAGACGGCTTCCTTGAGCTCCTTGGCCGCGCGGAAGGCGACCTTCTTGCTGGCCTTGATCTGGATCGCTTCGCCGGTGGCGGGGTTGCGGCCCATGCGGGCGGCGCGCTTGCGCACTTGAAGGATGCCGAGGCCCACCATGCGGATGCGATCGCCCTTCTTCAGATGCTTGGTGATGCGGTCCACCAGATCGGTCAGAATGGCTTCCGACTGCTTCTTGGAGAGTTCCTGGTCTTCGGCAATCGCCGCCGCGAGATGCTTGAGCGTGACGGTGGTCGGTGTCCCTGCCTTCTTCGCCATGTTTGGCCCTCCTCGTTGTTGATGGCTTAAGAACCGTAGGCGTATCAGGCCTTAAACGATTCGATGGCAATATGACTACGTTGTTTTGCCTGTAAATAGCCTATTTTCTGCATCGACCGCTAAAAAGAGCCTGAAAAACGCGGGGATTCGTAACCACCTTGACTTGCGAGGGGCGCGCCTTTAATTCGTCAGGCCCGAGCGGATCAATGTCCGATCAGGCTATCCGCGGGAGTAGCTCAGTTGGTTAGAGCGCCGCCCTGTCACGGCGGAGGCCGCGGGTTCGAGTCCCGTCTCTCGCGCCATCATTTCCGCCATCCAACCCTTCCAGGTCTCAAATCTTCGCAAGGCTCAAATCTTCGCAAGGCGATGGCGCCAACGCCGCCTGACCGCGCGCCATTGATCGACACAGCAAAAACGAAAAGCCGCCCTGGGGGAAGGGCGGCTTCGTTACACCACCTTTGGGGGAAGGGTGGCTTCGTGGGGCCTTGAAAAGGGGGGTCAGCGAACCATTGAGGCATCAGAACTCGTTACAATCATCGGTTTTCCGGCCTTAACGACGTGGGCGGTCTGACCATAATCGGAGGTGGTACGCGCCGAGATGGCCACAGTGGTGAGTGCGATCCCCGCCACGAGGGCCACGACCACGATCTTGAGGTGGGTCGCACGATCGGCCGAGTGGATTGAGTGGTTCATGGAAAGCCTCCCGGCGCCTCTTTGGCCGCCTTTGTTGGCCCGAACGTGTACCCCCCGTTTGTTTCCAGCCGGTTTCGCCGGTTCCTAAAAATGGTTTCAATCCACGCCTCAGAGGGCCGATTTTGGATGGGGTGGTTCGATCCGGCGCGCGCCGCCAACCTCCCGGTCGCCGGAAGTGACGGCGCGCGCAGGCCGGTTGCGGCGGACGTCGTCACGGCCTATCTGAAGGACGAGCGGCTCAGATTCCAGCTCGGCCGGCGCACTTGGCGTCTTCGGCTTTGCCCGGTTTCCCCTCCGATGCGGAGGTTCGCCGACCGTCAAGATAGCTTGTCTTGCGCCCCTTGTTGCGCTGCGCTAAGCCTCGGAACAATTCCAATTAACGAATCTGCGGGCGCCGGCAACTGCAGGAAAAGGTCTGGCCGATGAACGGCATCTTACAAAATTACCTCCCCCTTGTGGTGTTTATCGGCGTCGCCGGTGTGATCGGCCTGGTGCTTCTGATCGCGCCCTTCATCGTGGCGTTCCAGCAGCCCGATCCGGAAAAGCTGTCGGCCTATGAGTGCGGATTCAATGCGTTCGACGATGCGCGCATGAAGTTCGATGTCCGCTTCTATCTGGTGTCTCTCCTTTTCATCATCTTCGACCTGGAAGTGGCCTTCCTGTTCCCGTGGGCGGTGGCGTTCGGCAAGCTCGGCGCGACCGGCTTCTGGTCGATGTTCGTGTTCCTGGGAGTCCTCACGATCGGCTTTGCCTATGAATGGAAGAAAGGCGCGCTCGAATGGGATTGAGCCCACTTCTCCAAGCCTCGGAGCCGGCGGTGGCCCCCGCCTCCAGGGGCATTATCGATCCCTCCACCGGCAGGCCGGTCGGGGCCAGCGATCCCTATTTTCTCGAAGTCAATCACGAGCTCTCCGACAAGGGCTTCTTCGTTGCCGCCGCCGACGACCTGATCATCTGGGCGCGCACGGGCTCGTTGATGTGGATGACCTTCGGGCTTGCATGTTGCGCGGTCGAGATGATGCAGATGTCGATGCCGCGCTACGATTGCGAACGCTTTGGCTTTGCCCCGCGCGCTTCCCCCAGGCAATCTGACGTGATGATCGTGGCGGGCACGCTGACCAACAAGATGGCGCCTGCGCTGCGCAAGGTCTACGATCAGATGCCGGAGCCGCGCTACGTGATCTCGATGGGATCATGTGCCAATGGCGGCGGCTATTATCACTATTCGTATTCGGTGGTGCGCGGCTGCGACCGGATCGTGCCCATCGACATCTACGTGCCCGGGTGCCCGCCGACGGCGGAAGCGCTACTTTACGGCGTCATGCTGTTGCAGAAAAAGATCCGACGCACCGGTACCATCGAACGCTAAGGTTTTTTCAATGGACGACGGCAGGCTCGACGCTTTGGGGCAGACGATTGTCGGCGCGCTTCCCGGTGCAGCGATCGACCACAAAGTGGCTTTCAATCAGCTTACCGTGGCCGTGCACGCCGAGAAAATCGTCGATGTCGTGCGCTTCCTTCGCGACGACCCTGCGTGCCGGTTCGTCAACCTGACGGATGTGACCGCGGCGGATTACCCGGGGCGAGAGAAACGCTTCGACGTCGTCTATCACCTTCTCTCGCCGACGCTGAATGCGCGCATCCGCTTGCGCGCCGAAGCCGACGAGAACACGCAGGTGCCCTCGATCATCGCCGTGTTTCCCGGCGCCGACTGGTTCGAGCGCGAGACCTACGACCTCTACGGCGTGATCTTCACCGGCCATCCGGACATGCGGCGCATCCTGACCGATTATGGTTTCGACGGTCATCCGCTGCGCAAGGATTTTCCGCTCACCGGCTTCGTCGAAGTCCGCTATGACGACCAGGAGAAGAGGGTGCTCTACGAGCCCGTCCGTCTCAACCAGGAGTTCCGCAATTTCGACTTTCTCTCGCCATGGGAAGGCGCCGACTATCCGGTGCTGCCGGGCGACGAGAAGGCCAAATCGTGAGTGGCGAATACCATGAACGAGCAACCGCAAAACCTTCGTAACTTCACCATCAACTTCGGACCGCAGCATCCGGCCGCGCACGGCGTGTTGCGCCTGGTTCTGGAACTTGATGGCGAGGTCGTCGCCCGCGTCGACCCCCATATCGGCCTGCTTCACCGCGGCACCGAAAAGCTGATCGAGCACAAGACTTACCTGCAGGCGATCCCCTATTTCGACCGGCTCGACTATGTCGCGCCCATGAACCAGGAACACGCCTTCTGCCTGGCGGCCGAAAAACTCCTTGGCATCGAAGTGCCGCGCCGCGGCCAGTTGATCCGCGTGCTCTATTGCGAGATCGGCCGTATCCTGTCGCATCTGCTCAACGTCACCACCCAGGCGATGGACGTCGGCGCGCTCACCCCTCCGCTGTGGGGTTTTGAAGAGCGCGAGAAGCTGATGGTATTTTACGAGCGCGCTTCCGGCTCGCGCATGCATGCGGCCTATTTCCGGATCGGCGGCGTGCATCAGGACCTGCCGCCGAAACTGATCGACGATATCGAAGCATGGTGCGACCCGTTCCTTACGGTGGTCGACGACCTCGAAACGCTGCTCACGGGCAACCGCATTTTCAAGCAGCGCAACGTCGACATCGGCGTGGTGACGCTCAAGCAGGCCTGGGAGTGGGGTTTTTCGGGCGTGATGGTGCGCGGCTCGGGCGCCGCCTGGGATCTGCGCAAGGCGCAGCCTTATGAATGCTATGACGAGATGGATTTCGACATCCCGATCGGCAAGAACGGCGACTGCTACGACCGCTACTGCATTCGCATGGAAGAGATGCGCCAGTCCGTGCGTATCATGAAGCAGTGCATCGCCAAACTGCGCGCCGCCGACGCCCAGGGGCCGGTTGCCGTTCAGGACAACAAGATTTTCCCGCCGCGCCGCGCCGAGATGAAGCGCTCGATGGAAGCGCTGATCCATCATTTCAAGCTCTATACCGAAGGTTTTCACGTGCCACCCGGTGAAGTCTATGCGGCGGTGGAGGCGCCCAAAGGCGAGTTCGGCGTTTACCTGATCGCCGACGGCAGCAACAAACCCTACAAATGCAAGATCCGCGCGCCAGGCTTTGCGCACCTGCAGGCGATGGATTTCATCTGCAAGGGCCACCTGCTGGCCGACGTCTCCGCCATTCTGGGATCGCTCGACATCGTTTTCGGCGAGGTCGATCGGTGATCGCGTTCTGGCAGAACCGCTTCAATGCCTTGAACGCCGAGGCCGCGCGCCGCCTGCAATGAAAGACCAGAACAGATGTCCGTTCGCCGACTAGCGCCCAAGGAACTTCAGCCCGCAAGCTTCACGTTCACGCCGGAGAATCTGGCCTTCGCGAAGCAGCAGATCGGCAAATATCCGCAAGGCCGGCAGGCTTCCGCCGTCATTGCGATCCTGTGGCGCGTTCAGGAGCAGCATGAGGGGTGGGTTTCCGAAGCCGCGATCCGCGCGGTCGCCGATCTGCTCGGCATGCCCTATATCCGCGTGCTTGAGATCGCGACGTTCTACACCATGTTCCAGCTGCAGCCCGTGGGCAAGAAGGCCCACGTTCAGGTCTGCGGCACGACGCCGTGCCGTCTGCGCGGGGCCGCCGACCTCATCGAGGTGTGCCAGAGCCGGATTCACCGCGAGCCCTTTCACCTTTCCAGGGACGGCAATTTCAGCTGGGAAGAGGTGGAATGTCTGGGTGCCTGCGTGAACGCGCCGATGGTTCTGATCTGGAATGACACCTACGAGGACCTCACCAAGGAGAGCTTCGGAAAAGTGCTCGACGGCTTTGCTTCGGGCCAGGTGCCGAAGCCGGGACCTCAGATCGACCGCCAGTTCTCCGCGCCGGTGGGCGGACCGACTACGCTGAAGGAAACCACATGAGGCACGACCGTATCTGGCAAGCGGCCGGCGCAAGCGTCGCTTCGCCCATTCATCGCTGATCTTCGGGAACACCGATATGCTCGACGACAAGGATCGCATCTTCAGGAATCTCTACGGTCTCCACGACTGGGGCCTCGAAGGTGCGCGTCGCCGCGGCGCCTGGGACGGCACCAAGGCGATCATCGACAAGGGACGCGACTGGATCATCAACGAGATGAAGGCTTCCGGCTTGCGCGGCCGCGGCGGGGCCGGCTTTCCGACCGGACTGAAGTGGTCGTTCATGCCAAAGGAGTCGACCGACGGCCGGCCGAGTTATCTCGTGGTCAATGCCGACGAGTCCGAGCCCGGCACCTGCAAGGACCGCGAAATCATGCGGCATGATCCGCATCTTCTGGTCGAAGGTTGCCTGATTGCGAGTTTCGCGATGGGTGCGCACGCCTGTTACATCTATGTGCGGGGCGAGTTCATCCGCGAGCGCGAGCGCCTCGAGGCCGCGGTCGAGCAGGCCTATGAGGCGAAGCTGATCGGCAAGGACAACGTCAACGGCTGGCCATTCGATCTCTACGTGACGCACGGCGCCGGGGCCTACATTTGCGGCGAAGAGACGGCGCTGCTCGAAAGCCTCGAAGGCAAGAAGGGCCAGCCGCGGTTAAAACCGCCATTCCCGGCCAATGTCGGCCTGTTCGGCTGCCCGACCACCGTGAACAATGTCGAGTCGATTGCGGTCGCCCCGGATATCCTGCGGCGCGGTGCGGCGTGGTTTGCCGCCATCGGCCGGCCGAACAACGTCGGCACCAAGCTCTTTTGCATCTCCGGTCACGTCGAGCGTCCCTGCAACGTCGAAGAGGCGATGGGCATACCGTTTCGCGAATTGATCGAGCGCCATTGCGGCGGCGTTCGCGGCGGATGGGACAATCTGAAGGCCGTGATCCCCGGCGGCTCTTCGGTGCGCATGGTGCCGGCGGAGCAGATCATCGATACGCCGATGGATTTCGACAGTCTCGGCAAGCTGCGCTCCGGCCTTGGCACAGCCGCCGTCATCGTCATGGACAAATCGACCGACCTGATCCGCGCGATTGCCCGCATCTCCTATTTCTACAAGCACGAGAGCTGCGGCCAGTGCACCCCTTGCCGCGAAGGCACCGGATGGATGTGGCGGGTGCTGAGCCGGATGGCGGAAGGCCGCGCCCACAAGCGCGAAATCGACATGCTGCTCGAGGTGACCAAGCAGGTCGAGGGTCACACGATTTGCGCGCTCGGTGACGCTGCGGCCTGGCCGATCCAGGGCTTGATCGCGCATTTCCGGCACGAGATCGAGGAACGGATCGAGCAATATTCGCACAAATCCGATCTCGACGATCAGGGCGTGCTTGATCCCGCGCACATGGTCGCGGCGGAGTGAACTTGATGTCGCAGCCGGGCATTTTGGAGTGGCAGAAATACGGGACGCTGGCGCAAGCCGGGAAAGACTTGAGACCGCAATGACCAAACTCATCATCGACGGCAAAGAGATCGACGTTCCCGCGGAATACACGCTGTTGCAGGCGTGCGAGGCCGCCGGCGCCGAAATTCCGCGCTTTTGCTACCACGAGCGCCTCTCGATCGCCGGCAATTGCCGGATGTGCCTGGTCGAGGTGAAGGGCGGCCCGAAGCCGGTTGCAAGCTGCGCCTGGGGCGTGCGCGATTGCCGCCCGGGCCCAAAGGGCGAGCCGCCGGAAATTTCGACCCGTTCGCCGATGGTGAGGAAGGCGCGCGAAGGCGTGATGGAATTCCTCCTCATCAACCACCCCCTGGATTGTCCGATCTGCGACCAGGGCGGGGAATGCGACTTGCAGGACCAGGCGATGGGTTACGGCGTCGACACCTCGCGCTTTGCCGAGAACAAGCGCGCGGTGGAGGACAAATACCTCGGCGCGCTGGTCAAGACCTCCATGAACCGTTGCATCCAGTGCACGCGTTGCGTCCGCTTTGCCGCCGAGGTGTGCGGCGTGCCGGAAATGGGCGCGACCGGTCGCGGCGAAGACATGGAGATCACGACTTATCTGGAAACGGCGTTGACCTCGGAGCTGCAAGGCAACCTCGTCGACATCTGCCCGGTTGGCGCGCTCACCTCGAAACCCTACGCTTTCGCTGCCCGACCTTGGGAACTCGGCAAGACCCAATCGATCGACGTGATGGACGGCGTTGGTTCGGCGATCCGCGTCGATACCCGCGGCCGCGAGGTGATGCGGATCCTGCCGCGCGTCAACGAAGCGGTGAACGAGGAATGGATTTCCGACAAGACCCGCCACATTGTCGATGGACTGCGCACCCAGCGGCTCGACCGTCCCTACATCCGCCAGAGCGGCCAGCTCCGGCCGGCCTCCTGGCCAGAGGCTTTCGAGGCGATTGCCGCACGGATCGCGCGAACCGACGGCAAGCGGATCGGCGCCATCGCGGGTGACCTCGCCGCGGTGGAGGAAATGTTCGCGCTCAAGGAGCTGTTAGCGAAATGCGGCTCGATCAATCTCGCCGTGCAGGGCGGCGATGCCTTCGATCCGAGGAGCGGACGCGCCACTTACCTGTTCAATCCCACGATTGCCGGCATTGAGCAGGCGGATGCGCTCCTGATCCTGGGCTCGAACCCGCGGAAGGAAGCCGCCGTGCTCAACTCGCGCGTTCGCAAGCGCTGGCGCAGCGGCCAGCTCAAGATCGGCGTGATCGGGGAGAAGCTCGATTTGACTTACGGATACGATCACCTTGGCGGCGGAACAGACACGCTCGGCGATGTCGCCGCGGGCAAGCATTCCTTCACCGAGGTGTTGAAGAACGCTAAAAACCCGATTGTTCTGGTCGGCTCCGGCGCCGCTGCGCGGCATGACGGGCGAGCGGTTCTGGCGTCTGCGGCCAGGCTCGCGGTTGATGTCGGCGCAGTCAAGGAGGGCTGGAACGGCTTTGCGGTTCTGCACGACACGGCTTCGCGGGTTGGCGCACTCGATATCGGCTTTGCCTCTGGCGCGGGCGGACTTTATTCGGCGGAGATGACCACTTTCGGCACGCTCGACGTCCTGTTCCTGCTCGGTGCCGATGAAGTCAAGGTGGGGGATGGCACCTTCGTCGTGTATATCGGCACCCATGGCGATCGCGGCGCCCACCGTGCCGACGTCATCCTGCCCGGCGCAGCCTATACGGAGAAGGGCGGCATTTTCGTCAACACCGAGGGCCGGGTGCAAATGGCCAACAGGGCGGGATTTCCCCCGGGGCAGGCGCGCGAAGACTGGGCGATCGTCCGCGCGATGTCGGAGGCGCTTGGCAAGAAGCTGCCATACGACTCGCTGCACGCTCTGCGGCAGGCGATCTTCAGGACTGCACCCCATCTGATGCGGATCGACGGGATCGAGCCCGGCAAGGCCGGCGATATCAGCGCGCTTGCGGGCGGCGGCGGCAATATGGAGAAGTCGCCGTTCAAGAGTTCGGTGGAAGATTTTTACCTGACCAACCCGATCGCGCGGGCTTCCGCGGTCATGGCGGAATGCTCCCGCCTGGCCTCCGGAAAGATGCTCAACGCAGCGGAGTGAAGTGATGGCCGAATTCTGGACCAGTACCTTGTGGCCGCTGATCATCATGGTCGCCCAGAGCGTCCTGTTGCTCGTGGTGCTGCTGATTGCGATCGCCTACATCCTGCTCGCCGACCGCAAGATCTGGGCGGCGGTCCAGATCAGGCGCGGCCCGAACGTGGTCGGACCGTGGGGCCTGCTGCAGTCCTTCGCCGATCTTTTGAAATTCGTTTTGAAGGAACCGATCATTCCCGCCGGCGCCAACAAGGGCGTGTTCCTGCTGGCTCCGCTGGTGAGCTGCGTGCTTGCGCTCGCGGCCTGGGCGGTGATTCCGACGAATCTCGGTTGGGCGATCTCCGACATCAACGTTGGCGTGCTCTACATCTTCGCGATTTCGTCGCTGTCGATCTACGGCATCATCATGGCCGGATGGTCGTCGAACTCGAAATATCCGTTTCTCGCCGCGCTTCGGTCGGCGGCGCAAATGGTCAGCTACGAGGTGTCGATCGGATTTGTGATCATCACCGTGCTGCTCTGTGCGGGTTCGCTCAATCTCTCGGCGGTGGTCGAGGCGCAGAACAGCCGCGGGCTCGGCAGCCTGATCGGCCTGCCGCAGCTGACGATACTCAACTGGTATGTGTGGCCGCTGCTGCCGATGTTCGTGGTGTTCTACGTTTCGGCACTGGCCGAAACCAACCGGCCACCTTTCGACCTGGTCGAAGCCGAGTCGGAACTGGTCGCGGGCTTCATGGTCGAATACGGCTCGACGCCCTATCTGTTGTTCATGCTCGGCGAATACGTCGCCATCACCACCATGTGCGCGATGGCCACGATCCTGTTCCTCGGCGGCTGGTTGCCGCCGGTGGCGCTGCCGCCCTTTACCTGGGTGCCGGGCGTGATCTGGTTCTCGCTAAAACTTTTCTTCATGTTCTTCCTGTTCGCGATGGCGAAAGCAATCGTGCCGCGCTACCGCTACGACCAGTTGATGCGGCTGGGCTGGAAGGTTTTTTTGCCGCTGTCGCTGGCGATGGTGGTGATCGTCGCCGGCGTGCTGCAGTTCGCAGGCATCGCGCCGAAATGAGGTCGCAATGAGTGTCAACATCAACGCCACGTCGCGCTCGCTCCTGCTGTCGGAATTCGTGTCGGCGTTCTTCCTCGCCATGCGCTATTTCTTCAAGCCGAAGCCGACGCTGAACTATCCGTTCGAAAAGGGGCCGATTTCACCGCGCTTTCGCGGCGAGCACGCATTGCGGCGCTATCCCAATGGCGAAGAACGCTGCATCGCCTGCAAGCTTTGCGAGGCGATCTGTCCGGCCCAGGCCATCACCATCGAGGCCGGGCCGCGCCGCAACGACGGTACGCGGCGCACCGTGCGCTATGACATCGATATGGTGAAATGCATTTACTGCGGACTCTGCCAGGAGGCGTGTCCGGTGGATGCAATCGTCGAAGGCCCGAACTTCGAATTCGCGACGGAAACGCGCGAGGAACTCTACTATGACAAGGCGAAACTTCTCGCCAATGGGGACCGCTGGGAGAGCCAGATCGCCAAATCGATCGAGCTCGACGCGCCGTACCGGTGAGGTGAGGGAACGTGGCTGAGATGGGCACATTCGCCGCATATGCGGTCGGTTCCCTCCCCCCGTGTAGGGGAGAGGTGGAGAGGGGGGTAAGCCTCGGGTCTGGTGCGCGCGGTTTACCCCCCTCCCTAACCCTTCCCCACACGGGGGGAGGGAACGCACCGGTATATGCGGACAGGGGCTTGGCATGATCCTTCCCGCGTTGTTCTTCTATCTGTTCGCTGGCGTCTGCGTGGCATCCGCGGTGATGGTGATCGTGTCGCGCAATCCCGTGCACTCCGTGCTGTTCCTCATCCTTGCCTTCGTCAATGCCGCCGGCCTGTTCGTGCTGATGGGAGCCGAGTTTTTGGCCATGATCCTGATCGTGGTCTATGTCGGCGCAGTCGCGGTGCTGTTTCTGTTTGTGATCATGATGCTCGACGTCGATTTCACCGAGTTGCGCGAAGGCTTCATCGAATATCTTCCGATAGGCCTTGTGATCGGCGGGGTGTTCCTTGCCGAGCTGCTATTGGTAGGCGGCGGTTGGGTCATCAGTCCCAATGTGGCCAAGTCGATTACGGCGGCGATCCCCGCCAATGTGAGCAATACCCAGGCGCTCGGGCTCGTCCTCTACACGAAGTACATTCATTACTTCCAGATCGCGGGCCTGGTCCTCCTGGTCGCGATGATCGGTGCCATCGTGCTGACGCTGCGCCACAAGGCCAGCGTCAAGCGGCAGGACATCAATATTCAAAATGCGCGGACGCCGGAACTCGCCATGAGCGTGCGCAAGGTCGCCTCGGGTCAGGGCCTGCAGGATGCAGATGCCGCGGAGTGGGTGCAATGACAATTGGTCTTGGACATTATCTCGCGGTCGGCGCCATCCTGTTCACGCTCGGAATTCTCGGGATTTTTCTCAATCGCAAGAACATCATCGTCATTCTGATGTCGATCGAGCTGATCCTGCTCGCCGTCAATGTCAACCTGGTGGCGTTCTCGACCTTCATCGGCGACATTGTGGGCCAGGTATTTGCAATGCTGGTGCTCACCGTGGCTGCGGCCGAAGCCGCGATCGGTCTTGCGATATTGGTTGTCTACTTCCGAAACCGCGGCTCGATCGCGGTTGACGACGTCAGTCTGATGAAGGGTTAAGGCATGATCCGGATCCGAAGGGCCGCGCCAGCGCAAGGTGGGAACTGGCTTTCCCCCGCCGCAAGCGCGAAGCGCGTTTGCGCGGAGATCATCCGTGAAGGGGCTCGCCGATGATCCAGGCCATCGTCTTTCTGCCGCTGATCGGCTGCATCATCGCAGGGCTGATCTCGATTGTGGGCGCGCACGCGCGCAATCCGAGCGGCGATGAGGTCGAACATCATGCCGACGCCCACGATCACGGCGAGGTCGCAGTCAACGAAGACACCGGCGTCATTCATGCTTCCAGTCACGAGCCCGACGGCAACGGTCACGACGACCACCCTGCGACAGAGCCGGCGGCGGCCGGCTCGCGCGCGGCCGAACTGATCACGACCGGCCTGTTGTTCGTGGCGGCGGCGCTGTCATGGGTGGCGCTTGTCGATGTCGGCTTTGGCCACAACGACAGCCGAATTGCGCTGTTCCCCTGGATCACAGCGGGCGAGCTGCAGGTCGCCTGGGCGTTTCGTGTCGATACGCTGACGGCCGTCATGCTGGTGGTCGTCAACACCATCTCCTCGCTCGTGCATCTCTACTCGATCGGTTACATGGACGAGGACCCGTACCGGCCGCGGTTCTTCAGCTATCTTTCGCTGTTCACCTTCGCGATGCTGATGCTGGTGACGGCCGACAACCTGGTGCAGCTGTTCTTCGGCTGGGAAGGTGTCGGCCTTGCAAGCTATCTTTTAATCGGGTTCTGGTACCACAAGCCGTCGGCGAACGCCGCGGCCATCAAGGCTTTCATTGTCAATCGGGTCGGCGATTTCGGCTTCGCGCTCGGCATCTTCGCCGTGTTCATGCTGATCGGTTCTGTCGACTACGAAACGATTTTCGCCGCTGCGCCCGGGTTGACCGGCAAAACCATCAACTTCTTCGGCTGGCAGGCCGACGCGCTGACGCTGACCTGCCTGCTCCTGTTCATGGGCGCGATGGGCAAATCGGCGCAGTTTCTGCTGCATACCTGGCTGCCCGATGCGATGGAAGGCCCGACCCCGGTCTCGGCGTTGATTCACGCCGCGACCATGGTCACCGCGGGCGTCTTCATGGTAGCGCGGCTGTCGCCGCTGTTTGAGCTCGCGCCGACCGCGCAGGCGTTCGTGATGTTCATTGGCGCGACCACCGCCTTGTTCGCGGCCACCGTGGGTCTCGTGCAAAACGACATCAAGCGGATCGTGGCCTATTCGACCTGTTCACAGCTCGGCTACATGTTCGTGGCGATGGGGGCGGGGGCCTATTCGGTCGGGATGTTCCATCTGTTCACCCACGCCTTCTTCAAGGCGCTGTTGTTCTTAGGATCCGGCTCGGTGATCTATGCGATGCATCACGAACAGGACATCCGCATGATGGGCGGGCTGAAGGACCGCATTCCCTTCACTTACCTGGTCATGGTGATCGGCACGCTGGCTCTGACCGGCTTCCCCCTGACCGCGGGCTATTTCTCCAAGGATGCGATCATCGAATCCGCATACGCCTCCCACAATCCGTTCGGGCCTTATGGCTTCCTGATGACCGTGGTCGCGGCCGCCTTGACCTCGTTCTACTCGTGGCGCCTGATCTTCAAGACTTTCCATGGCGAACCCCACGATCGCGAGCATTATGAAGCCGCGCATGAGTCACCGCTCTGGATGCTCGTTCCGATCGGCATTTTGGCCGCGGGATCGATCCTCGCCGGCTTCCCGTTCCGGGAGTTGTTCGCAGGCCACGGCGTGGAGGAATTCTTCCGTGAATCGCTGAAGATGAATCCACACATCATCGAAGACATGCATCACATCCCCGAAAGCATCGCGTTCCTGCCGACGCTGATGATGGCGGTGGGTTTCCTGGTGTCGTGGCTGTTCTACATCCGCCGGCCGTATCTGCCGGTCGAGCTCGCCAATCAGCAGCCGCTGCTGTACCAGTTTCTGCTCAACAAATGGTATTTTGACGAGCTTTACGACCTGATCTTCGTGCGGCCGACGAAGTGGCTCGGGCGCTTCCTGTGGAAGGTCGGCGATGGCTACATCATCGACGGTTTCGGGCCGGATGGTGTGTCGGCGTGGGTACTTGATGTCACCCGCCATGTGGTGCGGCTGCAGACCGGATATCTCTACCATTACGCGTTTGCGATGCTGATCGGAGCTGCGGGCTTGATTACCTGGTTCATGTTCGGCGCGGGGGGCTAGCGATGACAACCTGGCCCATCCTCTCCGTCGTCACATTCCTCCCGCTCGTCGGCGCTCTGCTGGTTTATGCCAGCCGCGGCGATGACGAAGCGGCCCGCCGCAACGCGCGCTGGATCGCGTTGTGGACCACGCTGATCACCTTTCTTGTGTCTCTGATCCTGGTGTGGCGCTTCGATCCGGCGCAAGCCGACTTCCAGTTCGTCGAGAAGGCCCCGTGGCTCGCCAGCGCCATCACCTACCACATGGGCGTGGACGGCATTTCATTGCCGTTCGTGATCCTGACCACCGCCTTGATGCCGATCTGCATTATTGCGAGCTGGAAAGCCATCACGCTGCGCGTCCGCGAATACATGATGGCGTTCCTGGTTCTGGAAACGCTGATGGTCGGCACCTTCTGCGCGCTCGATCTCGTGCTGTTCTATTTGTTCTTCGAAGGCGGCCTGATCCCGATGTTCCTGATCATCGGGGTATGGGGCGGCCCGCGCCGCGTCTACGCGTCGTTCAAATTCTTCCTCTACACGCTGCTCGGCTCCGTGCTGATGCTGCTGGCAATCATGGCGCTATACTGGAATGCCGGTACGAGCGACATTCCGACCCTGATGCATACGGCCGTTCCGCACTCGTTGCAGACCTGGGCATGGCTGGCGTTCTTTGCCTCCTTTGCGGTGAAGATGCCGATGTGGCCCGTGCACACCTGGCTGCCGGATGCGCATGTCGAGGCGCCCACCGCAGGCTCCGTGATCCTGGCCGCTATCCTCTTGAAGATGGGTGGCTACGGCTTCCTGCGTTTTTCGCTGCCGATGTTCCCGCTGGCCTCGCATGATTTCGCGCCGCTGATCTTCTCGCTCTCGGTGATCGCAATCATCTACACCTCGCTGGTGGCGCTGATGCAGGAGGACATGAAGAAGCTGATCGCCTATTCCTCGGTGGCCCATATGGGCTTCGTAACCATGGGAATCTTTGCCGGCACCATGCAGGGGGTCGCGGGCGGCGTTTTCCAGATGATCTCGCATGGTATTGTTTCGGGCGCCTTGTTCCTCTGCGTCGGCATCGTTTACGACCGCATGCACACCCGCGAGATCGCGGCCTATGGCGGGCTGGTCAACCGCATGCCGCTTTATGCGTTCGTGTTCATGGTCTTCACCTTGGCCAATGTCGGTCTGCCCGGCACGTCCGGCTTCATCGGCGAATTCATGACGCTGATCGGCACCTTCAAGGTCGACATCCCGACCGCCACTTTTGCCACAACCGGCGTGATCCTGTCGGCGGCGTACGCGCTTTGGCTCTACCGCAAGGTGATCTTTGGCGCGCTGGTCAAGCCGTCACTTGCGACGATCAAGGACCTCACCTTCCGCGAATGCCTGACCTTGATGCCGCTGGTCGCGCTCACGATTCTTTTCGGCTTCTACCCGAAGCCGGTGCTCGATATCTCGGCTTCGTCAGTGCAGCAACTCGTGAACAACTACCACACCGCGATGACAACGGCCGTGAAGGCGGCCGCATTGCTGCAATAGCGTATTCGACATAGGGGAAGAAGCTTCGGCTCTGACTGATCGGAACCGGGGTTTGAAGGTTAGGACGACGTGCCATGAGCTTTGAGAGTGCAGGTTATCCATTGCTGCCCGTGCTGCCGGAGCTGGTCCTGGCAGTCGGCGCCATGGCGCTGCTGATGATGGGTGCCTTTGAGGGTCATCGGACCACCAGCCTCGTCACCACCCTCTCGATTTGTCTGCTGGTGGTCGTGGGCGCAATCGAGCTTGCGCTCCCTTCCGGAAAGCTGACCACCTTCGGAGGCAGCTTCATCGTCGATGACTTCGCGCGGTTCCTGAAGATACTGTCGTTGGCCGGATCGGCCGTCACGCTGATCCTTTCAATCGAATTTCTGGCCGATCCCTCCCGCCGAATGTTCGAATTCGCCATTCTGGTTCTGCTTTCGACACTCGGCATGATGGTGCTGATCTCGGCGGGCGACCTGATCATGCTTTATCTCGGTCTCGAGCTGATGAGCCTTGCGCTCTACGTGGTGGCGGCGAGCAATCGCGATAATGCCAAATCGACCGAGGCTGGCCTCAAATATTTCGTGCTGGGTGCCCTCTCGTCGGGCATGCTGCTATACGGCGCTTCGTTGATCTATGGCTTTACCGGTACGGTGGCTTTCGCCGGCATCGCTGCGGCCGCCAGGAGCCCCAGCATCGGCATCGTGTTCGGACTTGTGTTCCTGCTGGCGGGACTTTGTTTCAAGGTCTCGGCGGTGCCGTTTCACATGTGGACGCCCGACGTTTACGAGGGAGCGCCAACCCCCGTCACCGCGTTCTTTGCCTCCGCGCCGAAGGTCGCGGCCATGGCTGTGTTTACCCGCGCGACGCTCACCGCGTTCCCCGGTATCGTCCCGCAATGGCAGCAGGTCGTGGTGTTCGTGTCGATTGCCTCCATGGCATTGGGATCGTTCGCGGCCATTGGCCAGAAGAACATCAAGCGGCTCATGGCCTATTCGTCCATCGGCCATATGGGCTTTGCGCTGGTCGGACTGGCCGCCGGCACGGCCGAGGGCGCGCAGGGCGTGCTGGTTTACCTCGCAATCTATGTGACGATGACGCTCGGCGCTTTCACCGTCATCCTTGCCATGAAGCGCAACGGACAGCCGCTCGAGCAGATCAGCGACTTTTCCGGCCTGTCGCGAACCAATCCGGTGATCGCGGGCTTCTTTGCGATGCTGCTTTTCTCGCTTGCCGGAGTTCCCTGGCTCGCGGGCTTCTTTGCGAAATGGTATGTTTTTGTGGCCGCGATCAAGGCCGGGCTGTTCACGCTGTCGGTAATCGGCGTGCTTACCAGCGTGGTGGGCGCTTACTATTATCTGTTCATCGTCAAGGTGATGTATTTCGACGAGCCGCTGACCAAACTTGACCCGATGCGCGTCGAATTGCGCCCGGTGCTGGCGGTCACAGGCCTCTTCAACATCTTCTTTTTTGCTTTTCCCGCGCCGCTGGTCAGCGTGGCCACGGCGGCGGCCAAGTCGCTGTTCTAGATGCCCTTCGCGCTCGGTCCTCGAGCCAAATCGGCGGGCTACCGGCTCGCTGCCTACGACAGCATCGGCTCGACCAACGAGGAAGCTCTGTTGCGTGCGCGGGCCGGCGAGCGCTCCCCGATGTGGTTCGTGACCTCCGACCAGACCGCAGGTCGCGGGCGTAGACATCGCGCCTGGATCGCTCCGCGCGGCAACCTCGCCTGCAGCGTTCTCGAAACGCTCGACATTTCGCCAGCGATTGCCGCAACCTTGGGGTTTGCCGCGGGGCTGGCGCTGGAGGCGGCGCTGCGAAAGGCGAGCCACGAGGCGCTTGCGCGGGCGGGCGGATATGGGGATTTGGCGTTTTCGCTCAAGTGGCCCAACGACCTGCTGGCAGGGCATAAGAAGCTCGCCGGCATTCTCTTGGAAGCGGAGGCGATGGCGGACGGCCGGCTCGCGGTCGTGGTCGGCATCGGCACCAATGTCGTCGGCGCGCCAGAAGGCACGCCGACGCCCGCGACCTCGCTCAAAGCCCTTGGAGTGGATATCGGCGCGCAAGAATTGTTCGCAACCCTGTCGGACAGCTGGGCCGAATTTCGCAGCCTGTGGGGCCGGGGTTTTGGCGACATTCGGCGGCTTTGGCTCGAGCGCGCAGCAGGACTCGGAGCGGCGGTTGCGGTCCAAACTGGAGGATCCACGGTCGCCGGCACCTTCGATACCATCGACGAAGCCGGCAGCATGATCGTCCGAACCGCCAGCGGCGATCGGGTTGCGGTAACGGCAGGCGACGTCTATTTCGGTTCGGCCGCCTCAGTGGGGGCGGCCTGATGGAACAAGTGAACGAACTGACATTCGCGCCTCTCGGCGGCGTCGGCGAGATCGGCATGAACCTGTCGATCTACGGACACGGCAGCCGCCACCAGCGCTCCTGGCTCGCCGTCGATCTTGGGGTGTCCTTTGGCGACGAGGAGCATCTGCCGGGTATCGAAACCATCATGCCCGACGTCAGCTTTCTCGAGCAGGAACGAAGGAACCTGGTCGGGCTCGTGTTGACGCATGCCCATGAAGACCATTTCGGCGCCGTCATCGACCTTTGGCCGCGGCTGCAATGCCCGGTCTATGCGACAAAATTCAGTGCGGCGTTGTTCGAGGCCAAATGCGCCGCCGAGCGCAACCCGCCGAAGATTCCGGTCACGGTGGTATCCTCGCGCGGCCGCATCGATCTCGGGCCGTTCACTGTCGAGTTCATCCCCGTAGCGCATTCGATTCCGGAATCGCACGCGCTGGCAATCCACACCCCGACCGGCACGGTTCTGCATACCGGCGACTGGAAGATCGATCCGACGCCGGTCGTTGGCGTTCCGACCGACGAGCGGCGGCTGCGCGAACTTGGCGAGGCCGGCGTGCTGGCGCTGATCGGCGATTCCACCAATGCGGTGCGGGACGGGCGTTCGCCGTCGGAAGCCGAGGTTGCCGCGAGCATCATTGAACTTGTGAAGGCGGCGAAGGGTCGGGTCGCGGTCACGACCTTTGCCTCCAATGTGGCGCGGTTGCGGGCGGTAGCGGACGCCGCGCGTATCTCGGGGCGGGAGGTCGTGGTGGTCGGCCGCGCCATGGAGCGCGTCGTGCAGGTGGCGCGCGAAACCGGGTATCTCGAGGGGGTGCAGAATTTTCGCGGGGCCGACCTGTTCGGTCACTTTCCGCCGGACAAGGTGCTCGCGCTGTGCACGGGAAGCCAGGGCGAGCCGCGCGCGGCGCTGGCGCGCATCGCCAATGACGACCACCCGGAAGTAACTCTCAACAAGGGCGACTGCGTCATTTTCTCCTCACGCACCATCCCCGGCAACGAAAAGGCGGTGGGAGCGATCATCAATGGACTGATCATGCAAGGTGTCGAGGTCATTACCGACCGGACCCATCTCGTTCACGTGTCGGGCCATCCGCGACGCGACGAATTGCGCGACATGATCGGCTGGGTCCGGCCGCAATTGCTGATCCCCGTCCATGGTGAAGCGCTGCACCTGTTCGAGCACGCCAGGCTGGCGCGAGCCGCAGGCGTGCCGAAGGCGCTGATTTGCCGCAACGGCGATCTGGTGAAACTGGCGCCGGGCGAACCCGGTATCATCGATGAACTGCCTTCGGGGCGGCTCTACAGGGATGGTCTTATCCTGGAGGATTCCAATTCGCGCGCGGTGGTCGAACGGCGCAGGATGGCTTTCGCCGGATGCGCCTTCATCGCGATTGCGATGACCGCGAAGGGCGAGCTGGCCGACGATCCCGAGATCGATCTGGTCGGGATCCCTGAGAAGAATATGGCGGGCGAGATCATCGACGACATCGTGTTCGACGTCGTGGTGTCGACCGTGGAAGGGCTGCCACGCCCGCGACGGCGTGACCCTGACGCGACAGCGGAATCGGTACGCCGGGCCGTGCGCGCGTCAATCAACGAGCAGTGGGGCAAGAAACCGTTGTGTTTGGTCCACGTCCTGACGGTGTAGACTATCGGAACCGATCAACATCGATAGAAGTCGGCCGCCGGTTTTGCGCAACCCGCATGCGCAAGCTATAAGGAAAGCGGAGGAGTTTTCCATGCTGGGCCGGCTCAATCATGTGGCAATTGCCGTCAAGGACGCCGAGAAGGCCGCGAGAATCTATGGCGCCGCGTTCGGCGCCGACGTTTCGGAAGCGGTGCCGCTGCCCGAGCACGGCGTGATCACGGTGTTCGTAGCTTTGCCCAACACCAAGATCGAGTTCATCCAGCCGCTTGGCGCAGCCTCGCCGATCGCGAAATTCCTCGAGCGTAATGCGGACGGCGGCATCCATCACATCTGTTACGAGGTGCCGGACATCGTCGCGGCGCGCGACACCTTGATCAAGGAGGGGGCGCGAGTGCTCGGCGACGGCATTCCGAAAATCGGCGCCCACGGCAAACCGGTTCTCTTCCTTCATCCGAAGGATTTTTCGGGTGCGCTCGTCGAAATCGAGCAGGCGTAAGCTAGTGCCGCCTGTTTGAAGTTCCTGAACCACTTGCCGCGAGTCCGACCAGGAACTTCAAATAGAAAAGCGGTACTAGAATCATAGATTTGCTAGTGCCCTTGGCTTTCCGAAGTTCGTGCAAGAGGGTGCCGCGACGTTTCACGAACTTCGGAAAGAGGGCACTAGATGGCCTATACGATCTCGACCGGATTTGCGATCTACTTTGTCTTATGGTGGATCGTGCTGTTTGTGACGCTTCCATTTGGCGTGCGCAGCCAGCATGAGGACGGCGGAGGCAGCCCGGGTACCGATCCCGGCGCGCCGGTCGCAACCCAGATGGGGCGCAAACTGATCTGGACGACGCTGTTATCAGGCGTGATCTATGCGGCGGGCTTTGCAGCCTATCGCAGCGGTTTCGTGACCATCGAGCGGTTGTCCAAGCTGATGGGAATGCCGTTCTGATCGCTGCGGCAAATTCGACTAAGGCGCGAAAAGACCTGTGTTGGAGTAGGGGAGGCAAATGACGTTTCAGCGGATTATCGCCGGGCTCATGGTTCTCACCATTGCCGGCCTTGCGGCCTCCTTCTATGTAAACTGGAAAACGTATTCGCAGCTTCAGACGATGAAAGCGTTCGTCGAGGGATCTGCCTTTGCGGAAGCTGTGGCGGCCTGCGAGCGGGCGCAGAGCACGACGCCGTTCAAATGGAATGGCGGGACCAACACCAGGGTGATCGGCTTGAACTCGGTCAAGCTCGACAAGTACAGGATCGTCGCGAGCTACACCCTGCTTGCCGATGGCGTCTATTGCGATTTCGACCCGGTCAGAAGAAAGGCCGACGTCGGATCGAATTTCCTCGAGCGGGAATGACCTTTCCGTTGCAGAAGTTCTGCGCAAAATAATCCGCGCAAAAAAAAGAGCAGGGCGCTAAGCCCTGCTCCAGAAAAAAAGAGCAGGGCACTAAGCCCTGCTCCAGAAATTGTGTCGACCCTGTTTTCCCGAAAATGAATTTGATCTTGATTGGACGGGCGACGCTGCTTGTGCGCGTCAGGGCTCCTCCCGAGACTTGGACCACCAGACGATCTTGCGATCAGCCTGAGGCAGCTAGTCCTAGACTATAATTTTCGTGTTGTCATCCATTTCAGCAACGATTGTTCAAAACTGAAGCAGCTTCTGAAATGAATGGGATTTGGGCAGGCTGCGAGTGCCAACTTTAGCTCTCTTACGTGATTGGTATCATAACACAATTTCGTATCCAAGGCGACCGCACGAGGACCTACGGTGCCGGCTCAGATTTGAACAAAGCTTCGGCACTCATTGCAGCGTCGAACCTTGCCGGCAGATGCGACTTGTTCCAGCCAAGGATGATCGGCAGCCAATCGTTGGAAATTGTGTATCTCAGACCTTCGCCGGACTTGCGGCTGCGAATGATGATCATCGACATAATGATGATCATCGACATGAGGCCAGGCGGCGCTTTCCCACTGCTCCCGGGTTTCCGAATGGACTGAAGAGGGGAAGGCGAGCGGCCACGCCAACGCCGCGGCGACGAGCAGGGATTTTTTAATGCATGTGAGCGCTCATGTCGATTGCGGGCGCCATGATCCCGAGCACTCCAACAATCGTGATGATACCGAGTCCCAGCGCAGTTTCGACGACCGTGCTGCGCACGAGCCTCTCAGTCGTCAGGAGGCTTTGGTCGATTCCAGCCTTGGCGCAAAGTCGCGGCAACAGGTATTGCCGGTTGACCGTGGCCACGCCGAACATGACGATGAACAGGGTGATCTTGAGGAGGAGCAATCGGCCATAGGTCGTATCTGTGAGGCTCGATATTCCACCAACCAGGAATGAGACGTTGACGGTTCCAGTGATGAGCAAGATGCCCACTGCGAGAATGCCAAGAGAAGAAAAGCGGCTGGCCGCGTGACAGGCGGCTGTAACCCATCCCTCCTCGCGAAATCGCTGCAGATAGGCGAGCAGCAGCGCAAGTGGGATCAGGCCTCCGAGCCACAGACCGGCAGCGAGCAGATGCAGGAAGTCCGCGGCGAGATGAAAGTTTCTTTCAAACCCCAGCCCTTCCTCGCCGTGTCCCGCAAAGGCCAGCGCACCCAGATAGCCGCCGGCCAGCAAGGCGGCCAGAACACGTTGCCATGTGCGCGCCTGGTTTTTCGGTCGCAGCAGCAGGCACGCGCCCAGCAAGATGCCGAGCAAGATCCGCATCCCCCAGCTGAGACCGAACTGGGTTTGGAGAAGAACAGTCCAGACCGTGCCGTCGGCGATCACCGTTTCAACTGTTTTGGCGGCGATCCGAGCCGAGACCAGACACAACCAGGCGAGAGCCGAAGCGATAGAAAGGATCAGACTGATCCACAGAATCCTTCCGGTCCGTTCCCTGAAAGAGGACTCGGTCGCCGGGAGCCGTAGATTCGTCTGCAAGACCGGTGCGGCGATGAACAGCTCGAAGAAGACGATGCCCGCCACTATCACCGTTGTAGCGTAGTGAATATCCCGCACCACGATCAGCGGATTGATCAAAATTTCCTCCACCTTGACAGGGACGACGGTATGACCCGTCCCTATCCGAGAAGTCTGTCGCTGGCAGCCCTCTTTTTTTGAGCCACCGCTGCCTCACTGCTTCACATGGAACGTGAAGCTGCCTTGCGTCGTATGGGTGTCGACCGACAAGACGTGCCAGCGAACCCTGTACGTTCCCGGAGGCAATGGCTTCAGCCCGACCCGCATGGTGCTTGCGCTGATCGTTGGCTTGCCGAGATCGACGCGCGCGCCGTTGGCGTCACTTACTTCAACCGAGCTGAACGCCGGTTCCAGGTTTTGCGTATAGAAAAGTGCGAGTTCTCGTGGGGCCGTGGGTACGGTGCTGCCGACGCGCGGTTCTGCATGATCGAGAAAAGCGTGGGCCTGTGCGCCAGTGCTTGGCATGACGGCAAGCAGGATTGCCGCTGCTGGAATCGAGATGCGCATGGTTTGCCTCAAAAGGTCAGTTTGCGAGTTGGGGCCGAGCTTCCTCCGAACAGCGGTTGCCCAATGCTCCTGGGGAAGATGTCGTCGAGATACAAATGGAGCTGGGCGAGAACACCGACCCCCGTGCCGCTCTCGCGGTTGATCGGGATCATGGCCTCGATCCCGACCTGGAAATAACTCCCGACCCATATCACGCCCGGATTTACAGTTCCGGTCGTGGTGGAGGGATTGCCGAAATTATTGGCCATCGGTGTCGTCAAGCTCACTTCGACGAGCGGAATCAGATGATTAAAGAAATCCGGAAGCCCGAGATCGATGACCTCCGATTTCAGATAGGGCATGCTGTATTGCAGTGTCCCTCCATAAACCAACTGCTGAGGGATGAACACATTCTGGGTGAAATCGAAGGAGTCGGTCGGGATTTGATAGCCCACTTGTGCGGTCACGGCGAATGGACGAATCCAGGACAAACTGTCCGGCAGGTCACCGAACCCTTTGCCAATATTGATCGTCGGGGTAATTGTGCTGAACTTGTCGGCAAATCCCGCTCCGGTAGAACCGGTGCGGCCCCAGTCAACAGAGAGTCCTGTCAGAATCGCCAATTCATGCGACGGGTCCTTCAACACCTGAAACTGGAACGCCGTTTCGAGATTTCCAAACCCTGAAGCGACGGTGCCGTCGGGTTGACGAATTTGGGTCCAGCCTTGACTGAAGGTTACGCCGAAATTCTCGGTAATTCGTTTTGAGAAGTCGATCGAGATATCCAACTGCGAGGCAGGCGGCACATCTGCGGTCTTGGACCAACCTACGGTCGGGATCGACATTTCGTCGGCTACGCAGGGATCATCGGTCAAGAGCGTGGCTGGAAGGAAACGGGCGCCGACGAAGCAGTGGGCAAAGGCGTGAGTGGTGAATGTCACTGCAATAAAACTTGCAAGCGCAAGCGAACGCAGCAGCATGAATCGAGACATTGGGATTCCTCCGGTCAAACGTGAAAGCGGGTACGCAGTCGGTCGCGACTGCGATGCATCACGCGTGGAGCGGGGGACCTCTCGGACGGGCTACCGAATATAGCGAAGACGAGGCTAGCTGCAGCGGCCGGATCGTTTGGCGAATCTTGCGGATTTGCCGATCAACGGTCGAGATTGTAGACGGATCGGAAGCGCCAAGGAGGTGGAATGCGCCGGAAAAACAAAGCAGACAGTGGTCATTTGCCGGATGTCCCTGCTGGTCGGCCGGCGCGGCGGGACTGCTGTCATCTGTCTGTTGCAGGCACAGGGAATGCGAAAGTTCGTCGACGACAGAAGCCTGGGCTGGCGGCGCACCCACCAATGCGAGCAGGAGAGGCTGGGTGACCAGCGCATAAATCGTGGCAGCGCCAATCAGCTTTCGCAAGAAGCGAAGCCACGAACCCGCTTGATTTGACGAGGTCCCCATGATCACAAACTTAGGTCGACGGATATGGCAAGTTCGGTAACGTAGTCCGCCCAAAGCTTGTCAAGTATAGTAGGTGGTATGAAAGTAGCAACCCGGATCGCGCCTTGCGACCGCTTGTTGTGTTGCATGGACCAAGCCGAAACAATCAGACACCCAGGAAATAAACATGAAGACGATCCTACGTACGCTTTGCGGCATCTTGTTTTTGGGCGCTCTGACCTGTGCTTCGGCCAGTGCCGAGGAGGTCAAGGCCGGTGACCTCGTGATCACGCAAGCCTGGAGCAGAGCCACCCCCGGTGGCGCCAAGGTCGGCGGCGGCTATCTCACGATCGAGAACAAGGGCTCGACGGCGGACCGGCTGATCGGCGGATCAGCCGATATTGCCGCCAAGGTCCAGGTTCACGAGATGGCCATGAACAATGGCGTGATGACGATGCGTCCCATCGACAAGGGCCTTACGATCGAGCCCGGCAAGACGGTGAAGCTCGCGCCCGGTGGCCTTCACCTGATGCTGCTCGACCTCAAGAGCCCGCTGAAGCAAGGCGACAAGGTGCCCCTGACGCTGGAGTTCGAAAGGGCCGGAAAGGTTTCTCTCTCGCTTGACGTGCAAGGGATTGGCGCGCAGGGGCCAGCGAATTCAGGCGGGGAGATGGAGAAGAAAATGCCGGGCATGAAAATGTGAGAGTTGAAAGGCGAGGAGCGCCCCCGCAGACCCCTTTGCGCCATCATCGCGGGGTGGGACTCGGCGTCAAAACGACAGGAAAATCCGCCCCCTGGTGCGGCGAATTTGAAGTTCCTATCAGTATGGCGGCAAGTTCGCGATAGGAACTTCAAATTCAAAGCCGCACTAAAATCAACAAGTTGCTAGAGCTCCTTTGATTCCGAAGTTCGCATCAGAGGTCGCCATGACAGCTCGCGAACTTCGGAATCGGAGCTCTAGTGCCCACTTTCCGAAGTTCGTGCTCCATCGCAGCGCCAGCCTTCACGAACTTGGGAAAGTCATGGGCTACTCACAAACTTATTGATTCTACTATCGATCTGAAGTCCCCGAATGGGACTTGCCGCTTGTGATGCAGGGACTTCAGATCGGCGGTACCAGGCCGGTTTTGCCGACGCTTACCCTTGTATTTTTGCACCCGATCCGGTTTGACTGCTCAGTTCCCGGGCCGATTCCTGTTGGTGTGACCATGCGACTGTCGCGTTTCCTGCTTCCGATCCTCAAGGAGAATCCGAAAGAGGCCGAGATCGTGTCGCATCGGCTGATGCTGCGCGCGGGCATGATCCGGCAGGAGGCCGCCGGCATCTACGCCTGGCTGCCGATGGGCCTTCGGGTGCTGAAGAAGATCGAACAGATCGTCCGCGAGGAGCAGAACCGTGCCGGCGCGCTTGAGCTTCTGATGCCGACGCTGCAACTCGCCGATCTCTGGCGCGAGAGCGGCCGCTACGACGCCTACGGCCCGGAAATGCTGCGCATCACCGACCGCCACAAGCGCGAGCTGCTTTACGGGCCGACCAACGAGGAAATGATCACCGAGATCTTCCGCGCCTACGTCAAATCCTACAAAAGCCTGCCGCTCAACCTCTATCACATCCAGTGGAAGTTCCGCGACGAGCAGCGGCCGCGTTTCGGCGTGATGCGCGGACGCGAATTTTTGATGAAAGATGCCTATTCGTTCGACATCGACGAGGCCGCCGCGCGGCGCGCCTATAACAGGATGTTCGTCGCCTATTTGCGCACCTTCGACCGCATGGGGCTGAAGGCGATCCCGATGCGCGCGGAGACCGGCCCGATTGGCGGCGATCTCAGCCATGAATTCATCGTGCTCGCGGAAACCGGAGAATCCGGCGTTTACTGCGACAGCGACGTGCTGAACCTGCAAGTGCCTGGCGAGGACGTCGACTACGAGGGCGACCTCACGCCGATCATCAAGCAGTGGACCGCCGTTTATGCCGCAACCGAAGACGTTCACGATGCTGCGCGTTTCGAGCGTGAAGTGCCGGCCGGCAAGAGGGTGCATACGCGAGGCATCGAGGTTGGCCAGATCTTCTATTTCGGAACGAAATATTCCGATTCGATGAAGGCGCTGGTTGCCGGAGCCGATGGTGCGGAAGTCCCCATTCACGGCGGCTCCTACGGCGTCGGCGTTTCCCGGCTTGCTGGCGCCATTATCGAGGCGTGCCATGACGAGGCCGGAATCAAGTGGCCGGAATCGGTCGCCCCGTTCAAGACCGTCATCCTGAATTTGAAGCAGGGCTCAGCTGACACCGATGCCGCCTGCGAACGGCTCTACCGCGAACTGTCGGCCAAGGGCGTCGAGGTCCTTTACGACGACACCGACCAGCGCGCCGGCGCCAAATTCGCCGCGGCCGATCTGATCGGCATTCCCTGGCAGATCCTGGTCGGCCCCAAGGGCCTTGCCGAAGGCAAGCTCGAGCTCAAACGGCGAAGCGGCGATATGCGTGAGAGTCTCAGTCCGGCGGACGTGCTCGCGCGGCTGGCCTAGTGTCCGGGTTCCGACGTTCGTATGATTTTGCCGCACGCACTTTTACGAACGTCGAAACCAAGGGACACTGGCAACTCGATGATTCTGGTGTGGCTTTGGATTTGACGTTCCTATAACGCACTCGCGGCGAGACTGATAGGAACGTCAAATCCGCCACACTGGTGGTCCTTGCCTGGCGTTCGGATCCGCTCGTTATCCACCGCCGGGATACCGGCCATACCGGCCACAATTGGCCCGAATCGTGTGTAAATCGAACCATGGATGAAGCTATGAGCGAGCCAGTTCGAACCCCACCTTTCGCGCCATTCGAGTGGCTGCTTTCGGGGCGCTATTTGCGGGCACGCCGCAAGGAAGGTTTCATCTCCGTCATCGCGGGCTTTTCGTTTCTGGGCATCATGCTCGGCGTTGCCACGTTGATCATCGTGATGGCCGTGATGAACGGCTTTCGCAAGGAGTTGCTGGACAAGATCCTCGGCCTCAACGGCCACCTTCTCGTGCAGCCGCTCGAATCGCCGTTGACCGACTGGAAGGACGTCGCCGACCGCATCAATCAGGTTCCAGGTATCAGGCTGGCAGCACCGGTCGTGGACGGACAGGGATTGGGATCCTCACCGTTCAATGCGGCTGGCGTCTTCATCCGCGGCATTCGCGCCGACGACCTCAACAATCTCACCTCGATCGCCAAAAACATCAAGCAAGGTACGCTTGAGGGATTTGACGAAGGGCAGGGCGTTGCGATTGGGCGCCGGCTCGCCGATATCCTGTCGCTGCATGCCGGCGACATGATCACCCTGGTTTCTCCGAAGGGAGCCGTGACCCCGATGGGGGTCACGCCTCGCATCAAGCCCTACAGGATTACGGCGGTGTTCGAGATCGGCATGTCGGAATACGACGCCAGCTTCGTGTTCATGCCGCTTCCCGAAGCGCAGGCCTATTTCAACCGCAACAATGACGTATCCGCGATCGAGGTATTCACTACCAACCCCGACAAGATCGACAGCTTCCGCAAGAGCGTGACGGAGGCGGCAGGCCGGCCTGTGTTCCTGGTCGATTGGCGGCAGCGCAATTCGACCTTCTTCAACGCGCTTCAGGTCGAGCGCAACGTGATGTTTTTGATTCTCACCATGATCGTGCTGGTGGCGGCACTCAATATCGTTTCCGGCCTGATCATGCTGGTCAAGGACAAGGGCAGCGATATCGCGATCCTGCGCACCATGGGCGCCTCGCAAGGGGCGATCATGCGGGTGTTCCTGATCACGGGGTCTGCGATCGGCGTGGTCGGTACGCTCACGGGATTCCTGGTCGGCATGCTGATCTGCCTGAATATCGAGTCCATCCGGCAGTTCTTGTCCTGGCTCACCAATACCGAACTGTTCTCGCCGGAGCTTTATTTCCTCTCCAAACTGCCCGCCGAGGTCGATTTCGGCGAAACCAGCGCGGTGGTGATCATGGCGCTGACACTTTCCTTCCTCGCAACCCTCTATCCATCATGGCGTGCCGCCCGCCTCGACCCCGTCGAAGCGCTCCGGTACGAGTGAGGCCGAGATGGCGGAGCGGACGGAAGAGGATGTGCCGGTCATCTATCTGCACGACATCAAGCGCCAGTACATGCAGGGCGAGACGCCGCTGACTATACTCAACGGCGCCAAACTCGCGCTCTGGGCAGGGCAGTCGGTCGCGCTGGTTGCACCCTCCGGTTCCGGCAAATCGACGCTGCTTCATATCGCAGGTCTCCTCGAGAGCCCGGACGAGGGCGAAGTGTATGTGGCGGGGACACCGACCTCGGGCCTGCCGGATGTGGAGCGAACCCAGATTCGCCGCACCGAAATCGGCTTCGTCTACCAGTCGCACCGGCTGCTGCCGGAATTCACGGCGCTCGAAAACGTGATGTTGCCGCAGATGATCCGTGGCTTGAAAAGGTCGGAGACCATCAAGCGCTCGATCGAAATTCTTAGCTATCTCGGCCTCGGCGACCGCATCAAGCATCGGCCGGCTGAATTGTCCGGCGGCGAGCAGCAACGCGTCGCAATCGCGCGCGCGGTCGCCAACGCCCCGCGGGCGCTGCTCGCCGACGAACCGACCGGCAATCTTGATCCGCATACGGCTGATCACGTGTTCCAGGCGTTGATGCAGTTGGTGAAGGGCACGCGAGTGGCAGTGCTGATCGCAACTCACAACATGGAACTTGCGGGCCGGATGGACCGACGGGTGTCGTTGGTCGAGGGCGAAATCGTCGAGCTGGATTAAGAAGGCCGGCGCTAGTGTCCTGATTCCGAAGCTCGTATCATTGCGCAGCATAATTTGCGCGGAGGTCATGCTCAAACAAAGAGATGCGATTCATGATGCGATTCCACTTAATCGCATCATGATCCAGGGGCTGGAAAGCCTTTCATCGACACGGCATAGTCGCGCTCATGAAAAGATCTGACGTCACTTGTCCCAAGTGCAGCGCCGGTTATCGGCGCATCGAGTTGACCTCTCGCCCCGGGGCCAGAGGTGAATTTCGCTGTCTGCTCTGCGACGAGGTGCTTGAGGTGTTTGATGGCTCAACCGACGTCGCCATCCGCCTTACTGTGCAGCCCGAAAAGACCTTCGAATAGCGCAAGTCCTTTTGTTCCCTCACCGGACGCATCGCTGTTCCCGAGCATTGCTTAAGGACACGCAGTAGCCGTGGTGCAACCCATGCGAGTTCCACTGCAGAATTGTTGTTGGAACTTCCGGAGCAGGAAACTCTCGCGCGCACAGCGATAAATTAAATTTTAGTAAGCATAGTTTCCGCGCCGATGTTGCGATGCGGTTACAGCAATACAATCGGAGGCTGATAGAATTTCATCGTGGGACTGCGATTCCAAGATTGGAAAATCAAACAATGAAGAAACTCCTGCTTTTCACGACGGCCATTATCGCGCTGGGCGCCGCGCCGGCCGTTGCCGCGGACCTTCCGGCACGACCTTATACGAAGGCGCCTCCAGTATTTGCTCCGATCTACGACTGGAGCGGTTTTTACATCGGGATCAACGGCGGCGGCGGCTCAAGCCACAAGTGCTGGGATTTCATTGATGATGCCGGCTTTGCGAATCCGGAAGGTTGTCACAATGCGACCGGCGGTACTTTCGGTGGCCAGATCGGCTACCGTTGGCAGATGGCATCCTGGGTGTTTGGATTGGAAGCACAGGGCAACTGGGCTGATTTCCGTGGCGACAATATCAGCATCATCCCTTTGTTTAGCACTGACCGGAATCAATCCCGCATCGACGCCTTCGGTTTGTTTACTGGCCAGGTCGGCTATGCCTGGAACAACGCGCTTCTCTACGTGAAAGGCGGCGCGGCCGTCACGGATGACCGGTACAGAATCTTTGATGTTCCGACCGGGCTTCTGGATGACAGGGCCAACGAGACCCGCTGGGGTGGCGTGGTCGGCGTCGGCTTCGAATACGGATTTGCCCCGAGCCTGTCGGTCGGCTTCGAGTACGATCACATGTTCATGGGATCCAAAGATGTCAGCTTTACTTCTGTCACCGGTGCATTCGATGGGATCGATCGCATCCGTCAGGACGTCGATATCTTCACCGTCCGCCTCAACTACAAGTTCGGCGGGTTCGGTGGGCCAGTGGTCGCGCGCTACTGATCGCGAACTGGTTTGATTCCCAACGCATCAAAGCCCTGGCTTCGGCCGGGGTTTTTTTTGTGCCGGTTGCCTTCGGGGCCGCGAGCGCCAGTGCCTTGTGGTTTTAGCGCTGGCGACGCCTCGTGAGGTCTAAGGGTCAAGTCTGCTTGTGGCAGCCGGTAGGAAATCAGGACACCAGGGATCCCTTGATACGCTCCATTGCGCGAGCTTGTCCGGCATCTCGCGCAAAAGGCGAGACACCTGGTCAAGGGGTTAACCAAGGAGGTCATTCGACCCATTACCACCCCTTGACCAAAGAACAGAAAGAGAACTATGTTCCTCTTATGTTCTGGGAGAGGAGGTATTCATGCTGAAGGTATTTGTCGAGGAAGCGGCGGCGCTGGCATCCATCGTGTTGTTTGTGGGAATGATCGCGGTCTGGGCGCAACTGATTACCCAGCTTTGAAGGCAGGAAGGGGGGTCCCGCCGGTCCCGGAGGTCTTGGCGGCCCCACTGACCTGCTGGGGAAAAGCCGGACGGCGCCTGACAATAAAGGCTTCCGCGTGGACTCATCCTCTCCGAGACGGCACCATTGCCGGTCCGAGTCGGCATGCAGGCCCACTCGCAAGCCCCTAAAGTCCTCAGTGATTGCTGATCCCAGCCCATGTCAAAGCTATCGGCCTTGCCGGCCAATGCCGGATTCGTCCATCTCCACGTCCATTCCGCCTATTCGCTGCTGAAGGGATCGATCAAGATCGCCAAGCTTGGCGAACTGGCGAAGGCGGATCGTCAGCCGGCGCTGGCCCTGACCGATACCGACAACATGTTCGGGGCGCTGGAGTTCTCCGACAAGATGGCGGGATACGGCATCCAGCCGATCATCGGTTGCGAGCTTGCGGTCGATTTCGGCGACCAGGACCCCAATGCGCGCACGGCGTCGGCGGCGCCGCCCTCGCGCATCGTGCTGCTGGCGGCGCGCGAGCGCGGCTATCGCAGCCTGATGCGGCTGAACTCGCGCGCTTTCCTGGAAACGCCGGTCCACCAAACCCCGCATATCAAGTTCCACTGGCTCGAAGGCGACTGCGAGGACGTGATCGCGCTGACCGGCGGAGCGGATGGGCCCATCTCGCTGGCGATCGCGGCCGATCACGCGGCATTGGCCGCATCGCGGTGCGATCGGCTGGCGGCTCTGTTCGGTGACCGCCTTTACATCGAATTGCAGCGCCATGGTGCCGAGAAGGAACGCCGCGTCGAGGCCTCCCTGATCGACCTTGCCTATTCAAAGGGATTTCCTCTGGTCGCAACCAACGAGCCTTTTTTTGCGACCTCCGACGATTACGAAGCCCACGACGCGCTGCTCTGCATCGCCGGCGGACGCCTGATCGCCGACACCGACCGTGAACAGCTGACGCCCGATCATCGGTTCAAGACCCGGGCGGAAATGGCCGTGCTGTTCGCCGATGTTCCGGAGGCGCTCGCTTCGACGATCGAGATCGCCGAGCGCTGCGCGTTCCGCCCGGTGACGTGCAAGCCGATTTTGCCTCGCTTCACGGTTGGCGCGGGTGCGAATACCGCGGACGCTGCCGGTGAGGAGGCTGCCGAATTGCGCCGCCAGGCCGAGGAGGGCCTCAGTCAACGCCTCAGGGTACACGGGCTTTCGACAGGAGCTTCCGAGGAAGATTATCGCAACCGGCTCGCCTTCGAAATCGATGTCATCACCCGCATGAACTATGCGGGCTATTTCCTGATCGTGGCCGACTTCATCAAATGGGCGAAGGCCGAAGGCATTCCGGTCGGCCCCGGCCGCGGCTCCGGCGCGGGCTCGCTGGTCGCCTACGCGCTGACCATCACCGACCTCGATCCGATCCGCTTTGGCCTTCTGTTCGAACGCTTCCTCAATCCGGAACGGGTGTCGATGCCGGACTTCGACATCGATTTTTGCCAGGACCGGCGCGGCGAGGTGATCGACTATGTGCAGCGGCGCTATGGCCGCGATCAGGTGGCGCAGATCATCACCTTCGGAACGCTGCAGGCGAGGGGCGTGCTGCGCGACGTCGGGCGGGTGCTGCAGATGCCCTATGGGCAGGTCGACAAGCTCACCAAACTCGTTCCGCAAAATCCGGCCGCACCGGTGACGCTGGCAGCCGCAATCGAGGGCGAACCGAAACTGCAGGCGTTTCGCGACGAGGACCCGGTTGTGGCGCGGGCCTTCGATATCGCCCAGCGCCTTGAGGGTCTCACCCGTCATGCTTCGACCCACGCCGCAGGCATCGTGATCGGTGACCGGCCGCTCAGCGAGCTGGTGCCGCTCTACCGCGATCCGAAATCAGACATGCCGGTGACCCAGTTCAACATGAAATGGGTCGAGCCCGCCGGGCTTGTCAAATTCGACTTCCTCGGCCTCAAGACGCTCACGGTGCTCGATGTCGCGGTGAAACTGCTCAGCCAGCGCGGTGTCGAGGTCGATCTTGCGACGCTGCCGCTCGATGACGCCGAGAGCTACCAGATGCTCGCGCGCGGCGATGTCGTCGGCGTGTTCCAGGTGGAAAGTCAGGGCATGCGGCGGGCGCTGGTCGACATGCGGCCAGACCGGTTCGAGGACATCATCGCGCTGGTGGCACTGTATCGGCCGGGTCCGATGGCGAATATTCCGACCTACTGTGCCCGCAAGCACGGCGACGAGGAGCCTGAATATCTGCATCCGATGCTCGAGCCGATCCTGAAGGAGACGTTCGGCGTCATCATCTACCAGGAACAGGTGATGCAGATTGCGCAGGTGATGGCCGGCTATTCGCTGGGCGAGGCGGACCTGTTGCGGCGCGCGATGGGCAAGAAGATCCGCTCCGAGATGGAAAAGCAGCGCGCCCGCTTCGTTGCCGGTTCGGTCAAGAACGGCGTGCCGAAAGCCCAGGCCGATACCATTTTCGAGTTGCTGGCAAAATTCGCCGACTACGGTTTCAACAAGAGTCACGCCGCGGCCTACGCGCTGGTATCGTATCACACCGCCTACATGAAGGCGCATTATCCGGTCGAGTTCCTTGCTGCGTCGATGACGCTCGACCTCAACAATACCGACAAGCTGTCGGAGTTTCGTGCCGAGGCCCAGCGGCTTGGAATCAAGGTCGAGGCGCCTTCGATCAATCGCTCCGCCGCCACCTTCGAAGTCCACAACGGCACGATCTATTACGCGCTCGCCGCACTCAAGGGCGTCGGCCCGCAGGCGGTCGAACTGATCGTGGAGGCGCGCGGCCGCGGTCAATTCAACTCACTGGCCGACTTCGCGGCTCGCGTCAGTCCGCGCGCCATCAACAAGCGCATCATCGAAAGCCTCGCCGCGGCTGGCGCCTTCGATGCGCTCGACGCCAACCGCGCCCGCGTGTTCGCGGGCGCCGAGGCGATCCTGGCTGCCTGCCAGCGCAGCCACGAGGCCGCGCTGATTGGACAGAACGACATGTTCGGAGGAGCCGCCGACGCACCGACCATCATTTTGCCGCAGGTTGAGCCTTGGCTGCCGGCCGAGCGGCTGCGGCGCGAATATGACGCAATCGGCTTCTTCCTGTCGGGCCATCCGCTCGATGATTACGCGACGGTGCTCAAGCGCCTGAGGGTGCAATCCTGGGCGGAGTTCTCGCGTGCGGTGAAAACCGGCGCAACCGCCGGCAAGGTCGCGGCGACCGTCGTGTCGCGCATGGAGCGGCGGACCAAGACCGGCAACAAGATGGGCATCATGGGGCTCTCGGATCCGACCGGCCATTTCGAGGCCGTGCTGTTTTCGGAAGGCCTTGCCCAGTATCGGGACGTGCTGGAGCCGGGTGCGGCGGTACTGTTGCAATTGGGCGCCGAGCTGCAGGGTGAGGACATCCGTGCACGCGTGCTGCACGCCGAGCCGCTCGATGACGCCGCCGCCAAGACCCAGAGGGGCTTGCGCATTTTCGTTCGCGACACGAAGCCGCTGGACTCCATCGCCAAACGGTTGCAGATGGGGGAGCCGGCAGCGCAGAATGGAGTTGCTCGTGCTGCCCAGGCCAAGCCCACCGCCGGAGGCACTGACGGGGACGTGTCGCTGGTGATGATGCTCGATCTCGAAACCGAGGTGGAGCTGAAGCTGCCGGGCCGCTTCAGGGTCTCGCCCCAGATTGCTGGCGCGATCAAGGCGGTGTCGGGCGTGGTGGACGTCCAAACATTGTAAAAGTAGAGGGAACTTCCATGTGCCAGATGTGCCGCCAGGATTCGATTCAAAAGCTTGGGCCTTCGCGCCGCAGCCTGCTTGGCGCGGCCGCCGCAACGATGGGGTTGTTGCTGGCGGGCGCGGCTGACGCCAAGGAGAAGGCAGCACCGAAGCCGCAGAACGTGTTGACGCCGGATGCCTCGCTCAAGCGCCTTTTGAAAGGAAATTCGCGCTACGTCGAAGGCGTGGCGGTGCGCCATGACTTCAGGCATGAGCGGGAAGCTTTGGCCGGCGGCCAGAATCCCTACGCCGCGATCCTGAGTTGCGCTGATTCGCGTATCGCGCCCGAATACGCCTTCGACAGCGGCAGAGGCGACCTGTTTGTGTGCCGTGTCGCAGGCAACTTCGCCAACCCGGAGAGCATCGCGAGCCTGGAATATGCAGTTGCCGAATTGGGTACCCCCCTGATTTTCGTGTTGGGTCACGACAAGTGCGGCGCGATCGATGCGACGATCAAATCGCTCAAGGACGGCACCACATTGCCCGGGCACCTGCCCTCGCTGGTCGAGGCGCTGGCTCCTTCGGTGAAGGCGGTGTCGCAGCAGGGAGGCGATACGCTTGCAAACGCCATTCGGCAGAACGTGATCGACAACGTCGCCAAACTTCGCGGGGCAGGGCCGATCCTGAGCGCCGCCGTCGAGCAGGGCAAGCTCAAGGTGGTCGGCGGCATCTACCGGCTCCGGGATGGCAGAGTGGAGATGGTTGGCTGATTTTGGCTTGCCGCGCCGGCACTGCCTTATTGCCATCGCTTTTCGTTCAAACCATGTTCAGATAATCCGGCGTTCAATGTTCATGCCGGGTCGGTTTCGAGCGCGCGAGGGAGACAGGCCCATGATCAAAACGTCTTTCATTCTTTCCCTGTGCCTGATCCTGCTTTCGGGGGTCGAGGCATCCCTGAGCTCCGCCGCTGCGCAGCAGCAGGAAAAGCGGATCGCGCTGGTGGTGGGCGACGGCGCCTATGCCAAGTCGCCGCTGGCGACCGCCGCCAACGATGCCGGCTTGATCGCGCAGACCTTGCAGGCTGCGGGTTTCGACGTGGTCGGCGCGCGTGATCTCGACGGTGATACGCTGCGCCGAAGTTTTCGCGACTTCGTGCAGAAGGCCCAGACCTCGGGTGAGGGCACCATTGCCATGGTCTACCTCGCCGGCTACGGCATCCAGCTTGCAGGCGAAAACTACTTCATACCTGTTGATACCCCGCTCAGCCGCGACACCGAGATCCCGATCGAGGGATTGCGGATCAGCGACTACCTGCGCGAGCTGGGATCGCTTCCGCTGAAGGCGAGCATCTTTGTGCTCGATGCCGCCCGCCAGCAGCCCTTTATCGAGGGCGGTCAGCCGATTGCAGGCGGTCTGGCACTGGTCGAGCCGCAGGCTCGTATGCTGATCGCTTTCAATGCCGCACCGGGGACGGTGGCGCCTGAAGAGCAGGGGCCCTATGGAGCCTACGCCCAGTCGCTCGCGGAAATGATCCGCACCGGCGGACTGCCGCTGCCGGAGGTTTTCAACCGCTTGCGGCTACGCGTCAATGAATCGACCAAAGGCGCGCAAATACCTTGGGATGCCGAGAAACTCGACGCGCAGTTCGCCTTCTTCGATCGGGCACCGGATGCTCCGGTGCAAGCGCCGCCGGACCAGGCGGCCGAGGTCAGGAACAAGCCGATCCGCGATCTCGGTGTGCAGGATGCCTATGCGGCTGCGCTCGAGCGCGACACCCTGCAAGGCTATGAGGATTTCATCGTCGCCTATCCCGGCGATCCGCTTGCCAGGCGCGTGCGCGCGATCGTCGCGGCTCGACGTGAGGCCGTCACCTGGCTGCGCAGTTACCGCGCCGATACGCCACAAGCCTATTGGTCCTACCTGCGGCGCTATCAAAATGGACCCCATGCCTGGGATGCTCGGCGCCGACTCCTCATTCTGAGCGCGCCGGTCGAGCCGCCGCCGTCGTTTGCGGCTTACGACTACGACGTGCCGCCACCGCCGCCTGACGAGTTCGCCTATGTTGATCGACCGGTGCTGATGTACGGTGATCCCGATTTTGGCTTTGTGCCGCCGCCACCGCCGCCGGTATTTTTCCTGCCGCCACCGCCGCCCGATTTCATCGTGCTGGCGCCACCAATCGCAGCGGTTGGGCTGTTTATCCTGCCGCAGCCTTTTTTCGTGCCAATTCCGGTCTACGTCCGGCCGCCGATCTATGTGGCGCCGCCGCCGAACAACATCATCTTCGCCAACATCCACAACACCACGGTCATCAATAACGTGATCAATCAGCCGCCGCAGCCCGGCCCGGCCGGGCCCGGTGGCGCGAAAGGTCCGCCGGGCGCGGGTGGCGCACCGCCGTCTGCGGCATCTCCGGGTCTGCCACCCTCGGTGGCGCAAAAGGCTTCCCTGATCCAGCAGGGAAAATTGCCGGTGCCGCCAAGCGCGTCGATCAATCCGGCCATCAAGCCCGCCACGCTGGGCGCGCCTTCTGGTGCGGGCCCGGCGTCAGGCAAGCCACTCTCCACGAATGTGAGCCCCGATGCATTGCCGAAGACCAATGCACTACCGGTACCTGGCCAAAAGGGAGCGCCTCCGTTGCCATCAGGCGCGGCACCGGCCACTTCCAGTCCGAATTTGAAATTGGCGCCTGCAACGACATCTCCGGCGGCTTCAACACCGAACGTTCCGCCGAGCGCGGCTGCACCGAAGACGCCGGGCGCCGAAACGCCTGCCATGAGGGACCGCAGGACGGGCGGTGCTGCGACAACTCCCGGTGCCAAGCCGGTGGTTCCGGAATCGACGCAGAGGAAAAACGTGGCAACGCCTGCGCCGCCACCACCGCCACCGCCACCCAAGCCGGAAGTGGGCCGGGTTGGCCCGCCGCCGCAGGCCGCCAGGCCAACGCCTCCACCGCCGCCAAAGCCGGCTCCTCAAGTCGCACGTCCGGCACCGCCGCCCCCGCCGCCAAAGCCGGCGCCTCAGGTCGCGCGTCCGGCACCGCCGCCTCCACCGCCGCGTGCCGCTCCGCCGCCGCCAAGGCCGGCTCCGGCAGCTGCGGCCGCCAAGAAATGTCCGCCCAACAACCCGAAGTGTTGAGGTCTTCGTCAAGACGCCAGGTCTTAACTTAGCGGCGGCGCGCTCTCCGCCGCCGTCGGCCCGCATCGCCGCAGATGTCGTCCCGGCTCAAGCCAGCCTCATGGCCTGGGCTGAATCCCTTTTCAGCGCGGAAGCCGGAGAAGAAAGGTCCGGCTGAAGCGGAGGCGAGAAGATGTGGGGACGGAAGAGGGAAGAAAATTCCTCCGGCGGCAACGGCTTGCTGAAAAGATAGCCCTGAACTTCGTCGCATGCATGGCGCCGCAGGAAGACGCCCTGCTCGGCGGTCTCGACGCCTTCCGCAACCACCGTCAATCCGAGCGCCTTGCCCATGCTGATGATCGCCGTTGCGATGGCCCGATCTTCCGGGCTTTTCGCAAGGTCGCGGACAAAAGATCGGTCGATCTTGATGGTGTCGATCGGAAATTTCTTCATCAATGACATCGATGAATAGCCTGTGCCGAAATCATCGATCGCCAGCCGAACGCCGCGGCTTCGAATTTTGTCAAGCAGCCTGATCGCCCGTTCGACGTTCTGCATCACCACGCTTTCTGTGATTTCAAGCTGCAACAGGTGAGCCGGCATCCCGGTCGAAGCCAATACTCCATCGATGTCATCGAGCAAATTTGCGTCCAGGAATTGCCGCGGCGTGACGCAATTCCGCTTCCAGTTTCAACCGCTCGATCGATTGGCTTTTCGCTTCGGCGGAGAAAAAGCGAAAATTGTTTTTTCCCTCTTCCTTGGCGCGGTACATCGCCATGTCGGCGTTCTTGGTCAGGGTTTGTACGTCGTTGCCGTTGTCCGGGTATACGGCGATACCGATACTGCCTGTGGCGCGGCACTCGTGTCCGGCAAGAACGATGGGTGGCAAAAGGGTCGCCAGTACCTTTTCCGCAACGACGGCAACCTGTTCCCGACCGGAAATCCCGTCGAGAAGGATGACGAACTCGTCGCCGCCAAACCGCGCGACAAGGGCGCTGTCGCGCACGCAACGTTTCAGCCGGTCGGCCACCTCGATCAGCAGCGCGTCGCCGGCCTCGTGCCCAAGCGAGTCGTTGATGACCTTGAAGCGGTCGAGATCGATGAATAGCAGGGCACTTTGCCGCCATGTAGATGGGCGGACCTGATCGATTTCTCGAATAGCTGATGAAAAGTCACACGATTGGGTAAACCGGTGAGCTCGTCGTGCGTCGCCAGATATTGAATACGACCGTCGGCCTGAACCTTTTCAAAGGCCCGGTCGAGGTTATCCAGAGCGGCCGAAACGGTTTCGCCCATGCGCGACAGAAGCGCGATGATCTCCTTGTCCGCCGCCCACGATTTGGTGACGAAGAACAGGATTACGCCGATGCTCTGGCCGCCCTTGACCAGCGGCACGGCGCAACTCGCAACCACCCCCGCCTGGTGGCTGGATTCCCGCCACGGGCGCCCTTGCTCCGAGTTGAGGATATCTTCGTTGACGCTGGCCATTTGAGTTCGAAACGCTTTTCCGCAAACGCCCTTGCCGTAGGGGTTGTCCGGATCGACCGAAAATCGCGACTGCCTGACCGCGCCCATGTCGACGATTTGGCCAGTGCCGACCACCGCGCGCAGCCACGGAGAGCCCGGCTCTGCCAAAAGAACGGTGGCGGCCAGCGATCTGCCGACATGCACGGCGGCGTCGCACACCAGTTGATAAAGCTCGTCGGCTGTCTTTGCGCGCAGGATCGCCTCGTTGGTGGCGCTGAGTGCCGCAAACATCTTGGCCAGTCGACGGGCCGCTCGCTCATTGCGCTTGCACGCTTCTTCGCGGTCGATGTTGTCCAGTCCGAACGCCAGATTTTCGGCCATGCGGGTAAGCAGCGAGACGGCCTCTTCGTCGAGCGCGTTGATCTCGTCAAGGACCACCAGCAGGACGCCGACACTCTCTCCGCCGCGGATCACGGGAAGGCCGGCAGCGGCACGCGCGCCGGCACGAACTGCGGCCTGATGCCAGGATTTCAATCGTTCGTCGTTGAGAAGGTCATTGCTTACGCATGGTTGCTGGGTGCGACAGGCAATTCCGACAAGACCATTGCCGAGCGGTGACGACGCGGAGACGGAGTAGGCTCGGGCACGAAGCTCAATGTCGTTACCGGCCCCGGCCACCGCCCTCAAGTTGTCCGTTCCTGGTTCGCGCAGCAGGATGACGGCTGCGATGAAGTTTCCGCTCTGCAACGCGGCATCACACACTTGCTGGAAAAGCTTCTCCTTCGAGTTGATCCGAAGGATGGCCTCGTTGGTCGCGCTCAACGCGGCGAACATTTTGAAGAGACGAGGCGGGGCCTGCCCGGCGTTAGCGGGCACGATCGGACCTGATTTGACTGTCGGCACAGACATTGCGTCTCTCTTCGCATTCAAAGTGACTTCAGTCCGTCGGCGGCCGCTGGACTGAATGGGTCCCTCAACGATCGATCAGTCAGGGAATGGTGCTGGTACCTCCCTACCCAAAAGACCGAAATAAACTATTACGATCATCCGTGCCGGACCGCTGCCTCAGATTGAGCAGCGGCAAAGAAGCAGTTGGTAAACGTTCGACTAAGCCTTTCAGGGCGATAAATATTCAGAAATTGCGCCAGTTCTCGCGCCATTCTGATGCCACTCGCCATGCGGCCTCGCCTCTGCGCCCTGGCAAGAAAGCATTTACCGTCCCCTCAAATGCCGATCGGTGATCTCTCGCGTCATCGAATTCGCAAGCTTCAGGGGTCGGGCTGTTACACCCAAACGTTGTCTTGGAAAGGATGAGCGGAAATTGGCCATAGGCCGCTATCCGGTTCATGCGGAATTTTTTGACCGCCTGCTCGGCGGTCCTTCTTCGCCTTCCGTTTTTGACGATCGCAGCACCGCCCTGCCGTGGCGGACAATTGGCCCCTGCGGACTTCAGGGTTGGGTCGATTTTCCGGGCTCGGAGGCTTTGTGGCATTTGGCACGAAAAAGCCTTCAAAACCGGCATATTTCCTTGCTTCTCGCCGAATTCCCGCTATATAGCGCGGCATCTCACACGGAAACATGGCTCAAAAGGCCGTCCGGTGGCAGCCGGGCCATAAGGCTCGCTTGCTCACACGTTTCCGCCAGGACCAACCGGAGAACTCAAACGATGTCAGTACCCGATTTTTCCATGCGTCAGCTCCTTGAAGCTGGCGTTCACTTTGGCCATCAGGCCCACCGCTGGAATCCGAAGATGGCGGATTACATCTTCGGCGAACGCAACAACATCCACATCATCGACCTCGCGCAGACCGTACCGATGCTGCATCGTGCACTGCAGGCGGTCAGCGACACCGTGGCCAAGGGCGGGCGTATCCTGTTCGTCGGCACCAAACGGCAGGCGCAGGATGGCGTTGCCGAAGCGGCCAAGCGCTCGGCGCAATATTTCGTCAATTCGCGCTGGCTCGGCGGGACCCTGACCAACTGGAAGACGATTTCCGGATCGATCAAGCGGCTGCGGCATCTCGACGAAGTGCTCAATTCCGGCGATGCCAACGCCTACACCAAGAAGGAACGGCTGACGCTGCAGCGTGAGCGCGACAAGCTCGATCGTTCGCTCGGCGGCATCAAGGACATGGGCGGTCTGCCGGACATGATCTTTGTGATCGATACCAACAAGGAAGACATTGCGATCCAGGAAGCGCAGCGGCTCAATATTCCGGTCGCCGCGATCGTCGACACCAATTCGGATCCGAAGGGCATCACCTATGTCGTCCCCGGCAATGACGACGCCGGACGCGCCATTTCGCTCTATTGCGATCTGGTCGCCCGCGCGGCGATCGATGGGATTTCGCGCGCGCAGGGCGAAGCCGGCATCGACGTCGGCGCCTCTGCCCATCCAGCGCGTGAGGAAGTCCCGAGCGCACAGCAGGCTTCGGGCTTCCAGGGGCTTGCCGGGCCGCGCGGCGCTCCCGATGATCTCAAGAAGCTTCCAGGCGTCTCGGGTACGATCGAGAAGAAGTTCAACGATCTCGGTATTTTCCACTACTGGCAGCTCGCCGAACTCGACCACGAAACAGCCCACCAGATTGGCGAAGAAGTCGGCCTGCCGAGCAGGGCGGATGCCTGGGTAGCGCAGGCCAAGGCCCTTACCGCGGAAGCGGAGTAGCGAAGCGTCAGCCGGAAACTCCGGCCGACCAAATTCCAGGACAGATTTCGAGTATCGGACGGCGGCGGGACAAAGTCCCGCCGCTACCAGTGCCGACAGGGCAAAGGACATACAACGATGGCGACAATCACAGCGGCGATGGTCAAGGACCTTCGTGAATCCACAGGCGCCGGCATGATGGATTGCAAGGCCGCGCTGACGGAAAGCGGCGGCGACATGCAGGCGGCACAGGATTGGCTGCGCAAGAAGGGCCTGTCGAAGGCCGCCAAGAAAGCCGGCCGCGTTGCGGCGGAAGGCCTCATTGGCGCGCTGACGGCTGGAACCAGGGGCGTCGTGGTGGAAGTCAATTCCGAAACGGATTTCGTCGCACGTAACGGCCAGTTCCAGGGACTCGTGAAGATGATCGCGCAGGTCGCGCTCGAGGTCGGCGCCGATGTGGAAAAAATCAAGGCCGCCAAGGTCGGCAACGTGACGGTGGAAACTGCGATCGCGGACGCGATCGCAACCATCGGCGAAAACATGACGCTGCGCCGTGCAGCTTCGCTCGAAGTCGGCAAGGGCGTCGTGTCGAGCTACGTCCACAATGCGGTGATCGAGGGCGCGGGCAAGATGGGCGTGGTTGTGGCGCTGGAATCGGCCGGCAAAACCGATGAACTGGCCATACTCGGAAAGCAGCTCGCGATGCATGTCGCCGCCGCCAACCCGTTGGCGCTCGATCCCGCCGGTCTCGATCCTGCCGCCGTGAGGCGCGAGAAGGACGTTCTGGCTGATAAGTACCGTCAGCAGGGCAAGCCGGAAAACGTGATCGAAAAGATCGTCGAGTCCGGGTTGAAGACCTACTACAAGGAGGTCTGTCTCTTGGAACAGGCCTCGATCCACGCCGAGCACGGCGGCAAGTCGGTGGCTCAGGCGGTGAAAGAAGCTGAGGGTAAGGTCGGCGCGCCGATCAAGGTGGCCGGATTTCTGCGATATGCTCTTGGCGAGGGAATCGAGCGGCAGGAAAGCGATTTCGCGGCTGAAGTCGCGGCCGCTAGCGGAAAGAAATAGCGGCCCGATGCTGCTTTGACCCGTTTGCGCGGGGCCGCCTGGCGAACTTAAGGAAGGCGATTCGCAATGGCTGAGCCGGTCTATCGTCGTGTTGTGATCAAGCTCTCCGGCGAATATCTCGCCGGCACGCAATCTTGTGGCATTGATCAGTCGACGGTCGACCGGCTCGCGGGCGAGTTGATCGCCGCCCAGAAGCTGGGAACGGAAATCGCGGTCGTCGTCGGTGGCGGCAATATCGTGCGCGGTCTGGAAGTGTCCTTGCGCGGCATTTCGCGTCCCACGGGCGATACCATGGGCATGCTCGCGACGGTGATGAACTGCCTGGCGCTGGAGGCGGCCATCGAACGCAAGGGGGCGCTGGCGCGCACATTGTCGGCTTTCGTCATGCCCGAAATCTCCGAGCTTTTCACACGAAGTGCGACGCACAAATATCTCGCCGAAGGCCGAATCGTGCTGCTCGGCGGCGGCACCGGCAATCCATTCTTCACCACCGACACCACCGCGGTATTGCGGGCGGCAGAGATCGGAGCGCAGGCCGTGCTCAAGGCGACCAATGTCGACGGTATCTACAGCGCCGATCCCAAGAAAGACCCGTCCGCCCGGAGATTTGACCGCCTCAGCCATTCCGAGGCCATTGAAGGCGGCTATAAGGTCATGGACGCCACCGCATTCGCGCTTGCCCGGGAAACCTCACTGCCTATCATCGTGTTTTCGATCGCGGAGCCAGGCTCGATCGGCGCAATTTTGCGCCGCACCGGCCGCGGCACGGTCGTCGCGGGTTGACGGCCGCCGTAGCCTGGGTGCGGAGGGCTGCCGGCGGCGATGAGCAGCTGTCAGGAGGAGAGAGCGTCATGCCCACGGGTAGTTTCGACATCAACGAGCTGAAGCGCCGCATGCAGGGCGCCACGCAGTCTCTCAAGCACGAACTCGGCGGTTTGCGGACCGGCCGTGCCGCGGCTTCCATGCTGGAACCGGTGCAGGTCGACGCCTACGGAACCCACATGCCGCTCAACCAGCTTGCGACCATCAGCGTGCCCGAGCCGCGGCTCCTTTCGGTGCAGGTATGGGACAAGTCGATGGTCAAGGCGGTTGAGAAGGCGATCGTCGATTCAAATCTCGGTTTGAGCCCGGCGACCGAAGGACAGGTGCTTCGCCTGAGAATTCCCGAACTCAACGAAGAGCGGCGTAAGGAGCTGGTGAAGGTTGCGCACAAATATGCGGAAGCCGCACGCGTCGCGGTTCGGCATGTCAGGCGCGATGGCCTCGATATCATCAAGAAGCTGGAAAAAAACCACGAGATCTCGGAGGACGATCAGGAGCGGCTCGCCCACGATGTTCAGAAGGCCACCGACGGGACGATTTCGGAGATCGATCACCTGCTGGCGGCAAAGGAAAAGGAAATTCTCACCGTTTGAGCCTATCCTTCTGTTTAAGCACGATCTTTTGCGAAGACGGACTGTCGTTTTTCGAAGATCATGCGCCAAAGGATTGCTAGATGTCGAATGCCGCGGCCCCTGCGACTGAAGGACCGGATCGAGACGGTCCGTTGCATGTGGCCATCATCATGGACGGAAACGGACGCTGGGCTGCCGCCCGCGGGCTGCCGCGCGCCGAAGGTCATCGGCGTGGCGTCGAGGCCCTGCGCAAGGTGGTTCGTGCCGCGGGCGAACTTGGCATTCTCTACCTGACGATTTTCTCGTTCAGCTCGGAAAACTGGTCGCGTCCGGCGAGTGAGATCGGTGACCTGTTCGGCCTGCTGCGGCGCTTCATCCGCAACGACCTGGCGACCTTGCACCGTGACGGAGTGAGGGTTCGCGTGATCGGTGAACGCGAGGGATTGGAGCCCGACATTTGCGCGCTTCTGAAGGAAGCCGAGGATCTGACGCGGGACAACAACCGCATGCATCTGGTGGTCGCGTTCAATTACGGCTCGCGGCAGGAGATTGCGCGTGCGGCGCAACGGCTCGCCTGTGAGGTCGCCGAAGGAAAACGCGATCCCGCATCGATCGATGCCGATATGCTCGGCCGTTATCTCGACGCGCCCGAGATTCCGGATCCCGACCTGATAATCCGCACCAGCGGTGAACAGCGGCTTTCGAATTTCCTGATGTGGCAGGCGGCCTACAGCGAACTGGTGTTCGTGCCGACCCAGTGGCCGGATTTCGACAAGGCTGCGCTGGAAGAGGCGATCGCCGAGTATGCCAGACGTGAGCGCCGGTTCGGCGGTTTGGCCGTGAAAACCGGATCGTGAACGAAGGCGAAGCAACATCGGCGGGCGCTGCCGGACGCGACGGGCACAATCTGCTATTGCGGATAAGGGCTGCGCTCATCCTGGCGCCGCTTGCGATCGCTGCTGCGTATGTCGGCGGATGGTTGTGGGTCGCTTTTGTCACTGCGGCAGCGATCGGCCTTTACGTGGAATGGCTCACGATCATCGCGGCGCGTACGGCCATTTCCATGGTTGCCGGCGCCGCCATTATTTTTGCTGCAGGGTGGATCGAATTTAATCAGACGGCATCAGGCTATGTTTTCGCCGCTCTTGCTGCGATTGTCGTTTCCATCGCGCTAGCTGCCCCAAATCACCGCGGTTGGGTCGCGCTCGGCGCCTGCTATGCGCTCGCCGCGTCGATCGCCTCGGTCGCCGTACGGCTTGATCAGGCCTTTGGATTTGCGGCGCTGATGTTCGTTTTGCTGGTGGTCTGGGCGACGGACATTGGTGGTTATTTCGTCGGTCGGCAGATCGGCGGTCCAAAACTCTGGCCGCGTGTCTCTCCGAAAAAAACCTGGGCCGGTTCGATCGGTGGATTGGTGGCAAGCTTGGCCGTGGCCGCGGGATTTGCAGCAATTGGTGTTGGAAAAACCCTACCCATGCTGGCGCTCGGCGCCTCTCTCTCGATCGTCTCGCAGCTCGGCGATCTCTTCGAGTCAGCCGTCAAGCGCCGCTTTGGCGTCAAGGATTCGAGCCAGATCATTCCCGGGCACGGCGGACTGCTCGATCGCCTTGATGGGTTCGTGGCCGCGGTTGTTTTGGCCGCGATTTTGGGATTTTTACGCGGCGGCGCGGATGGCGTTGGCCGCGGTCTTATGGTTTGGTGATGAGGTCATGAGCGCAGTTCCCTTGCGTAACAATAGAGCCTCGGCCACGGCCGTGCGTTCGGTTTCGGTGCTGGGTGCAACCGGTTCCATCGGCGACAGCACGATGGATCTCTTGCGCGCATCGCGCGACCGCTATCGGGTCGAAGCGTTGACGGCGAACAGCAATGTCGAGGCGTTGGCCAAGCTTGCCAGGGAGTTCGGCGCGCGCTTTGCGGCGGTGGCCGATCCCGATCGGCTTGACGAATTGAAGGCGGCGCTGGAGGGCACGCGCATCGAATGCGGTGCGGGCGAAAGCGCGGTGATCGAAGCGGCGGCCCGGCCTTCGGATTGGGTCATGGCAGCGGTCAGCGGGGCCGCCGGATTGAAGCCTGCGCTTGCGGCGGTCGATCGCGGTGCCACCGTTGCGCTTGCTAACAAGGAATGCCTCGTTTGCGCGGGCGATTTCTTCATGCAGCGCGCGTCCAAGGCCGGGGCCTGTATTCTGCCTGCGGACTCCGAACACAACGCGCTGTTCCAGGCGCTGAGCTCCGGCAATCGCGAAGAGCTGGTGCGTGTCATCATTACCGCGTCGGGAGGACCGTTCCGGACCTGGGCCAGCGCCGATATCGAGCAGGCGACGCTGGCGCAGGCCTTGAAACATCCGAACTGGAGCATGGGGCAAAAGATCACCATCGATTCCGCATCGATGATGAACAAGGGCCTGGAGGTGATCGAAGCGTCTTGCCTGTTTGCGTTGACCCCGGAGCAGATCGACGTCCTGGTCCACCCGCAGTCGATCATCCACGGGATGGTGGAGTTTTCCGATCGCTCGGTGGTGGCGCAATTGGGGGCGCCCGACATGCGCACGCCGATTGCGCACTGCCTCGGCTGGCCGGATCGAATCGTTGGACCGGCGGCAAGGCTCGATCTCGCAAGAATCGGACAGCTGACATTCGAAGCCCCGGATTATGAACGGTTCCCCGGACTTCGGCTGGCTTACGAGGCTTTGCGAACCGGCCGAGGCGCGACTACGGTTTACAATGCCGCGAACGAAGTCGCAGTGGCCGCGTTTATTGATGGCAAAATCAGGTTTGGCGCCATTGCCCGACTGGTTGAGGCAACGCTTGAAACCTATATACGGTCCGGCAATCTGGCGCCGCTTACGTCAGCGGATGATGCTATATCCGTTGACCATAACGCGCGAAATATGGCTGCCGCCCTATTGCCTCAAATTGCCTTAAAGGCATCTTAGAGGGTTGGGGCGGGGCTTTGGCCCCGGGTGAGGGAAGTTGGATGTCCGAGTTTTTTCTGCACAGTTTCAATGTGTTAAGCCATGGCTTGATCGGGTATGTAATTCCCTTCCTGTTCGTACTCACCATCGTCGTTTTCTTCCATGAGCTTGGCCATTTTCTGATAGCGCGCTGGGCGGGCGTCAGGGTTCTGACCTTTTCCCTTGGCTTCGGACCGGAGCTTGCGGGCTTCAACGACCGGCACGGCACGCGATGGAAGATTTCGGCTGTTCCGCTCGGCGGCTACGTCAAATTCTTTGGTGACGACAACGAGGCCTCTGCGCCGTCGCCCGAGACCCTCGACAGCATGACCGAGGAGGAACGGGCGGGCAGCTTCCATTACAAGAAGGTGGGACCGCGTGCGGCGATCGTAGCGGCCGGGCCGATTGCCAATTTCCTCCTGGCGATCGTGATTTTCACCTGTCTGTTCACATTTTTCGGCAAGCCGAGCACGACGGCGCGCGTCGATAAAGTGGAAGTGGGCAGCGCTGCGGCGGCGGCCGGCTTTCAGGTCGGCGATGTCGTTACCGCTATCGATGGTCGAGCGATCGGCAGCTTCTCCGACATGCAGCGAATCGTCAGCGTTCGGGCAGGCGAGCAGCTAACGTTCACGGTCAAGCGCGCAGATGCGATTCTGCAATTGCACGGCACGCCGGAACTGAAAGAAGTGAAGGACGCTTTCGGCAACGCGCATCGGCTTGGCGTTCTTGGCATCACCCGCCAGACAGCGGCTGGCGACGTCACTACGGAGCGCGTCGATCCGGCCACCGCGCTTTGGCTCGGGGTCAAGGAAACCTGGTTTGTGGTCGATCGGACGCTGGCCTATATCGGCGGCGTTTTTGTTGGACGTGAAGCGGCCGACCAGGTCGGCGGGCCACTGCGAATCGCGCAGATCTCCGGACAGGTAGCGACCATCGGGCTTGCCGCCCTGGTGCATCTGGCCGCGGTTCTCTCGATTTCGATCGGGCTTTTGAACCTTTTCCCGGTACCACTGCTGGATGGGGGTCACCTTCTGTTCTACGCGGTGGAGGCCGTCCGGGGGCGGCCATTGTCTCCACGGGCGCAGGAGATGGGATTCCGGATCGGATTGGGGCTGGTGCTGATGCTCATGGTGTTCGCCACCTACAATGACATCCTGCACCTCGCAGCATCGTAAAGCGCGGCTTTTTTATGACGTGGCCGATGGGCAACGTCTTGGAGTGAAAATCAAATCGCGCTGCCACATTAAGTTTGCCGGCTTGGCAAAATTGGCTACAAGCGTGGTCGACCAAGGGGAATCTGTCGGTTCGTCGGGGTACGGGTCGGCATTGGAATTGTAAGGGCGCCTGGCGCATGAAGGTTGGAATGGGGGTACGGGGAGGCTTTTTGGCCGCCCTGATCATGTTCGGGGCGCCAATGGCCGCCACTGTAGCGGCCGGGGTCGCATCCTCGTCGGCGTTTGCGCAAACCGCGGACTCGATTCAGGTTGAAGGGAACCGGCGAGTCGAGGTCTCGACCATCCGCTCCTATTTCAAGCCGGGTCCCGGCGGGCGTCTGGACCAGGGTCACATCGATGACGGCCTGAAGGCCCTGATCGAGACCGGTCTGTTCCAGGACGTCAAAATCAGCCAGGCCGGGGGCCGGATCATCGTGACCGTGGTTGAAAACCCGGTGATTGGCCGCGTCGCGTTCGAGGGCAACAAGAAAGTCAAGGACGAGCAGCTCTCCTCGGAGATTCAGTCCAAACCGCGCGGTACGCTGTCGCGTCCCGTGGTTCAGTCCGATGCCCAGCGCATCGCCGACATTTATCGGCATGCCGGTCGTTATGACGTGACCGTGGTTCCCGAAATCATCGAGCAGCCGAACAACCGCGTCGACCTGGTCTTCACCATTACGGAAGGCAACAAGACCGGCATCAACTCGATCGAATTCGAAGGCAACAGGGCCTATTCTTCATATCGTCTGAAGGACCAGATCAAGACTCGCGAATCCAACCTGCTGAGCTTTCTCGGCGGCAGCGACGTCTACGATCCGGACCGAATCGAAGCCGACCGCGACCTGATTCGCCGTTTCTATCTGAAGCATGGCTACGCCGACGTGCAGGTGGTGGCCGCGCTCACGGAATACGATCCGCAGCGCAAGGGCTTCTTGGTGACCTTCAGGATCGAGGAAGGCCAGCAGTACCGGGTCGGATCGGTCGATTACCAATCCAGTATTCCCTCGCTTGAAGGCAGAGCTCTCGCCCGCTTCTCGCGCGTCAATGTCGGCTCGGTCTATAACGCCGAGGCGCTGGAGAAGTCGGTCGAGGAAATGCAGATCGAGGCTTCGCGGCGCGGATTCGCGTTTGCAGTCGTGCATCCTCGCGGAGACCGCAATTTCGAGGCGCACACCGTCGCGATCATCTTTGCCATCGACGAGGGACCGCGGACCTACATCGAGCGAATCAACGTGCGCGGCAATACCCGCACCCGCGATTATGTGATCCGCCGCGAATTCGATATCGCCGAAGGCGATGCGTACAACCGCGCGCTGGTCGATCGCGCCGAGCGCCGGCTGAAGAATCTCGATTTCTTCAAGAGCGTGAAGATCACGACCGAGCCCGGGTCGGCGAGCGATCGTGTCATCCTCAATGTCGATCTCGAAGAGAAATCCACCGGCGACTTCTCCGTCTCGGGCGGCTATTCGACCACCGACGGTCCGCTGGCGGAGGTGAGTATTTCCGAACGCAACCTGTTGGGACGCGGACTTTTCGGCAAGGCTTCGGTCGTCTACGGGCAATATGCGCGCGGCGTGTCGCTTTCCTATGTCGAGCCTTATCTGCTCGATTACCGGGTCGGACTTGGTCTTGACGCGTATTATCGCGAGCAGTTGCCAAACACCTTCATCTCGTACGGCACCAAGACCATCGGCTTCAGTCCGCGAATCGGAATGACACTTCGCGAGGATCTCAGCCTGCAACTGCGTTATTCGATCTATGACCAGAAAATCACGCTTCCGAGCAATCTCGATAATTGCAATAACATCGTTAACGGAGCGAACGGATTGCCGTTCAATCCGTCGCCGGCATTTGTAAACCAGTTTGGACCGATGGGCGCGACCGATCTCTCAGGTATCGGTCTGTGGTGTTTCAGCGATGGCGAAGCCTCGCTCCCGGTCCGCAGAGAGCTGGCCGCTGGCGCGACGTTGACCTCGGCGCTCGGTTACTCGCTCACCTACAATACGCTGGACAACAACAAGAACCCCACCGAGGGCCTGATCATCGACTTCCGACAGGACTTCGCGGGTGTTGGCGGCGACGTGACTTATCTGAAATCGGCGATGGATGCGAAATTTTATACAACGCTGGTGGCCGATATTATCGGCCTGATCCACCTCCAGGGCGGTATTCTCACCCAGGTCGGCGACAACCAGATCAGGATGCTTGATCACTTCCAGATGGGTCCGAATCTCGTCCGCGGCTTTGCCCCGAACGGGATCGGGCCTCGCGACATCAATCCCTTTGGCACCCAGGACGCGCTCGGCGGCACCAAGTACTGGGGCGCTTCCCTCGAAATGCAGTACCCGTTCTGGTTCCTGCCGAAGGAGATTGGCCTGAAGGGCGCGGTCTATGCCGACGCCGGCGGCCTTTACGATTACGTCGGACCAACGAACTGGGCGTTCACAGGCGAAGTCAACACGCCCGGTTGTATTCCGCCAACGAACACCAAGAATCTTCCGCCAGCTCCAGGCACTTGTCTGGGATTGCAGTTTGATCCGCAGAATGTCATTCGCACCTCCGTTGGTATCGGCATGATCTGGGCGTCGCCGTTCGGTCCGCTGCGCTTCGATTATGCGATTCCGCTTACCAAGGGTCCGCACGACGTCGTACAGCAGTTCAAGTTTGGCGGCGGAACAACGTTCTGATTTCGAGCAATGATCGGGCTGCGACCGGGCAGATGGCGCAGGCGAAGTGGGCAGCGGCCTTCTTCGGCGCCGGCGGAGATCGCCGCGCTGAGGGAGGCGTTCTAGAGGCGGGAGCGATGGAGGAGGCACCGGTCAGGATTGCGCTCGTGGATATCAATGAGATCCTCAAGACGCTTCCGCACCGCTATCCCATGCTGCTGATCGACCGGGTGATCAATATCCGGACCGACTACAGCGGCATCGGCGTCAAGAACGTCACCTTCAACGAGCCGGCATTTACCGGGCATTTTCCAGAGCGACCGGTGTATCCCGGAGTGATGATGATCGAAGCCATGGCGCAGACCGCCGGCGTCATCGGAATCAAATCGATCGAAGGTACCGAGAAGCCCAGTGCGGTCTATTTTCTGACCATCGACAAGTGCAAATTCCGCAAGCCGGTTTTGCCCGGCGATACGGTGGAATATCACATGCGCCGGCTCAACCGGCGAAAGGCGATGTGGTGGTTTCACGGCGACGCCAAAGTGAACGGCGTGACTGTCGCTGAAGCCGAGGTTGGCGCGATGCTGGCGGACTGACCCGCTGCCGAACCTCTTGTCCGACTACACCCGACCGTGTTGCTAGCTTGATCGACACGACAAAAATTCTGTGTTCTAATTTGTTTGCGCATGATCTTTTCGGAAAACCGCTGCACACTTTTCCGGATCATGCGACGGGGCCGGAACACATCGAATGCGCATCGCCGTTATATTCGTCGTTTCGTCTCTGTTGGCTGCCGGGAGCGGCCGCGCCGAAGCCGCCAGCACGTGCATATCCAAGGCCACCGAGGCGCTACCGCGTATCTCAGGGCTGGTTGTGAAGAAATCACGGACGCGCCCTGTGTCGCCAACGATTTTATCGACATGGAGAGGCCAGTCGAAGCCGGTCATCATCGATGTCGATTTCGAGGCTGCCGGTGAGGCCCAAACTTTTTCCTACATGTGTGTCGTGACGCAAGGCTCGGCGTTCGTTCAGCGCACGATGAATTAATCGCTTTGCTTTCCCGCCGCTTAGGTGGAAGTAGGCCACCAGAGGTCACTGGACAGTATCCCCGGTCCACGCTAACCACCGAAAAATCGAATGTTTTGCGCTTCACACCGGCTAGCGATCCGAGACCATTGAATGAGCACGATCGATCCCACCGCGCGAGTTGAAGGCGGCGCTATGATTGGCGAGGGCACGCATATTGGGCCCTATTGCATCATCGGACCTCATGCCACGATCGGCGCCAACTGCAGTCTGATCTCGCATGTGCGGGTAATGGGCTATACCACGATCGGCGATGGCTGCGTGATTTCGCCGTTTGTGGCGCTCGGCGGCGCACCGCAGGATCTCAGCTACAGCGGCGAGCCGACGCGGCTCGAAATCGGCGCGGGCTGCACGATCCGCGAAGGCGTCACCATGAACATCGGCACCGTCAAGGGCGGCGGCCTCACCCGCGTCGGCGAGCGCGGTTTCTTCATGAACAACAGCCATGTCGGCCACGACTGCATCGTCGGCGACGACGTGATCTTTGCAACCTCCGCAACGCTCGGCGGTCATTGCGAGATCGGTGACCACGTCTATATCGGCGGTCTGTCGGCGGTGCATCAGTTCACCCGCATCGGATCGCAGGTGATGATCGGCGGCGTGTGTGGCGTGCGCGGCGACGTCATTCCCTTCGGGCTGGTGAACGGACAATATGCCGTGCTTGAAGGCCTCAACATCATCGGCATGCGACGGCGCAAATTTACTCGCGAGCGGCTCGCCGCGCTTCGTTCATTCTATCAAAAACTGTTTCACGGACCTGGCGTGTTCGCCGAAAGGCTCGCTGCGGTGCAGCCGTTGGCGGGCACAGATCCGGCGATCGGCGAAATTCTCAGCTTTATCGGTGACGGCAAGCATCGCCCGCTGTGCCTTCCGGCCGATCAGGCGGAGAAACATTGACCCACGGAGCTACCGGAGCCATGACATCAGCGGCGTTGGAGATTTCGTCGCCGGTTGGACTGATCGCGGGTGGCGGGGTGATGCCGTTCGCGGTGGCGGATTCGCTTGCGGCACGAGGGATTGATTCCGTTCTGTTCGCGCTGAAGGGCGCCTGCGATCCCAAAGGCGCCGAGCGCTTTCGCCACCACTGGATTTCGGTCGGACAGCTGGGCAGAGCGGAGAAGCTGTTCCGCTCCGAGAACTGCCGGAATCTGATTTTCATCGGATCACTGGTCCGACCGGCACTCTCGGAAATCCGTCTCGACTGGGGAACGCTTCGCGTGCTCGGAAGCGTATGGGCGGCTTTCCGCGGCGGCGACGATCATCTGCTGTCAAGTATCGGCCGGATCCTCGAGCAGGATGGCTTCCGGATGGTGGGGATCAAGGATGTCGCGCCGGAATTGCTGATGCCGCAGGGTTGCCTCACCCGAAAGACGCCCGATGCTGGCGCTGCCGCCGATATCGCCAAGGGGCTGGACGTGTTGCGCGCGCTTGGTCCTTTCGACATCGGTCAGGCCGTCGTGGTGATCGAGGGACATGTGGTCGGCGTTGAGGATATTGAAGGTACCGACGGCTTGCTGGCGCGCGTTGCACACCTTCGCACCGAGCGCCGTATTCGCGCCGGCTCCGCGCGCGGCGTGCTCGTAAAGGCCCCAAAAAGCGGACAGGATCTGCGTTTCGATTTGCCGACCGTGGGCCCGCGGACGGTCGAGGGTGCGGCCGCCGCTTCGCTCGCGGGAATTGCGGTTGTCGCCGGCAACACCGTCGTGGTCGAGCCGCAGACCATGGTGGAAGCCGCCGACGCGGCAGGTCTTTTCATCCACGGTTTGCCGGCGTGATGCCGATCCGGGCAAGCGGCAGGGTCGGGCGGACGATCTTCCTGATCGCTACCGAGGAATCTGGCGACCGGCTTGGGGCCGCCCTGATGAAGGTCTTGCGCCAGCGTCTCGGCGATGCCGTGCGCTTTGAAGGCGTGGGCGGCCAGTCGATGGCGCGTGAGGGGCTCACCTCGCTGTTTGCGATCCAGGAACTTTCGATTATCGGCTTCGCCGGCGTGGTGAAGCAGTTGCCAAAGGTGCTGCGTCTGATCCGGGAAACCGTCGGCGCGGTGATGCGTGCGCAACCCGACATCCTCGTCATCATCGACAGCCCCGACTTCACCCACCGGGTGGCGAGACGGGTGCGGGCCCGCGATCCCGCCATCCCGATCGTCGATTATGTCTCGCCGTCGGTCTGGGCCTGGAGGCCGGGCCGGGCGCGCGCCATGCGCGGTTATATCGATCACGTCCTGGCGTTGCTGCCGTTCGAGCCGAGGGAATACAGCAGGTTGCACGGACCGCCTTGCAGCTATGTCGGCCATCCCCTGACCGAGCAGATCGGCACGCTCAGGCCGAGCCTTGAGGAACAAAAGCGCCGCGACCAGGCGCCGCCCGCGCTTCTGGTGTTGCCTGGAAGCCGTCGCAGCGAGATCAGGCATCACGTGAAGATTTTTGGCGAGGCGTTGGGCCGGCTGCAAGCCGAAGGCGTGGCGTTCGAATTGATTTTGCCGACCATGCCGCACCTGACGGAAATGGTCCGGGAGAGCGTGAAGGATTGGAGCGTCACGCCGCGGATCGTTGCCGGCGAGCCAGAAAAACGCGCGGCCTTTCGGATCGCTCACGCAGCTCTTGCCAAGTCCGGCACTGTCACGCTTGAGCTCGCCCTTGCAGGAGTGCCGATGATCACAGCCTACCGGGTCGGAGCCGCCGAGGCCTGGATTTTACGGCGCGCCATCAAGGCGAATTCCGTGATTCTGGCGAACCTGGTGCTCGGCGAAAACGTGATACCGGAATTCCTGCAAGAGGATTGTACGCCGGAAAAGCTCGTGGGAGCCTTGCACGAGGTCCTGTCCGATTCTCCCATGCGGCTGCGTCAGGTTGAGGCGTTTGCCGGGATCGGCGACATCATGTCGACGGGCAACCTGTCGCCGAGCGTGCGCGCAGCCGACATCGTGCTGGCGACGTTGCGAAAATCCAGGGGGGTGTAATAGAAGACCGGGCTCGAGCCGGTTCGTAGCGTAGCCTGCATTCTTCGAAGCCGCGTTATTTGCGGCTTCCAATCGGCACGTAGTCGCGATGCGCAACGCCGGTGTAAAGCTGTCGCGGACGGCCGATCTTCTGCTGCGGATCCTCGATCATCTCGCTCCACTGGCTGATCCAGCCCACGGTGCGGGCAACCGCAAACAGCACGGTGAACATCGAGGTCGGGAATCCCATCGCCTTGAGCGTGATACCCGAATAGAAATCGACATTCGGATAGAGCTTGCGATCGATGAAATATTGATCGTGGAGTGCAATCTTTTCCAATTCCAGCGCGACCTTCAGCATCGGATCGTCGCCGTGGCCGGTTTCCGCCAGCACCGCGTGACACATCCTTTGCATGATCTTGGCGCGAGGATCGTAGTTCTTGTACACGCGGTGGCCGAAGCCCATCAGGCGAACGTCGCTGTTCTTGTCTTTCACCCTTTTGATGAAGTCGGGAATCTTGTCGACCGTGCCGATGCCGTAGAGCATGTTCAGCGCGGCCTCATTGGCGCCGCCATGCGCCGGGCCCCACAGGCAGGCGATGCCTGCGGCAATACACGCGAACGGATTGGCGCCGGAGGAGCCGGCGATGCGCACCGTCGAGGTCGAGGCGTTTTGCTCGTGATCGGCGTGCAGGATGAAGATCTTCTCAAGCGCATCCGCGAGCACCGGATTGACCTTGTATTCCTCGCAAGGGACCGCGAAGCACATGTAGAGGAAGTTTTCAGCGAACTTCAGCGAGTTCTTCGGATACATGAAGGGCTGGCCCAAATTGTATTTGTAGGCCATCGCCGCCAGTGTCGGGATTTTCGCGATCATGCGCATGGACGCGATCATGCGCTGTAGCGGATCATTGATGTCGGTGGAGTCGTGATAGAACGCGGCCAGCGCGCCGACGGAAGCGACCATCACCGCCATCGGATGAGCGTCGCGCCGGAATCCCTGGAAAAACCGCGCCATCTGCTCGTGAACCATGGTGTGGTGGATCACGCGGTGATCGAAATCCTTTTTCTGCGCGGCGGTCGGCAGCTCCCCGTAGAGCAGCAGGTAACAGGTCTCAAGAAAGTCGCCGTGCTCGGCGAGCTGCTCGATGGGATAGCCGCGATATTCCAGGACGCCCGCGTCGCCGTCGATATAGGTAATCTTCGACTGGCAGCTCGCGGTGGAGGTGAAACCGGGGTCATACGTGAACATGCCGGTCTGTGCGTAGAGCTTTCCGATGTCGATGACATCCGGCCCAACGGTGCCGCTCGAAATCGGGAAATCGTAGGTCTTGTTGCCGACCGTCAGCGTCGCGGCTTTGTTATGGGAGTTTGCATCCATCGTGAGGTCCCCGATGAGGTCGTTGCAAAGCCGGCGACCCGCTATTCCGGAACAGGACGGCGAAGGTGGCCAAGTATTCTAAAGACCGAACAAATGCGTAGCTTATTCCTGTGTGCACTGCAAGACGGCGCCGCCTAGTGGAGCCGATTTGACGTTCGCTACCCATCCGCCGCGAAACCCTCATGCGAACGTCAAATCGAAAGCTCCACTAGCATTAATATTTTACTAGTGGTCCTTTCCTCCTCGACTGGGGTGCGAATGTCAGAATCGGACCACTAGTGCTCCGATTCCGAAGTTCGCAAATTTTCGTGGTGGCCTCCGATGCGAACTTCGGAATCAAAGGAGCACTAGCAAGTTAATGTTTCTAGTGCGATTTTTGAATTTGAAGTTCCTATGATGAGATTGCAGCAACACTGATAGGAACTTCAAATTCACCGCACTAAGCCTCAAGTAGGGGCCTGGTCGCCGAGTCGGGCCAGGCACTCCTGTCGTCCCAGCACCGCCAGAACGTCGAATATCCCCGGCGAAGTCGAGCGTCCGGTGAGTGCGGCGCGCAGCGGTTGGGCCACCGCGCCAAGCTTGAGACCGTTCTGTTCGGCGAAAGCCCGCAGTGCGGCTTCGGTGCTTTCCGCCGACCAATCCTTGACCGCCTCCAGCACGCTGCGGAGCTTGCCGATGAGCTCGCGGTTTTCCGGCGTCAGCAATGCGGCTGCTTTCGGTTCGATCTGCAGCGGTCTGTCGGCGAAGATGAAGTAGGCGCCATCGATCAAATCGACCAGGGTTTTGGCGCGCTCCTTGAGATATGGCATCGCCTGGTGCAGTTGCGCGCGAGTTGACGGATTGAGCTTTGCCTTGAGCTCCAGCCCGTTCGGCACGTAATCCAGCACCCCCTCGAACATCTTCACGAGGGATTGATCGTCGCTGTGACGGATGTAATGGCCGTTGAGGTTTTCCAGCTTGGCAAAGTCGAACCGCGCGGCCGAGCGGCCCACACCCGAAAGGTCGAACGCGGCGATCATCTCGTCGGTGGAAAATATCTCCTGGTCGCCATGACTCCAGCCGAGCCTGACCAGGTAGTTGCGCAATGCCGCCGGCAGGTAGCCCATCGCCCGATAGGCATCCACGCCTAACGCGCCGTGGCGCTTGGATAGCTTCGAGCCGTCAGGACCATGGATCAGCGGAATGTGGGACATGTTTGGGATGTTCCAGCCAAGCGCGTCGTAGATCTGCTTCTGGCGCGCCGCGTTGATCAGGTGATCGTCGCCGCGAATGATATGGGTGACGCCCATGTCATGGTCATCGACCACAACGGCCAGCATATAGGTCGGATTGCCGTCGCCCCGCAGCAACACCAGGTCGTCGAGGTTTTCGTTTTGCCAGACGACGCGGCCCTGGACCTGATCCTCGATCACGGTCTCGCCGATCTGCGGGGCCCGGAGGCGGATCGTCGGTTTCATGCCGGGTGGGGCCTCGGAGGGGTCGCGGTCGCGCCACATTCCATCGTAAAGCCGCGTGCGGCCTTCGGCGCGGGCCTTTTCACGCATCGCCGCGAGTCCCTCAGCCGTCGCGTAGCAGCGATACGCCTTGCCGCTTGCAAGCAGCGCCTCGGCTACCTCGCGGTGGCGCGCGGCGCGACTATATTGGTAGATGACATCGCCATCCCAATCGAGTTCGAGCCATTTGAGCCCATCAAGGATCGCGGCGATCGCCGCCTGCGTCGACCGCTCCCGGTCGGTGTCCTCTATCCGCAGCAGCATCTTGCCGGCGCGGCCACGCGCGAAGAGCCAGTTGAATAGCGCGGTGCGGGCCCCTCCGATATGGAGGAAACCAGTCGGCGAGGGGGCAAAGCGCGTGACGATCGGGTCGGTCATTGATGCACTGGCGGGGAAAGTCCGGGACGCGCTAGTGGAGTGGATTTGACATTCGCTAAACACCTAGCCGCAAGCTCATAAAGCGAATGTCAAATCCCAAACTCCACTAGCATCCTGTATTCGCTAGTGGTCTTTCGATTCTAACATTCGCAAAGGTGTCCGTGTAAATGGGGGGCGAATGTTAGAATCGGACCACTATCGACGCGATGGTGTATAGCAGGAACCGGGCATAACTAAAGCCTTCCTTGGGAGCGGTGGATTTGGCAGATAGACCGCTCGTTCCGAAACAGGAAACAAGAATGACCAAAGAAGCATTGGCGGCGGAGGCAGGGCGCGACTTCATTCGCGACATCGTCCAAGCCGATCTCGACGCCAAAAAATACAAGCTGATTGTGACGCGGTTTCCGCCGGAACCGAACGGCTACCTTCATATCGGCCACGCCAAATCCATCGCTCTTAACTTCGGCATCGCGCAGGAGTTCTCCGGGCGTTGCCACCTGCGGTTCGACGATACCAACCCGACCAAGGAGGAACAGGAGTATATCGACTCCATCCAGGCCGACGTGAAATGGCTGGGTTACGACTGGGGCAAATATCTGTTTTTTGCCTCCGATTACTTCCAGCAGCTCTACGAATGGGCGGAAGGGCTCATTGTTGCCGGCCTCGCCTATGTCGACGATCAGTCGCAGGAAGAGATCAGGGCCACGCGCGGCACGCTTACCGAGCCCGGCAAAAACAGCCCCTACCGCGATCGTTCGGTGGAAGAAAACCTCGACCTGTTTCGCCGCATGAAGGCTGGCGAGTTTCCCAATGGCGCGCGCGTGCTGCGCGCCAGGATCGACATGGCCTCCGGCAACATCAATCTGCGCGACCCCGTGCTCTACCGGATCCTGCACGCCGCCCATCCGCGGACCGGCGACAAATGGTCGATCTACCCAAGCTACGATTATGCCCACGGACAATCCGACGCGATCGAGGGCATCACGCATTCGATTTGCACGCTCGAATTCGAGGACCATCGACCGCTCTACGATTGGCTTCTGGACAAGCTTCCGGTGCCATCAACGCCGCATCAGTACGAATTCGCGCGGCTGAACCTGACCTACACGCTGCTCTCGAAGCGCGTGTTGACCGAACTCGTGCGCGGCGGGCACGTCGCCGGCTGGGATGATCCGCGGATGCCCACAATCGCCGGGTTGAAGCGACGCGGCGTGCCGCCGGCCGCGATCCGGGAGTTCGTCAAGCGCATCGGCGTGGCCAAGGCCAACAGCGTCGTCGATGTCGGCATGCTGGAATTTTGCATCCGCGAAGTGCTCAATAAAACGGCGCAGCGGCGGATGGCGGTGCTGCGGCCGCTCAAGGTCGTGATCGAGAACTATCCGGAAGGCCGGATCGAGGAGATCGAAGCGGTCAACCATCCCGATGATCCCGCAGCCGGTACCCGCCGCATCGCCTTTGGCCGCGAACTCTATATCGAGCGGGACGACTTCATGGAAAATCCGCCAAAGAAGTTCTTCCGGCTTTCGCCGGGAAGCGAAGTGCGCCTGCGCTATGCTTATTTTCTCACCTGCCGCGAGGCCGTCAAAAACGCCGCAGGCGAGATCACGGAACTGCGCTGCAGCTATGATCCCGCAACCCGCGGCGGCAACGCGCCCGATGGTCGCAAGGTCAAGGCGACCCTGCACTGGTTATCGGCCGCGCAGTCCAGACCAGCGGAAATCCGTCTCTACAATCCGCTGTTCACCAACCCAAGCCCGGACGCCGCCAATTTCGCGGCTGACCTTAATCCAGAGTCGCTGGAGGTTTTGAGCGATGCGAGGGTCGAACCCGATGTCGCAGATGCAGCTTCGAGCGATGTCGTGCAGTTCGAACGGCAAGGCTACTTTGTGCGCGACGCCGATTCGACGCCTGCCCTGCCGGTGTTCAATCGAACCATCGGCCTGCGCGACACCTTTGCCAAGGAGGTCGGCAAAGGCGGCTAGAGCAGGATCCGGACCCGAAGGGCCGCGCTAGCGCAAAGTGGAAACCGGTTTTCCCTTAGCTGACAAACGCGGAACGCGTTTGCGCGGAGATCATGCTCAACAAAGAGACGAGATCATGATGCGATTCCACTTAAATCGCATCATGATCTAGGGCGACTTCCGTTGGAGAACCTTCTCCATCGAAAGCGCCTTGGGAAAAGCGGGCGCTTCCGCCTTCAATCCCAAGCCCGAAAGTCGGGCCCGCAGCGCCTGTGCGACAAGCCGGTCCCTGGCTTTTTCTTCAATCAGCAAATCGATCAGGGCCAGCCGCTTTCGCTCATCGGTCGCTTCGGCCAGCAATCTGCGATAGCGATCGAAATCAAAACCGGCGTCCGAACTATCCATGGCCCGCCCCCAAGCCGTGCTCGAGCATGATCCGGAAAAGTGGAAACCGGTTTTCCGAAAAGATCATGCTCAAACAAAGAGATGAGATCATGATGCGATTCCACTTGATCGCATCGTGATCTCGAGGAGTTTTCCGCAACCACCATCAGCGCGCAAGCGACTGTGGGATCACCCCACACCGTTTTGCGCTGAACGTTGTGGATAACGGAAATGCAGGCGACCGATCCTGGACCGCGTCGCGATCGTGCGACGGTGACGCCCGAGGCGAAGGCGATCAGGCAAGCCGCTGGCGAATTTCGTCTCGCATCTTGGCGCGAAACGCTTCGCGTCGGGCTGGCCGCTCCTTCTCATCGAAATCCCACCTGTCGAAGATATTGAAGTTTTCGAGGATCGGATGGCGATCGCTGGCCATTGCCAGAATGCGGAGAAGCTTGCCTGCGGGTCCGCTGGGACCACTCACTTCCCACCTCCGAATGGTATCGGGGCCTTCGCCTGGCTCCAGGCCGCACAACTTTGCCATGTCGGCAGCCGACAGCGGCCGGCCGATCGCGTCGGCGAGATCCTGGCGGAGTTGTTTCAGTTCTGGACCTGTCACGGGTTGTTCCTGGTTTGAAGAAGGCCGCGCGAAGCCCCATCGGGTTTCGCCGCAGCCAGAGTACTTGATCTCATGAAGCCAATCCGGGCGGCAGGAATATTGGTCGATCTGGTTGGCAGGCAAACTCAAGCGCTCAAAGCATGTGGAAAAGATAGGCACTGCCTCAGAAAAATACCAATCCTGCATGAGAACGGCCCCGGCGCGGGGGAGCGCCGAGGCCGCCAACCCGACAGAGGGGGGCCTTATTTGGTGGGGTAACCAAAGCTCCGACGGGCGGAATCTGAGATAGGCGGAAACACAAGTCTGTGGAAGGCCTTCGGGCAAAAAAGGCCCCGGCAAGCAAATGCCGGGGCCTTCTGTTATCCGGATTTATCAGGCGAACGGCAGCTATCGTGAGTTTGGAGCACGTTGCTCGCTACCGTCAGTATCCGACCAAGTAAATTAACAATACGACGAAACCGGCAATCAGCACGCGATGGCGAAGAGATCGCGAAGGATTTCGATGCCGATCTTGCGGCGGGTCACTCAGGTCAAAAACCCCTAATCACCGCGCTGGCTTGTCCCAATCGAAGTCGGGCCGCAAATCGAGGTCGCCCGCGTACGTCCGGCGAGCTCAACTCGAGCGCCTTAAGCGTGACGAGCCGCAAAGGCATTCGCTGACCGGCATGTGAATCCGAGTTCATTTAAGGTTCATGTTCATAGTGGTGAACCTGCTTGGAACGACTGCGGTCACACGCGGTTTTTTTCGGTAATTGATTTTCGTAGTTTAGGAGTGCGCTGTGAGTAACCGCACTGTGGCTTCCAATCGTTTGCTTGCCCTACGTCTCTGTGTTCAGACGCTGACCAAACAGCTTGAAGAACTTCAGCAACTTCAAGACCAGCTACGCAGGGCCGAAGCGAAAGCCGTAGGAGCGCGGCCGCGTCAGCGCTCCTGGCGCAGTCGGCAGACTGGCTCCAGCCGCCGCGTAAGGCGCGGCGGCCGGAAAGTACGCTGAAACCCTGGGGGCCGGCCAGCGCGCCCGAAATATGCTTGTTACGCAACCACTATTTCGACCGATGCGCGGCCAAAGTTACACCCCGCCGGGTTGCGGCTTTTTCCATTGTTCCGAATCGGAAACTGGTTACCATTTGCTACCTTGCGCCAGGGGGCTTCCGCTTTGCGGATGTCATCTTACATCGCGCTGGAGGGCGCCTTGGCCCGTGTAGCACGAGAGGGTCCGATCGATGGAAGGCTATGCTTTCAAATCCACGTCCACAGATGAGTTGTGGAGCTTGCACAAACAGGTGACTTCGATCCTGGCTCGCAAGATAGCGGAGGAGAAGGCCAAGCTCGAAGAACGTCTGCGCAGGCTTGAAAACGCCAATAGCGCGATTGGGTCCAATCGGCCGCCACGCCGTGCCTATCCGAAAGTTCTTCCGAAATATCAGAACCCCAAAAATACTGCCGAGACATGGCCCGGCCGTGGAAAGCAACCGCATTGGGTACAGGCGCAGCTCAGGGCGGGCAAGAAGCTCGAGCATTTTCTGATCGCTCGGTCATCAGTCGAAAAGCGTCGCCAGGCTCGGTAAACAGTCTCTGGCACGCTGGATCATCGTTGATCTTCGACGCGTATCCGATTGGGGCCAGCCTGCCGAACGATGCAACTACGGGGGAACAAAAATCCCGGCACGCGGTTGGTGCCAGGGGTCAGGCAAGCGATCATCGGAATAGCCGTCAACACCCAAGATGACGGCCTCACCATCGGGTTCTTCAGGGCGGCCTTAACAATCCAGGGGAAGCGCTTTGTGCAATCGTATCCGCCTCGGCCAGTCAACGGTACCCGGTCGCCCTTGCGCTCGACACCCAGGCGGTAGCCGGCATACTTTATTTTGTGTATCCGGTCATTTCGTGGATCCGGTCGGGGCAGTCAGGAACCAAGGTTCCTCTTGTCGGAATACAAAACTCAAATGATTTGAGCATCTTCTCCAGGATAAGCATTCGCCGCAGTTTTGCGAATCTTTTGCCACGAATCGGAGTTCAAAACGCCATTCAGAGGTGGATCATGCGGGGTGGTCAGGGCCGCCCGTTGGCCATTGTCCGGACTCATCGCGGGCCGGCCCTTTTTGCTCATGGGTAGGGTCCGGACCCCGAGTAGAAGGAAATCAGCATGGCGGGCATCGAGAATATACCGAGAGTGGATATGGCCAAACTTGAAGCGGCACTCACGGCTGAGGCTGTGAAGCGAGAGTATGAGTCGGCAGCCAGAGAGTTCGAAGCAATGGGGGCTGAGCTGATCAGCGCGGCAAAGAAATTTGAGGCGCTAACTGCCGATGTGCAAAACATGATCCGTGATACCGCAGAGGCATATCGCCAGGAAGGCAAGAAGCTTTTCAACCGCATAGAGGAATCTGCGCTGTTCACCGAGAACGTTCGCAAGACCTGCGAAGATGCCAAACGCAGGATGATAGGGGGCAACGGCGTGGTTAATCGGATGGATCAGTAGGTTACTGAATATGTCTCTGCAGTTCCATCATGCGGTCAAAAGCATGGACGTATGGAGCGCGAGCAGCGCTGGCATTTCGTTCGTCATCACATTCGCAAGTCCGACCGGCCCCGGCTTTCACGGGCGTCGCGGCTTTCTTGCGTCGTGGCGACCGCTCCATTCGAGCACAGGCGCGGTCGAGGTCAGCGGCTCACCGTTTAATACCCTCGCGGATGCCGAGGGGGCCTGCAACGCAAAGCTCGGGGAATTGGAAAATAACGGCGGCTAGGGCTGCTGGCGGAACATCAATACCTGACTTCCGGTCCCGGTTAAAATCGGTCGCACGTCAGCACCGCGCTTGCCGCAGGCTGAGCCAACGAAGCGCGGTTCGAGATCAGACCGCCGAACATCATTAGGCCAACTATCGCCGCTGATTGCGATGCAATGGCTGCACCTGAAATCGGAGCAACCGGCGAGATGACCGCGCACGTCGGATGAGCGCATTTCGGTCTTTGCGCGCAGCATCACCCGCCGCTGGCGCCCCGTTTTCGATCGGGATCCTCATCAAATGGGGGAGGCCACACCTTGCAATCGATGCTTCGGGCGATTCCCGGGCAGACCGGGCCGGCCTGACTGTACGGCGGGACAAACGCCTGCGCCTGACCGACATACCAGGGTCCGCCAACGCGGGACCGCCAGTGCTTTTTGTGTTTCTGGATATGCCCGCTGCTGCTCGTCGCGGCCTTGGCCGGCGTGATCATAGCAATAACCGGCAGCGAAGCTGCGTACACGGCTAGTGTGAAAAGCCCTATCGCAAACTTGCTCACGCTCGCCTCCGTTAAAGCGCAAGGGGACGGTTCTACTGGGTGCTGTAGGCCTCGACAGCGTGCGCCAGGAAAATGCCCGCGCTACATAACCCAAGAAATGCTGCTACGACCTCGACCATCGAACTCACCCTGTTGCGCTAGAAGGACCGCTTGCGTTGCCACAAGCGGCCAAGTCTAGGGAGGAAACGCCCAAGGAGGGCAGCGGTAGCGGGTGGGGGGGGGTCGCTACCACATACCCTATCTAAGATGATCGCGATCAGCGGCTCAATTGAACGATGGGGTCACCAACCGATACGAAGGTTTATGACGCTCGCCCCAGTCGGTTCGCAGTTACCGAAGATCCGGCCATCGATCGCCAAGATTTTCCGGTTGAGATTTGCATGTCTTTGAAATTAGGAGCCCATACTGATGACCGAAAACATCGATATTTCTCCGACACCGGCCGAAGTCATCGCAATCCTCCGCGCAACAGGACCGTTGGCCCATGGATCAGAAATATCCCGATGGCTTCCTTGACGTGCAAGTCAAAATCCAGCGCACTTGCGGTCAAAACAAAAGGGAAATTTCCTAGAGAAGCGACGCTTCATAGACGATCACCAATTAAGAGATAATTCGACACTGTTGCAGCCGCGCCCGTTCCCAGAATCGTTCGTTGTTGCCATCATCGATTCCAACCGCCGATCTTGGTCAACGCAGGCCTGCCGCGCCGTGAGCGGAATCCATCCAGAACCAGCTGAAAAGGACAATGTTGCTGAGGCAATCGACCATGTGTTGCACGAGGTGGAGGCCGCGCGGCGCGACCTCAGCATGACTCGCTTCTGCCTCCAGCAGGCGGAAGTCCTTCGCAGGATTGATCGAGCCAAAGCTAACATCCCTGGTCTGATGCAGTCCCGGACCCGCAAGAAAGGCACTCGCCGGGCATGTGAGCGTCCCGCCGGTCAACGCCCTTAGTTTCCAATCGAAGTCCGGGACCATCGATGCGCCGGCACATTGCCGCTGGCGAATTCCATGAGGTTTCCACCGGATTTGGAATAATTTGCCGGGAATTGCATCTGTTCCGGCTTTCTTCTGCGGTACAGCCTAAGGTAGCGTCGCGGCTGTCGAGTGTAGCGTAAGGTGGCCAATGGCAGAGCGGGGCAGGGCTCCCGGCCGGGCGCGGGGAATTGCAGGAACGTGGCCACCGCCCGGCGCGGCGCAGGCGGGGGGCTTTGCGCCCGCCGGCTTTGGCATCTGGTCGAACTCTCTCGAAAAACTGCGCGAATGGGTAAAGGCCGAGGCCGGTGCCGGCCGATTGCTGCCGTGGGTGCCGATCGCCTATGGCACCGGGATTGCGCTCTATTTCGCGGCCGAACGCGAACCTGTCCTGCCGGTTGCCGCCACGACCGCGATCGGCCTGTGCGTGGCGGCGTTCTTACTTCGGCGACGCAGGGTATTTCCGTTGGCCGTGATGATCGCCGGAATCGCTGCCGGTTTCGCAACGTCGACGTGGAGGACTGCACTGGTCGGCCATGGGATACTGACGAGGCCCGCTTATTCCGTGTCGCTTGCCGGCTTTGTCGAAACCCGGGACATCCGCGAGCGCACCGACCGCTTCTTGCTGCGTGTCACCGCGATGGACGCTCCGCGCCTGCATATGAAACTGGAACGCGTCCGGTTATCGGTGCGCAAGGGCGCCGCGCCGGCCGTCGGCAGTTTTGTCGAATTGAAAGCGCGCCTGCAGCCGCCGCTCACCCCGTTGCGGCCGGGCAGCTACGACTTCGGACGCGACGTGTTCTTTCAAGGTATCGGTGCATCCGGCTTTGTCACCGGCGCCATCAAGACCGTCGAACCGCCGGTCGAAGGCGGCCTTTACCTGCGTTACGCGGCCTTCATGCAGAACCTGCGCGATGCGATCGATGCGCGTATCCGGACCACGCTCGATGGCGACAAGCGAGCGATTGCGACCGCTCTTTTGACCGGCCGCCGCGACGCGATCACTACGCCCGTGAACGACGCGATGTTCATCTCCGGCCTGGGACACGTGTTGTCGATTTCGGGATATCACATGGCGGTGGTCGCCGGCGTCGTCTTCTTCGCGATGCGTGCGCTGCTGGCGCTGGTCCCTGTGCTGACCGTGTCTTTCCCGATCAAGAAATGGGCGGCCGCTGCAGCGCTTGCGGCCGCGGCCTTTTACCTGCTGCTCTCCGGTGCCGAGGTCGCGACGCAAAGATCGTTCTATATGACGGCCGTCGTGCTGATCGCAGTGATGGTCGATCGCCGTGCGTTGACGTTCCGCACCCTTGCGCTCGCGGCGATGGTGGTGCTCGCGCTGTCGCCTGAGGCCCTGGTGCATCCGAGCTTCCAGAACTGAAATGTGCAGACAGCGCCGATCGCGTTTTTATCTATAAACCCACTGAATTATTTGGGTTTTCGGATTCGCGTCAGTCCGATCATGGCGAACAAAAGCAGGCCGGAAGGGGGCATAAATCAGGGTCTGACGGCGCAAAGTCCCGGAAAAAGTCCCAGAATCTGTTCACTGGCTGTTCGCCGGGGGGCGCCGGCCTGAGCGAGTCCTCTGAGGGTTACGCTGGCGTCATTGCCCGGTTGAATCCGCGGTGGCGGATCATCGAATGCCGGCACCGGATCCAGTGGATTCTTCAGTACCGCGCCAGCGCAGAAACCTATCCCACATCCAATTGGAAGGGTCGGAGCTTCTGTAGGACCCGGGAAGCGCTTCTCCGCTGCTGCAGGGAGCACGCCGGCGTCATTGACCCGACTGCCGCCGCCGTCCTGGCCGCGTTGCCGGAGCGGATCGACGCGCCGCTCACTCAACAGATTGGTGGCGTCGAGAGGTGCGAGATGTTCGCTAATGATGGGGAGGCGTCATGACGAGGCCGCCTGACCCATCAAGCGAAAGGGCCGCCTCGGCAAAGGCAGCCCCGGAGATCGCACCTTCAGAACAACAGCGAACATACATAATTCCGGTGAACGTTCAAGCGTTCATTGCGGCGCTGCTGCCGTTCTCGTTCCCGTTCGTCTGCATCCTCGCATCCTGCGGAGGATCGCGATGAACGCCAATCAAATCGGAAACGCGCTCAAGGGGCGTCGCAACGGCAAGGGCTGGTTGGTTCGTTGCCCTTGTCCCAACCACGGCAAGGGTCGCGGCGATCGTAACCCATCGCTATCGATTGAAGACGGCGACGGGCGACTGCTGCTGTACTGCTTCGCCGGCTGCAGTTTTGAGGAAATCCTTGACGAGCTTGACCGTCGCGGCCTGGTTGATGACGAGCGAGAGGAGCCCTGCGAACGGCCGGTCAGCGTAACGCCGCATCGACCGAACGCCGACGCGGTGCTGATCTGGCGGGCTGCCGAGCCGCTTCATCGTACGCTCGCTGACGAGTACCTCAGCCGCCGCGGCATCACGCTACGACCTCCGACGCTGCGATATCGTCCTGACCGGCGGGAGATGATCGCCGCGATCCAGGCTCCGGACGGCAATGTCATTGCAATTCAGCGGACGCGACTGAACAACCAGGCTGAGAAGATCGAGCGGCTGACGAGCGTTGGCGGACTTGGTGCCGGGTGCGTTCGGCTGGGTCCCGCTGCCGAGGTGATGGGTATCGCCGAGGGTGTCGAGACGGCACTGGCGGCGATGCAGATGACCCGCATGACGGTTTGGGCGTCTCTGGGAGCGGCGCGATTGGATAAAATCTGGCTGCCACCGATCGTCAAGGAGGTTCACATCTTCGGTGATGACGACGAGGCTGGCCGGAAGGCATCCGATCGCGCGACGCTTATGCACGCGAATGAGCGACGAACAGTAGTACCGCGTTTTCCGCCAAACGGGCTCAAAGATTACAACGATTTACTCAATTTT
>Ga0210409_10000281_pt1 | contig 99448 bp, 83 predicted proteins | sample IncBWH17MmetaG_FD_161649 | JGI IMG/M metagenome (GOLD analysis project Ga0210409, IMG submission 161649) | Forest soil microbial communities from Barre Woods Harvard Forest LTER site, Petersham, Massachusetts, United States - Inc-BW-H-17-M | ecosystem: Environmental > Terrestrial > Soil >... | reverse complement strand
ACCTGAACATTCTGCCGGATCGTCCCGGCGGTCCGTATCTGCAAGGCATTTGTCTCGAGTGTCATGGGCCGGGTTTTCCGCCTGATTTTTCAGCCTCCAGTGCTTCGGCGGTGATTTATGTCTACGCCGGCTCGGGAGGGATTTGCAGCCCTTACTTTCAATACATTGTTCCCAAGGATACCAACGATAGCCTGATTTATCTCAAACTCACGGACCCGCCTTGCGGGAACCGCATGCCGTACGGAGGACCTTACTTTGACAGCGCCCGGATCAATCGGCTGGCTCGCTGGATTCTTGAACTGAGTTACGGCGACACCGACTGACGCAGTACCCGCCAAACCGATTCCGGGAGCGCGTGGGGCTTTGGTGGCCCGCCGGCTCAGGCGAGAGAAGGAGCCTTGTTGCCTGACGCGAGCGGGCGGATAGCAAACTGGTCTTTGCGTGGCCGCAAAGCTCGGTGCGTTTTGCTGGACGTATGTTCAGTATACATGTATGCTAATACATGCGGGTATTGAGAGCTTGGGGGGGACTAATTTAGGGATTTCCAAGTTCCATGCGATCTTTCAATATAGAAAGGTGAACGATGGGAAAGAACTCTTCAATCGAATGGACGGACCACACGTTTAACCCTTGGTGGGGATGCGCCAAGGTCTCCCCGGGGTGCAACAATTGTTACGCCGAGACTTGGGCAAGGCGGGTCGGCGAGAACATCTGGGGAGTGAAGGCAGGCCGCAGGTTTTTCACGGATAAGCACTGGAGTGAACCCCTCAGGTGGAACGCAGACGCCGAATCCGAAGGCCGGCGGAAGCGGGTGTTTTGTGCATCCATGGCAGACGTGTTTGAATCCCGGGCTGACCTTGATGCGTGGCGGACACGCCTGTGGGTTCTGATCCGGGAGACCCCATGGTTGGATTGGCTGTTACTGACCAAACGGCCGCAGAACATTGAAAAAATGGTCCCCTGGAGCGAATGCTGGCCGACCAATGTCTGGCTGGGCACGACCGTCGAGGACCAGCAACGAGCTGAGCTGCGGCTGCCGTTACTGCTGCATTTCCGCGCGAAATACCGATTTTTGTCTTGCGAACCATTACTCGGCGCTGTGGATCTCGAACGATGGCTAGGTGGCCGACCGGGAAGCCTAAACCCTATTGACTGGGTGATTGCTGGCGGAGAGAGCGGTCCGAATGCCCGCCCGATGTTGCCCGGATGGGCTATGAAGCTGCGCGACCAGTGCCAGGGCGCGGGCATTCCGTTCCATTTTAAGCAATGGGGACACTGGGCACCTGTTGCGGCTCGGAACGGTGAAAGGGCTCCTGTCCGTAAGTTCTGGGACGAGGTGATGGGGGTGGAGATATTCATGGAACCCAAGGGCAAGAAGATTGCGGGGCGTGATTTGGACGGGGCAACGTGGGACCAGATCCCGGCGACTGTGTGAGAGGTGAAGGGTACCTATTCGAGCTTCCGCCTCCAGACCTGAAGGCGGCAGAGAAGAAGTTCAGGGAACGTAATCCAATATGGACGGGATGCAAAGCGAAGCTCATTGAACGTTACCTATTCTACTTTGTCCAAATTACCCGCCATGGCACGTATATCGATGCCTTCGCCGGACCGCAGGAACCTGACAAGCATGACATGTGGGCGGCGAAACTCGTGATGGAGTGCGTTCCGCGATGGCTTAGAAACTTTTTTCTTTTCGAGCTCTCCGAACCGCAGGTCGAACTAATCAGGCAGATGTGCGACCACCAACCACCACGGGATAAGGGGAAGAAGGAGCCGAAGCGCAGGGTTCAGATTTACCCCGGGGATTTCAACGTGAATTTAGGTAGAATGCTTGCCGAGCACCCCATCCCTGATAGGGAAGCGACATTTTGCCTTTTGGATCAGAGGACTTTCGAATGCGACTGGGAGTCGGTGAGAACTCTCGCTTCCCACAAGAAGGGAGGGAATAAGATCGAGTTGTTTTATTTTTTCCTGAGGGTTGGATGAACCGCAGCGTGGCGGGACTGAAAATCGACAAGGACGCGAGGCTTTGCAAATGGTGGGGCGATTCGACCTGGGCTGAGCTGTTGACAAAGCGAGGATTCCTCCGTGCGCAGCATGTCTGCGACCGATTCAGGACTGAGTTGAAGTACAAACACGCGTATCCGTTTCCAATTTATGAAGAGAAGGACAAAGGTGGCCGAGTCATGTACTATATGATTCATGCGTCCGACCACGATGAAGCGGCTGTCCTGATGAATCGTGCTTACGGAAAGGCCCTCGATATACAGGAAAGCGTTGAACAACTTGAGTTCTTGAAGGACTGCTCGACCAAACTTGCGGGACTGGGGGAGCCGACTGCGAGCTGAGTTGTGTTCTATGGTTCAGGCGGCGCAGCGGTCGGAGCAGGTTTGGCCAGGGCGGCGAGCCTTTCATGGTTGATCGGGGAGGCAATTTGCTCCTCGACCTCCGTCGGAGCTCCCTTCGCACGGCCTCCGACGAGCGGCGTAAGGACTTCATCGGGTGTGGTCGCCACGGCAGCTTGTTCGAACACAGCGGCAGGCGCGGCAATTGGCGAATCTGATTGCGGCTGCGGGAAAGAGAGTTCGGCCGAAGGAGATCGGCCCAGGTCTTCACGAAGCGCTTTCAAAAGGCGCTGTGCGGTCTCCTGGGGCAATACCGGGCCGGTGACCCGGATGGCGTCCGTCGTCGCGAGAATCTCATCAAGCGCGCCGAGAGTTTCGATTTTGCCTCCGTAGTACACCGCAAATCGATCGCAAATGTCTTTTGCGTAGGTCAATGAATCGCTGGCTAAAATGACGGTCTTCCCGCGTTGCGCGAACGCCACAATGAGGTCTGTAATCTCGGCGCACCCAGCGGCGTCCAATCCAGAGAACGGTTCATCCAGCAACAGGAGCTCCGGATTCCTGATGAGCAATTGCTTCAGGGCCGAGAAACGTTGGTTTCCCGGCATCATGTCAAAGGGGTCTGAGAACCGACGCCTCCTGCGCCAGATCAGCAAGTCCCTCAGGAAACCCATCCCGTGCGCAAAAAAGTATGGTTGGTTGTGACTCTTTCTTTCAGGAAGGTAGCCGACGCGCTTCCTCGCGGACCGACGTTGCGGTGGCCGACCGAACACCCTGGCCTTACCTTCTGACGGTGAAAGTCGCCCCGCGAGAATTCTTAAGGTGGTCGATTTGCCCGAACCGTTTGGGCCGAGCAACCCGAACACTTCCCCGCGACGAACTTCAAAGCTGACCTCATTCAGTGCGCGCGCGAGACGGTTATTAATTTCAAAATACCGGCTGACACCCCGCATCCACGCGACCGGTTCGCCCTGGTGGAGTGGTCGTGGCAGAGATTTGGAACTGACTGTTTCTGCGGGCCTCATTTCATTGGAGTCGAAGCAAGAGTGTTAGAATGCCGATCACGCCCAAACCGATTCCAAAACTCAGGAGAACCAAAGCCTTGTGATGCTTAGAAATTTCGCCCGCGACTGCGTGCGAGGCGAGAAAGAGGAAACCGCCTCCCACGTGCGCCACCACGGCGTCCAACCATACATCACCAATCCTTTGCAGAAAAAACCTGCCCAGCACGCCTCCCAGCAAGGTTGTTGATTCGACTGCTGCTACACGGAGCACGACTTCGGCCGGTCTAAATCCTGCGCCGAGCAGCAGTGCACCCAGCGCAAGTCCTTCGGGGACTTTATGGACACAAACCGCAAGCACCAAGGAGAAGTCCAACATGCGGCCGCCGGGCACCTCGGAGGCGTGCGCCTCATGGCCCGCAGCCAGCGCCACTCCATCAGCGATGCAGTGAATTGCCAGTGCCAGCATCATGGCCGAAGCGATCTCGCTGAACCGATGCGCCGTTGCCTCATCGAAATGGCTGGCGGCACAGGCGGGGCAGACGTGGTACACATATTTCGAAACGAGGGCGAAGACCCCGTAGCCCGAGCCCAGAGCCAGCAAGACTCCCCACCAGCGCAGCCCTTCGAAACTCTCAGGAAGAATTGCGAAGACGGTCACGCCCAGAAGCGAGCCAGCTCCAAGGCTAATGAGTGCGCACAACCGCTGGTGCGAAGTTCCCAAGAACGCACCCAACGCCCCACCAGAAACGGCCAGAGCAAAGGCCAGTACGACGTAACCGGTTAATAAGTTTGCGCTCATGGATTCCTGTTGCCGTCAGGTTTATACACTCTTTCGGCTTCCAGCCGATAAATGCCGACCAAGTCGCCATTCTCCCGAAGATCACCTACGTGAAAGGTCCCGCATACGGTAACCGGCACATCCATGATCGCCTTTGCGCCTTTGCCAGCCATCCGGACGTTCACCCACTCCGTGATCTTTGGTGGCACCCCGTAGCAGCACAAGCTCTGGTTCTTCAGAAGCAGAAACTCAGTTGTCAGCTTACCCTCATACTTCATAGGCAGCATGAACCCCCTGAGGCTAACCTGTTTCTCGTTGAGGGCTTTGACCTCCCCGGGAATCTGTCCCATGGTTTTCAGTGATGCGGCGATGGCGTTGTCCTTTCCGTCCATCATCTGGTCGGTCACCCAAAAGGGAAAGCCGGATAGCTTTTCAAAACCTATGGGCAAATACTGCCGCTTTTGTTGCGTGGCCAAGGCGGAGCTGTTTGTTGCACTTGTCACAACGGTTTCCTCAGGGTTGGGCGTAGTGAGTGGCAACTTCGCCGGCGGAAGGGCGGTGGATTTGGTTGAGGGGTCCAGCGCTCTTCTGCGAACCATCTGTGCCTTGACAGAAGCGGCGAGTTGTTCGGGGGATATCTGCGGCGGAATCGACAACACCAAGGCAAATAATGCGACACCCACGCCGACACCAATAGCAAGTCCGAGACAAGCGCGCCTGCTGGCGGCCGCCAGGCCCCTTGCCTCGCGTTTTCCTTTGCGGCTCATCAACGGCTTGGGTTTCTTCCGAAACAGCCTGCTTACCCAACCATTTTGCTTTCGAGCCAGGAACTTCCTCTCAATGTTGGCATTCTTCTCCTTCATCGGAGTTGTTTCCTCGTCACGAAATTGGCGCCAGATGTTCGGCGACTTCTGTGCGATATGCCTTGAGGGCCGGGACGGTGCCTGCGAGGGCACCCAGCAGGATCAACACAGCCGGCGCCCACAAAAGCACGAGGTCGAACTTGAGCGGGTCGAGGACGATTCCCGTCTGAGCACGCATCACCTCCGCAACGACCATGACGATTGCGCCGTAGATGGCAAACCCAGCGGCGGCTCCCAACGCGGAAATCGAAGCAGCCTCCAACAAAATCGCCACCACCACCGTAATCCGCCGCGCCCCCAAGGCACGCAAGATGGCAATCTCGCGCCGGCGCTCGTTCATCGAATTATAAATCGCCGCCAGGATTGAAGCTGCGGCGACGATCGCGACCAGATAGCAGACCAGTGTCAGCACGCGGTCAAACCAGCCGATTTTGTCGAACAGGTCCGCCATCACCCGGCCGATCGGCCAGGCGAACGTAAGACGGTTGCCTTGTTTGTTATACAGGAGGTCCATCTGGAAACCGGCCAGAGTGCTGCCACCTTTGAGTTTCACTAGGACGGCGCTAATCTGGTCGGCTGCCTTGGGATCGTGACCGCTCATCTTCTGGACACCTTCCAACGGGATCCAAATTACGCGGTCGGCGGGCGTATTGGAGGGTTCCAACACGCCGACGACGAGGTAGGTTTCCGAGTGTTGATTCCGTTCGTTGAAAATCAGCCCATGGAACGGATGGAATTTATCGCCGGGCTTTAAACCCAGCTTGCGAGCGGCAAAACTCCCCGGCACCGCCTCTCGCAGCGTAGCATCGAAGAGCCGCCCGCCGGGTGCGACCTTGAACCGCTTTCCCGGTGCGTATTGGGACCGATGGAAGAAATCCAACGTCGTGCCGACCAGGCGATAACCGTGGTAGTTGTCGCCCACACCCATGGGAATGGCGAGTTCGACGTTCGGGTTCTTTTGAATGTCGAGATAATCCGACCAGGCCAAATTGCCGGGGGAAGATTCCAGATGGAAGATCGCGTTCAGGACGAGTTGGAGCTGGGAACCGCGTGCCCCGAGGACGGCATCGAACCCGGCATTGACACCTGTGAAGGCTGCTTGAGCCTGGTCCTCGACCGACCAAATGGACATCAAAAGCCCGCCAGCGAGCGCGACGCACAGGGCGGTAACGCAGGTGGAAAGGGCGTGCTGGCGCAGGCTTTTCGTTACTATGGACCAGATCGTCATGCAGACATCTCCATTTGCGAGCTATGACTGATTTGGTTGAACTGCTGAACGTTATCGAATTGCGAAAGCGCCTCGCGGTCGTGACTCACCAGCAGGAGGGCCGCGTTGTTCTCATGGCAGGTCTGGCGGATCAGCGCCAGGGATGCTTGGCCGTTGCGTTGGTCAAGGTTCCCGGTGGGTTCATCGGCCAACACCAGCTTAGGGCGGTTAGCCAGCGCCCGGGCAACAGCCGCGCGCTGCTGCTGCCCAGTGGAAAGCTGCCGTGGGTAATGGTGGAGACGCTCACCCAATCCCACCCGTTTCAGCAGCGCCTCGGCGAAGCCACGGTTTGCGCCGTGGCCAAATGACATAGCCACCAGGACATTGTCGAGGCAGGTGTAGCCTTGAAGCAGGTTGAAGCTCTGGAAGATATAGCCGATGGTGCCGGCCCGGAGGCGGTCTCGGTGTGGTTCCCTGAGCTTGGACATCTCCTGGCCGGCAACGAGGATGCTGCCCGAATCCGGCTTGAGAATTCCAGCGATCAAATGCAGGAGAGTTGTTTTGCCACAGCCGCTTTCTCCTTGCAGCGCGACCTGGGTCTTCGCCGCCAGGCTGAAGTATTTCACGTCAACGGCTTTCTGCGCGAAGCCATCGGGGCCGGTGAACGATTTCTTGAGCTGAGAGATCTCGAGCAGCGGCATAGGTTTCCTCAGTGTTTCAGCGATCTCTGGCCGAAGCGCCACTGGGAGGGCCGGTTTCCCCGGGCTTCGGGGTAGCGGTTTTTCGCTGGAGGTCTTCGACTTGTTTCTGAAAGGTTTTCGACTTTAAGGATTGTGTTTCGATTGGTCATTGACCGGTTATTGGATTCTCGAGGACTCCACCACCTCGCACGTTTGAACTTCCACGGTCAGGTGGACCAACTCCTCATGTTCGTTGAGGAGGTCTTTGTAGTCCGCCGGGGAATTAGGGCAGTGGGCTACGACGGAAATGATGGCCGCGAATTTGGTCACGCCAACCTGCCAGATATGCAGGTCAGTAATACGAGTGTCACCGTCCGCTTCGATGGCCTTGCGAATTTCCAGGTTCAGGTCGCTAGTCTCGGGCTCTTTATCCAGCAGGATGGCGTTGGTGTCGCGAACCAGGGCGTACGCCCATTGAGCGATGACTCCGCTGCCAACGAGGCCCATGACGGGATCGAGCCACGTCCAGCCGAAAAACTTTCCGCCGGTGAGGGCGGCGATCGCCAGGAGAGACGTGACCGCGTCGGCAAGCACGTGAAGGTAGGCGGCCTTGAGGTTGAGGTCGTGATGATGGTGGCCGTCGCTATGGTGGCCCGAGTGGCCGTGGCAGTCTTTGAGAAGCCAGGCGCTCACGACATTGACAGCCAGGCCGAGAGAGGCCACAACGAGGGCCTCATTGAAATGGATGGGAAGCGGGTGGAGTAATCGGTTAAGCGACTCGCCGGCCATGAACAAGGCAACCGCGGCCAACACAATCGCGCTAGTGAAAGCGCCCAGGACCGCAACCTTGCCCGTGCCGAAGCTGTAGCGAGCGTCACTCGCGTGCCGCCGGGCAAACCAGTATGCGCCGACCGTGATAAGAAACGCCGCGACATGAGTACCCATGTGGCAGCCGTCGGCAAGGAGCGCCATCGAGTGCAGTTTCCAGCCGCCGACAATTTCCGCCACCATCATGAACGCCGTCAGGAGAAGCACGCGCCTCGTGTTCTTCTCCGCGGCTGAGAACTCACTGCAAAAGTCGTGAGTGTGCTGCCAACGGGATGTGTCTGTCAGGTGCATGTTTACTGGCTTACGGCTTGGCCCCTTGGGGCTGGAGTTTCTCCACCTGCGCCGCCAGTTCATTGTATTTCGCGACGATGTCATTGCGGTCTTTGACTTCGTCGTTGTACTTCTTCACGAACTCATCGCGCTGGGCCACGAGCTCTTTCATGGCGTCGTTTTGCTTTCGGATACCGTCGTAGGCTTCCTTCAACTTCCCTTGCAAGCTTTCGACCGCGGTCTTGTCTTCGGCAAGTTGGTTGGTCAAGCCGTCGGCGGTGACCTGCAGGCGGCTGAGCTCGCGTTTCTGCGTGATGGCGAGGTCGGCGTTGGTTTTGGCCTCCGCTTTCAGCTCCGTGATTCGCGCGTCCATCTGGGCGATTTGGCGGTCCATCGTTCTGATTGAGTTGGTATAGCCCTGGATGGCGGCGGACTTCGCATAGACCGATTCCTCGAGCTTCTGAATTTCGTTCCGCTGCAGGGTTTGGCCGTACCATTGATAAACGCATAAGCCGCAAAGGCTGAGCGCCACAATGATGAGCAGGTTTTGTTGGAAGCTTTTCATGACCACTTAGGAATGGCCCGGGGCGGCCCTGACGGCGATGGCCACACGCTGGATGCCCGCACGTTTGACAAAATCCAGCACATACATCACCGAGCCGTGTGTGGCATCGCGCGTGCCGGTGATATAGACCGGGAGGTTGGTGTTCAGGCTGTAGCGGTTGGTCAGAAGGGTTTGCAGGTCGGGGAAGGAAATGGGCTTGCTATCGACCGCGACCTGGCCGTTGCGATCCACGGTGAGCGTGACCATATCCGGCCTGGCGGCAGCGGTCGCCAAAGTGGCCGTGGGCAGGCTGGCCTTGAGGGTGTGGACTTTTTGCATCTGCAAGCTCACCATCATGAAGGAGGCCAGGAGGAAGAACATGATGTCGATGAGCGGGATGATCTCCAGGCGCATTCGCCGGCGTCGCAATGGGGAACGAAGCTTCATTGGGCGCCTGGGGTTTCTTTGGCCTCAACCGCAAACGCAACCTTTTGAACCCCGGCACCGCGGACGACCTCATAGACATCAGCCATAGCACCGTGGAGCGCATCGCGGTCGCCGCTGATGTAGACGGGCAAGTTCGTGTCCATCCTGAACCGGTTACTGACGATGGTGGCCAGATCGGGGAGGGCGATTGGTTTCTTTTGCAGCCACACCACGCCTGTTTTATCCACCGCGATGTTGAGCATGTCGGGCCTGAAGTCGTGCTGGTGCTCGATGGTTTCCGGCAGGTTGACCTTGATGTTCTGGGTTTGGTCCATGCTTAAGCTGACCATCATGAAGGACGCGAGCAGGAAGAACATGATGTCGATGAGCGGGATGATCTCGATTCTGGAATGCTTCCGGCGAAAGGGAGAAGAAAGGTTCACGGTTGGCCCCTTTCACCCACCCACGGCTTTAGCGGGTTGTTTGAGCCAAGGCGCGAGGGTTGGACTGTTTCGACGGTTGCTACGGCGCGTGGAAAACCGTTGAAACGGTTTCGACCGCCAGCGGGCGCGCCCACACCCCGCTGAAGCGGGGTGTTAATGAGAAAAGGATTCCGACCGGGAGTACGTGCGAGCGCATCTCGCCAAAGCGGGGTGTTAATGAGAAAAGGATTCCGACCGGGAGTACGTGCGAGCACATCTCGCCAAAGCGGGGTGTTAATGAGAAGAGTGCGGCTTTTCATGTCAATTTTTTGGGTGTAGCAGGGCCGGCGCGGTAGTGGCGTGCAGCTTTCCGGCGTTGGCCAGCACTTCGACGTTGCTGGCGGCGGTTTCGAGTTCGAACTGGAGCCGTGCCAGTTTGCCGGAAAAGTAGTTGAGCGGGACCAGGGAAACGATAGCAATCAACAAACCGCAGGCGGTGGCAATGAGAGCTTCCCCGATGCCGCCTGTGACCGCGACGACCGACAATTCGGCCGAGCCGACTTTGAGGAAGGCCCGCATGAGGCCGGTGACAGTGCCCAGAAGCCCCAGCAACGGAGCGAGCGTCACCAGGGTGTCCATCACGTTCAGGAAACGGCCGGCGCGTTCCAACTCGATCCCGGCGGCCATCTGCAGCGCCACGGGAATCGAGGTGTGCTCGTGGTTGAGGCTGTGGTGAATCATTCGGATGACCGGGTCCCCCGAGCCCTGGGCGAGGCCCTGAGCGGCCTCGGCATCCGAGTTTTCCAAAGCGGCGAGCACCTGTTCCCGTCTGCGGACATCGCGTTTGAGGCTCTCGCGCCACCACCAGAAGGCGCGTTCGCCCACCACCGCAACGGCCGCAAGGGCGCAGGCGAGAATCGGCCACATCACGGGGCCGCCTTTGAGAAAGAACTGAAACACAATGTTTGCTAGCATAAAGACGAGCGCTTATTCGATTTGCAGTTTGTAGTTGATGGTTGCTTCATAAATTCGGGGGCCTTTGCCGGGCGGGACAGTCCAGCGCCGTTTCACAAAGTCCAGGGCGCTGTGATCCAGGACCGGAGAGCCGGAAGATTGCGCCACGTCGATCGTCTGGACCAGGCCCGCATCATCGACGGTCATGCGGAGCACGACCGAACCCTGCAGGCCCTGGTCCAGGGCGATTTTGGGGTAAGGGGGTTGGGGCCGCTCGCCGCCGCTGCCGGTGGTGTTGAGCACTGCCGGCAGGTTGCGCACGGGAGCCACTGGCTTCAACGGAGCCACCGGCGGGGCCTTCGCAACCGCATTGGGCACCAAGAGATTGCCGATGGTCGGAACGGAGAAGTTGATCGCCGGAGACTCGGGAGTCACCACGACCACCTGGGGTGTGTCCGGCTTTTCCTGGTCGTTCTGCTGTTCCTGGTTCTGTTGGTCAGACTGGGGTTGCGGCGGCGGCGGGAGGGGTTCGACCAGGACTGCGGTAACTTCTTCAACGGGCGGTAACGGCTTGATGCGAACTGAGGCCGGGCTGGAGCCTACGATTCCGATGAGGAGAACAAGGATGCAGATGGAGTTCACCCAGGCGAGCTTGCGGTTGGGGTCCGCCTCGGTGGCATGCAGCCCGACCCGGGCGAGATCGGAGCTCAGCTCGTAGCCGTGCGATAATCGCTCTGCATCCATGAGGTTCATCGGCAAGGCTCAGAACACGTAGCTCACCGCGCCGAAAAAGCCCAGGCGCATGCCGTATTGAGGCGCGTTGACGCCAACGCCGGAGCCATTGCGGAGCTGGTACACGTTGTCCGTGATGTTCACCACGTCCAACCGCGCCCGGAGACGCTCCTTTCCGCGAATCTTGAAGCCTTCCTCGACACCGAGGTTGATTGAGTAATACGCCGGCACGGTCCCACCGTTAGGGATGACCGTCCCATCGGCGGCAGTCCCGTCAGTCCTCAGCCCGCTGCCGTAGAGGGCGTCTGCATAAGCGCGGGTGCTGCCTCCACCGTGCTTCCAGAGATAAGACACGCCGAACGAACCGGTGAAGCGCTGGTCGTGGTCCAGGAAAATCCAGTGAGCCTGGCTGTAGGCCAATTTGTCGGGAGGGAACAGGAATTGAGCCGAATTGATGTCTAAGCCCTGCGCATGGGAGAAGGCGAAATTGGCATAGCTGGAAAAACCACCGGTGGTATAAGTAGCGGTGGCTTCGGCGCCGTAAACCCTGCCTTCACGATAATTGAAGGTCGAGAGGATGAGGGTCTGACCGAAAAGTCCGTCGTCAATCTGGTTTTGGGCCTTCTTGTAATAGCCATCGACGCCGACCTGCAGGCCTGGAGCGAGCTTTTGGCTGATCCCGACGTCGAAATAATCGGAGCGCTCCGCTTTGATCGGGTCGTCCTGTGTCACCGCGGATGCATTCGAGGTGTTATCGAATTTACGCACGCTGGTGGGGGAAACAAATTCAAGCGCTGGTGGCGTGAAATAACGGGCGTAGCCCGCGTGCAGGGTCGTGTCGTCCGTGGCTTGATAAATCAGGTTGACGCGCGGGCTGGGTTGGTTCTCTTTGTCAAAAGAGGCGTAATAAAGGTCAAAGCGGGCGCCGTAGTTGACGGTGAGCTTGGGGAGGATTTTCCATTCGTCCTGCAGATATACCCCGGCAAACACCGCGTGCGGCACGCTGTTGTCCACAATCGGAAAGGCAGGTTCCCCAGTGGGATTCCCGGCCGGGTCGGTCGGAAACACCGTCGTCGTCGAGTGCGCGGATAACGACTCGTCCAAGAACATTATACCGCCCCGCACGGTGTTCTTGTCACCCAAGGCGTAACTGGCGTCGGCCTGGAGTCCGCCGGAGTAAAGCTTGCGGTTCACATCGCTGGCGACGCCGTTAAGGAAGAGGTCCCCAATCGGGTCCGGCTTGAAGTGGACGGTGCTGATGCGGCCATAGGCGGCGACCTGAAGGTTGAAGTCGCCAACGGATTTTTGGTAAGCGATAACGCCATAATAATTTTGTTCGTTTTGATTTTCATTCAGCGTGGTCGAGTCGAACGAGTTGGTGCTCCACGGTGTGCCATTGGGCGAGGTCCCTGCCGGCAGCCCGGGCTGATTGGGAACCTGAAAATCACTGAAAGAGGCGCTGCCCATCGCGCTGATTCGGCTGGTGTCGTCCAGAATGTAAGACAGGTAAGTGAAGGCTTTGTACTGGTCGGTCCGGTCGTGAATTGCGCTTGAGCTGCCGGTCGGATTCTCGATGCCCAGTTCGTTGTGAGTATAGCTGCCATCGGCGAAGTAATTGAGATTGCCGCTGGAGCCGCCATACTCAAAGCTGGGCTTGATGGTGTCGTAGCTGCCGCCGAACATCGAGGCTTCACCGCCCGGTTCGAAAGCCCCGCTTCGGGTGCGAAGGTCCACAACGCCTGCCGTGCGAAAGCCATATTGGGCGGGCAGCGACCCGGTGATCAGCCGGAGGCTGTCCACGAAGCGCGTATCGAGTTCCTGGCCGAAGCCGCTGATGCCCTCAGGCAGCAGCACGTCATTGATACGGTATTGTATATTGGCGTGCTCGCCCCGGAGGTGCAGGTCTCCGTTTGCGGCCGAGTCCTGGGCCATGCCCGGCGTGCGCAACAGCACCTGGTTGAAGGGCGCATTCTCGCCTTGAGGTAGCGCGTCGATTTGCTGCTTGTTGATCGAGTAAACGGTTGCACCCAGATCGGGCAGGATCTGGTTGCGAGCGACATCCAGCCGCCCAACCACTGTGGTGGGCGCGAGCTTGACGATATTGGTAGAGCGGCCGCCCTCGGGACTTGCCGGCGCAACCGGCGGATTATTGGTCGTCTGGGCGGCGGCGGCGCTGCCGCACGCCGCTGAGACCAGCAGAATGAGTGCGCGATAAACCCGCGCGTTCCGGGCGTTGCCTCGACCGTCGGTCGAGTGCATTCGAGTCGGACCAAAGTGAGCCTTCATACAATTATCAGTAATGCTTACGTTTAAAATTCGGAGTTCTGGTTAACGGACATCATTCGACTTGATTAACCGCCTGGAGAAAGGCCCGCAGAACGGGGTGACAGCAGGCGGAGCAGCTTTGGGGAAACACGCGGGATCCCCGCACTGAATACAACGCGGGGAATGCGTGGAACCAGAGAACTAAACGGAAGGGGGAGCGCGGCTGGGGGTCAGCCGGTAATCGAAGGAAGGACAAAACTGAAAATCGCCACCGCTAAACAGCGTGCGTGTAACCGCAGGCGGCGCCGGCGCGGCAGCGGGAACAAAACCTGACAGCACCGAATGCTGCTGTAACTGAGTGACTAAGCAGTTATGGGCAGGATTCTGGGCATCCTGGTGGATGAAATGGTGAAGGTCGGGTGAAACCTCGAGGGCGCACAGCCCGAGCCAGAGCAACAGCATCAGAGCGACGGCTGCGAAGGGGCTGCCGTTGCGCCGATGCCTTGAAGTGGTCGAACGCGTCACTCTGAGGGGTAATAAAGCACCCCGGTCAAAGTCGCGCAAGGGCTTTTGTAAGGTACGCCGCCGCCCGGCCCAGAACGAGCCCTCGCCCAGAACGAGCACCAGACAATAGAAAGCTATTGTCTGGACTCGGTCTTCACGGACAAATCGGCCCGTTACGCATCGGAGGGAGTCCGGTATGGCGCCGGCCGCTGGCCAACCCGCCTGAATAGCGCCGTCCTTCCTCGATCGCTCGCGTCCCCTCAGAACCGCCATGTCACGGCAGCGCGGACCCGGTAATCGGGCAATACCTGCACGCCAGAATTATCCCTGCTCATCGGGAAATCCATCCCCAGCAGGGCGCTCAATCTGCTGCCCCATGTGAAATTCAACTGCGGACCGAGATAAACCAGTGTCTCGGCTGAATCCCCATCCGGCACTCCGCCAAACGTGTCTTTCCCCTTGGTTTCACCCGAAACGAGCGCTTGCAAGGAAAGCGTGTAGCTATGGTTCATGGCAAGATAAGCCCCCGGCCCGCCGAACCACGTCAGATCGTTGGCGTACTGGTGTTCAAAATCCCCCTCGCTGCGGATCGCGTATTGAACGTTCGCGGTCGCGAACATCCGCTTCCAGCGCGCGACGACCCCCGTGCCCACGAGCCCGTCGTACGAGCCGGACCCCAACGCCAGGTCGTGCCCGCCGATGCCCTCGGGAAGTTGCGAGTCCGGCGTGTTCAGACGTGAGGAATCTCCTGTAGGAAACTTCACCCCGCCGAGCAATGCCCAACTGAAATTGAAATCCTCCGTGAGCTTCCGGTAAGCGGTGAAGGTCCCGACCAAAGATAAATCGCCAATACCAGATTCCGTGCCGTGCACTGTGTCCGACCCGAACGCCCGGTAAATGACCGGCAGATTCAACTGCAGTCCAAACCGGTTGTTGAAATTGTACCCGGCGAACACCTGCGCCACCGAGCTGTCAATATACTGCCCCTCTCCCGGCACCTTGTGCCCCTCCTCCTGCAGGGTCCCAAAATGGGTGAACTGTTCGGCCACACCTCCAAAAAGCCCCTTGCCGCTTCCACCCTGCGCTTCGGTCGCCGCATAAATCGAACACAGATCACACGCTACCGCCGGCTGCGCACATGCGCCGGCCACAACAAATGCCAACAAATTCTTCATACAGAAACTCCAAACTGGCGAGGGTGCATCTCGCAGCCCTCAGGTTAATAAATGGAAAGGTGAACGGTGCACACCTCGTGCGCCGCTCGAAGACGTGACTAACCAGGGAGTTGTCTTGGAGGAGGGACCGGAGGACTATGAGTCAGCGAACACATCGAAACGTCGGGCCAGAATGTCTGCCAGCCGTACGACGGGGCGGCAAAAACGAACGCCGCGGCCGAATACAAAAACTCGAGTTTCTTGCCTGCCGGGGCGGACTCGGACTTCTTTTCCGATTGTTTGCCCTTGGCGATCTCCTTGCAAAGCGAGCAAGGGTGCTTCCCGTCAAACGTCTTTACCAAGGCTTCCTTGAGCGGTGCGTCCTGCGAGTAATTGACCACCATCCCCACCCAGGCCACTGACTGGAAAAAGGCCCAGTGCAGACCTATCGAACAGGCCAGCGCCGCTGCTACAGCGAACTTGGGTAGCCGGGAAAACACGCAGCTAACTTACCGCCCACCGTCGCATTGTCAAATGCCATGGCCGTAAGAGGAGACACGAATTTCACGAATCGGCACGAAACAGTTCCGGGCTAGAAACGGACCGAGATGGCGCCGTGCAGGCGGTAGTCGGGAACGCTCTGAAAGAAGTTATTGGCGATCCGCAGCGGGAGTTCGATGCCGGCGTTGGCGCTGAAGTGTTCGCCCCAGGTGAAGAAGACCGAAGGCCCCAAATACCATCCAGTCGAGCCTGTCCGATCTGAGGGCCGGCCGAGGAGTTCATCCCGGGCCATAGTGTCGTAAACGGCGTTAGCCTGCAGGCTGAGCGTGAAGGTCGGGTTCAACAGCAGGTAGCCCCCCGGGCCGCCGGAGACGATGATTTCGTCACCGTACTTGAAATCGGCCTCGCCATGCGTGCGCAGGTAATACTGGAACTGGCCCTTCAAGAACAACCGACGCCAGCGGGCGTTGGCTGTTAGACCGAAAACGCCGTCATAGGAACCTGAGCCCAGCGCCAGCATGTCCTCATGGACACTGCTGAACGAGTGGCCGAGGGGATCGTGAGGGGTGCCGGGCGGCAAAAACGATTCAAAAAGCCTGGCTTGGGCCACCTCATGAGCCACGCGGCTCGCGTCACCGGTCGGGAATTTGACGCCGCCGAGCAGGTTCACCTGGAACCCAGAAGTCATCCCGCGCTTTTCCAGAACCGCGAACCGCCCGATCAGCGCCACATCTCCCAGGCCAGCCTCCGAACCGGTCTCAGTGATATTCTGGGCTTGAACCTGCCCTGAGCCACTTACGAAGTATTCGACGTCCGAGCGGCGGAAACCGAGGCGGGTAATCGGGATGTTGAGGCTCACGCTGAGCCGGGAGGAGAAATTGTAAGCCGGCACGAGATGGGTAATGGAACTATCCACATAACTGGGCGTGGCGACCGCTACCTCCTGTCCCTCAAACTGGGTGGTGCGATAGGGAATATACTGCTCAGCAACCGTAAACGAAAAGCCGCTGCCGGATAATCCGAGCGCACTGTCAGCGGAGTAGATGGCGCAGAGTTCACAGGCCGACGCCGGTGACAGCGCCAGCAACAGGGCCAGGACGGGCGGCAGCCTCATGCGGCTAAGTATTCATGTTCATGACCACTTGGTTCAAGGCGTGGCGCTTAGGCGGTAAAAGCGTTGCGGACTATTCCGGGTGTCGGGGATGACATAGTGGTCGAAGAACGGGAGGTTGGGAGTGGTATACAGCGCGAACCAGAGCGCATTGGTTTTTGCGAGCAGGTTGGTGGTGTACTGGAGGGTGTAGGTGCGATTGGCCTCGGTGTCGAAGTGAATCAGAACCTGATCGGTGGAATACATTTCGATGAGGGAAATTTGTGGCTGCGCCGCTCCGGCGAGCCGGATGGATACGCCGAACGCGAGCAGAGCGCCGACGAGCCCGCCCGTGGCCGCCAGCTTCCATCCTGGGAGGCCGGGGCTGTGTTGGGAGGAAAGGAGTGCCATAAAGCCATTGTGTCATGCCAGACCGGACTGTGCCATCGTCGTTTCAGCGATGCACCACCGTAACTTAGCTTGACGGTCAAGCCACCAGCGGGTGGATTTGGATGTTTGACGGATGGGATGCGCGGAAAGTTCCCGGGACCCTGCCGCCAGGTCAACGGGGGTCCGGAAACGGGAAGCCTTGTTGAGGTGCTTGCCCGCATGTTTAACTCGTGGCGTGAAACTCTTTTTTACCGGACCGGTCATCAAAGCGGAGTTGCTTGTCGTGATGTTGGAAAAACACGGCATCGCGGCAACCCAGGAATTTGTGGAGGCTGGGGAGGCCGATGAGGGCGATTTGAGCCGGGAGGCGAAAGTCATGGTGCCGGAAGCGGATTATGACCGCGCGCACCGATTATTTTACGCGGAACGGGAGGACGAGCTTTAACCGCGCAAAAAATGCGAAGCAAAGGACAAACAATGTAGAGCAAATTCGCGGTACCGGCCAGACCTTAGACTGGTATGAGCATCAGAAGAGAAGCCCTGCCTGGTGTCCTGGGGGCGTGGCTCCTCGTGGCCACCTTTGCCGGAGCCGCATTCGGCGCTGAAATCAAGAGCAGCGCCTGCCTGGATTGTCACTCGGACAAGACCCTGTTCAAGACCAACTCCGCCGGGAAGGGCATTTCGTTGTTTGTGGATGAGGCGAAGCTGGCCGCTTCCGTTCACAAGACCAACACCTGTGCCAGTTGTCATAGTGATATCACGGTCAAACACCCGGACGATAACGTGGCCGTGCAGCCGCCGAGCTGCGCCAAGTGCCATGAGAAGCAATCCCAGAGCTACGGCGCGAGCGTTCATGGCCTGGCCCTGGCCGGCGGGGAGAAGGAGGCCCCCAGGTGCAGCGATTGCCATGACGGGCACACTATCCTGCCGCCAACCTCACCGGCGTCGCCCCTCCACTGGTCGCACCTGGCGGAAACGTGCGGCGGCTGCCACGACCAGGCCGCTAAAGATGTGGAGGAAAGCGTCCACGGCAAAGCCGTCGCTGCCGGGCATCGCGATGCGCCGACCTGCACCGATTGTCATTCCGAGCACAAAATTGTAGGGCTCAAGGGCACTTCGTCGCTCAAAATCTCCGCCGACGTGTGCAGTAATTGCCATGCCTCAGAGCGGTTGAATACCAAGTACAATCTGCCCGCCGACCGGGTAAAGACTTTCTTCGAGAGCTACCACGGCCTGGCCGCCCAGTATGGCTCAACGCTGGCGGCCAATTGCGCCAGTTGCCATGGCGTTCACAAGATCCTGCGCTCAGCGGACCCACGCTCCACTATCAACACGAACAACCTGGTCGTCACGTGCGGGAAGTGCCATCCGGGCGCGACGGAGAACTTCGCCCAGAGCAAGGTGCACATCGATTTGGCGACGGCGAGCAGCGGCGCCGGTGTGGGCAACCAGATCAATTGGTGGGTGCGGCGGATTTACCTCGTGCTGATTGTCGGCACGATCGGGTTCATGCTCGCACACAATTTGCTGGTCTTCGGGAAAAAGGTCGCCGCGCGTTACCGGGAGGCGGAGCTGAGCATCGTCCGCATGGACTTTTCGCAACGGATGCAGCATGTGACTTTGGCGGTAAGCTTCATCGTGCTAGCCGTGACCGGGTTTGCGCTCAAGTTCCCGGATTCGTGGATTGGCAAAATGATGGGGTCGAACGAAATGTTTCGGCGGTGGACGCATCGGATCGCGGGCGTGGTGCTACTGGTGGTCGGGGCGTATCATGTGGTTTACCTCCTCAAGAACAAGGACGGGCGGAAATTGGTCAAAGACCTCCTGCCGGGATGGAAGGATGTCAAAGACGTGGCGACGACCGCAAAATACCTGCTCGGATTGAGCCCGGAGAAGGCGAAGATAGGTCGGTTCGGCTACGCGGAGAAGATGGAATACTGGGCGGTGATTTGGGGCACGATCATTATGGGTGCAACCGGCCTGGCGATCTGGTTCAAGATGGATGTTACGCGCTTCCTGCCGCGCTGGGCGGTGGATGTGGCGCTGACCATCCATTATTACGAGGCGATTTTAGCCTGTCTGGCGATCATTGTCTGGCATTTCTATCACGTTATCTTCGATCCGGACGTTTATCCGTTGAACTGGGCGTGCTGGAGCGGGAAAGTATCCAAACATTGGCAGGAAGAAGAGCATCCGCTTGAGACGGCGGGATCCTGCGCCCCGGTCGATGAAATGGAGCCGGCTGGTTCGCACCCTCTGAAGTCAGAGGTTTTAAAAGCGGGGAAGGGTGCGCCGGCGGGAAAATCCTGAGAAGAGAGAGGAGATTTGAGTCTATGAGCGCGGGGCGGATTGAAGAATCGGGGCGGGGACGGCCTCGTCCCCGTGCCATCCTCGTTCGAAGGGCGTTCTACGGGGACGTGGCCGTGTCCCCGCCCCTGTCCTCGTTCAAAGGGCGTCTTACGGGGACGTGGCCGTCCCCGCCCCTGTCTTCGGGTTTTCTTGAATCGGCCTCGCCATGAACGCCAACGGGAAAATCGAGAGGCGCTTTTTCGGGCCGACGGTGTTATGTTCTGAGCGATTTCCCATGGCCCGGCGGCTCCATAATGAAGAGGCCCGGCAGAATCTGAGCGCCCAGATGGCGACCCAAGGGGCGGAAATCCATAACCGCTACGGACCAGAAATCGGCTGGAGCGCGTTGAAGCGGTTGCTTGAGGACCGCAGTTGTGTGCGCTATCCGTGCGAAATCAGGTTTGACTCAGCGCCGTTGCTCCCGGGAGAATTCGCTCATCCGGTGCCCCGTGGAAATGTGCCAGAGGATGGTTATATCATTTACGTCCACCCGGTCTACGAAACGCAGTTGGAGCGAGTGTCGTACTTGGTGCTGCACCAACTGGTTTGGGTGAACTACGGCGCCTCGGCCGAGGCGGACGACGCGGAGGCGTTCGGCGCGGTCGTGCTGGGGCTGTCCAGGGAGGATTACTTCAGCGCCCTGTGCGAGCTCGCCGGCCAACTTGGGGGAGATGAGCTGGTTTGAGCGGTGGGTCCTCGAGGAACTGAAAGGAGATAACGGAGGCAACTAAGACTGCGGGCAGCGCGGCAGAGCCTCAACCACGGATCGCAGGGACCCCACCGGTTTCATTCCGGCGATACTTCGTTAGGATAATGCGATCTCAATACTACACGTCTACAAGTTAAACCATCTTTTGTCAAGCGTTTGATAATAAATGTTGCAACCACGGAGGGGCGGGCTGCCCGTGGGCAAAGGAGACTACCGGGGCGTTTTTGGGGGTAATTCGAGGGTTATTTGGATAAACATCACGGTTCCTTTCAATCAAAAACAAGCGCATTAGATGCGATGCTTCATCTATTGCTCTGATTCTGCAATAAATGTAAAGAGAATAGCAAGGGAGGGCGAGGCGGCGAAGGGCACGGGGGCTAGTGTAGCGGTGTGAATCCTGAATGGCAGTTGGGATTAGTGAAGCCAATCGCAAAATTTGGCCAATGAAACTATTTGTCGCTGGACTCAGTTTTAAGACCGCGCCGGTGGAAGTGCGCGAGAAGCTTGCGGTGCGACCCACGCGGTTGCGCTGCCACGGCTGCCGGCTAAAGCTAGGCGGGGGGCTTTCCGAGGTGGTTTTGGTTTCCACGTGCAACCGGGTAGAGATTTATGGGGTCACCTCCCCGGGCAACGGCGACCTGGCGCGGCTGTTCCAGTTGCTTTCGGGCACGGACTTCGATTTTTCGCCGTACCTTTACATTAAGGAAGGGGTTGAGGCGGTAAGGCATCTGTTCTCGGTGGCCAGCGGCCTGGATTCGATGGTGATTGGGGAAACCGAAATCACCGGGCAGGTGAAACAGGCCTACCAGGCGGCCCAGGAAGCGAAGTTGACGGGGCGGGTGACGAACCGGCTGTTCCAGACCGCCCTCCAAACCGCCAAGGAGATCCGCACGCAGACCGGCATCGGCCGCGGCGCGACCTCAGTGGGCAGCGTTGCGGTTGAATTGGCCGAGCGCATTTTCGACCGGGACCTTTCGGAAAAGAGCGTGATGATTGTCGGCGCGGGCAAGATGGGGGAGGCGTGTGTGCGCCACCTGGCCAAGAAAGCAGCACGCGCGGTGCTGGTGGCGAATCGGTCGTATGACCGGGCGGTGAGCCTGGCGGCTGAATTCAATGGCCAGGCGGTGCGTTTCGACGATCTGCTGCCGGCAATGACGGAGGTGGACATCGTGGTGAGTTCGACCGGCTGTCCGCACACGATCCTGCATGCGGCCGAGCTGGCGTCGATCATGCCGGCGCGCCGGAACCGGCCGCTGTTCCTGATCGACATTGCAGTGCCGCGCGACATCGACGCCGACGTGCAGCAGCTCGACAACGTGTATTTGTACAACGTCGATCACCTTGAAGCGATCGTGCGCGAGAACGTCCGCTCGCGGGAGAAGGAACTGGCGCATTGCGAGGTGATCATCGGTGAGCGCGCCGCGGCGTTGATGGCGCGGTTCGCGCCCGCGCCGGAGAGACAGCGCCAGCCGGTTCTGACCTCGCGGCCGGACTGGGCGTTCGAGGGCGCCGCCTGCCGTGGCTGAGCCGAACCACCATGCCGGCCATACGACCCACAAAACGACTTTGCATGAAGCAAAACCATTTCAACGGAGGAGCCGGGCGGCCAGCTCGCTGTCGGGCGCGACTTTCGTTGGAAACCGCGTCACCGAAAACCTGGCGCGCTGGAATGCGGCATCAAGCTAGTGCCGTTGATTCTCAGTAACACCAAAACCGAACAAAGCACGTGTTAAATATGAAACCAACAAGAAAAACCCTGACGTGCCATCTGGCGATTGCGCTGATGGCCGCAGGCGCCGCGCTCACAGCGCAAGCGGCGACGCCGACGCTCCAGGGCCGACTCGTTCCGCGCGCACTTACCCCTGGCGACAAAACCGTATATGGCCTTCCCACCAGCACGGAGGTTTCGGGCGGCATATCCACCGTTGCCCAAGGCACCCCCGTGTATCTCGAGGCTGAGATTAACCTGCTGATTCCCGCCACGAACATCACCGGCGTGACCTGGTCGCTGACCAACCTGCCGGCCGGATCCGCGGCGACGCTGACGACCAGCCCACTGCCGGCGAATATGCCGCCTTATGAGCCTTCAGACCGCATGCTTTACCAGGTGGCCGACCGCAAGCTGTTGCGTCCGGATGTGACCGGCCAATACACCGTGCTCGCCACCATCACCACTGCCAACTATGGGACGACGAATGTGGCCCTGACCCTGACGGTCGGCACTTATTTAGGAAAATACTCGTGCGAGGTCTGCCATACCGGCACCCCGGGGATTCCGGCGATGGCACCGTCATACGAAACGACCGCCCACGCTCACATCTTCAGCCAAGGCATCGATGGCCAGCTTGGTTTTTATAGTCTGTCGTGCCTCCAATGCCATACTGTGGGCTACAACACCAACACGAACGCTGTCAATGGCGGGTTCGACGACGTCGCCAAGGCCGATGGGTGGACATTTCCGACGGTGCTGACGAACGGCAACTTTGCATCCATGCCGGCGGACCTGCAGACGCTGGGAAATATCCAATGCGAAAACTGCCACGGACCGGGCAGCGAACACGTCAACGCCGCGCTTCGTCCCCCGGGCACGGTTGCGAACTGGCCAAGGCTCGAGGTCACAACCCGTTCCGGTGACTGCAACCAGTGCCACGATGCTCCGACCCACCATGTCAAAGGCACCGAATGGAATGTTTCTCGCCACGGTTTGACCACCGGGCCGTCGAGCCCCAATTGCGTGGGCTGTCACTCCGCCAACGGCTTTATTGCCCGAATGAACGGCGACACTTTCACCAACGCGACTTTTGCCGCGATTAGCTGCCAGGCCTGCCATGAGCCGCACGGGCTGACCACGCCGACCAACAACCCGCATCTGCTGCGGATGCTGGCTTCCGTGACGATGCCAGACGGCACCGTGGTTACAAACGCCGGCAACGGCGCCATTTGTTTGCAGTGCCATCAGGTCCGCAACGGCTCGGTGACCAATCAGCTCGCGAAGTATCCGCTCGGTCAACCCACTTGGTTCGGTGGATCGAGCTTCGGTACTCACGACAACCCGCAGGGCGATATGGTCCTGGGCATCAACGCCTACACCTACGGTCAAACCATTCCCAGCTCCGCCCACCGCACTTCGGTTCCTGACTTGTGCGTAGGCTGTCACATGCAGAGCACGACCACCACCGATCCTGCGTTCCTGAAGGCTGGCGGCCATACGTGGAATATGAGTTACAGTGTTGTCACCAATGGCGTGACGAACATTGTGGACAAAGTTGACGCCTGCGCTCAATGCCATGGCCCGATAGCTTCTTTTGATCTACCTCGGGGGGACTACAACGGCGACGGCGTCATTCAGGGCGTCCAAACCGAAGTCCAATCGCTACTGGACAAACTCTCCACGCTCTTGCCGAACTCGGCGTGGCACGCGAATAGCAGCGACTACGTCGCCGATGGCCTCGTCAAGACCATTGACCGCACCACCTTCAAGACCAACTGGCCAGCGAAGTTTCTGCAGGCCGGATATAACTGGCAGTTTGTCTCCATCGACGGCAGCAAGGGTGTGCACAACGCTCCCTATGCAGTCGGCTTGCTGAAGGCTTCGATTGCCGATCTAACCGGCGATTCCAACAATGACGGCCTGTCTGACGCCTGGCAGATCCAGTATTATGGCTCGGCGACAAGTGCGGCGGCAGCACCTAATGCCATGAGTGCCGCCGGTGTGCCTAACTGGCTCGCCTACGCTCTCGGCGTGAATCCGTTGGTGCCGGGACAGACCTTTACCAACGGCATCGTTTTTGGCAACGTTACCGCCGTAGGCGATACGAACACGGTACATATCTATACCGCGGCGGAAGTCGCCTTCGACACCGAAGTTGGCAAGACTTATTGGATCCAGGGGATCTCGTCGCTCAGTGACGGATGGCAGACCATCAGCCCGTCCATCAACGGTACCGGCTCCGCCATCAGCTACCTGACCCCGACGCGTCAAAACGCCCAGCAGTTCTACCGGGTAGTACACAATCCGTAACCGCATCGAATTGTCAAAAGACTGATACTAACCCTAACTTGTCGCAGACCCTCCCCTGGAAACAGGGGAGGGTTTTTTGTGTGCGGGGTTGGTCCTCGTTCTCGTAATCGATCCGAAGAGGAAGGAACGGATCGATTACGAGGACGAGGAGGAGGACGAGGACGATTCCTGGCGTCGAATCAGCGTCCGCCAGACTTAAGCTGCTTGAGCGCCTCGATCTGAGCCGCGGAGCGCGCGGCGATTTGTTTCAGCTTTTCCGTCTGAGCCGCCTGGATTTGCTGAAGGTTTTTGATCGCTGCCTGCTTTTCGGCGTCGGAGGTGCCAGTCTGCGCCTGGGTTAAACGTTGTTCGGCATCCTTGACCTGGGCGTCCAGTTCCGCGAGCGCCGCTTTCATGTCATTGACGGCTGCGTCGCGCAGCTTTTGCGTCCCTTCCTTGACGGACACCGATTCAAGATTAGGGAACGTACGTTTGACCTCGTCGAGTGTGGCCGCATCAACTCGTGCGGCCGCGGCGGGCCGCGCTGGCGCGGAGGCGTCGATGACCCGCGTTAGCGCGCGTGAGAGGTCGGATTCCAGGGCCGGTTCCCAGTCCGGCGAGAGCCGGGCGAGAGATTCTTTTTGGCCGGCCTGAACCACCGCCACGCCCAGATAACACGCTTCACCTTTGTCGAGATTGAACGGGTTGAGACCGTCAGCGGCGGCGGCCTGGCTGGAATCCGCCAGCGAAGTGTAGCGGGTCACCTTAATCTGGCCGTGGGCCGCCTGCTGGTACAATGAAAGCAACTGTTCGACGCGGCCGGTGAAGGCCCTCAGGGATTCGGACGTGCTCGCCGGGTCGAGCAGCGAATAGAAACGGATTTCCACCGGCGAATCGATGCGCTTCAGCACAGCGAGCGTGCCATCCGACAAAGCCCCCATTCCGCCACCGTCGTTTTGGCCGGCGGCCGTTCCCGCGCGCGGATGGGAGGCGCGGTAAAACCAGAAAGCGCTGACCGCGACGCCCAGGAGAAAGAAGCCCAGAGCGAGAGCCGGGACGCGACTGCTCGCTTGCTCGTGTGTTCTCGGCCCGCTTGCCGAGCGAGCAGGTTGGGACGGGGAATGTTTCATTGCGTTTGTTCGGTCTGTGTGCCCTAAAGGCGCGACAGGGGTTAGGGTGCCAAAGGCTTTCGCGCCAGGCGAGCAAAACTTGCTCTGGCAAGTCAAATGACGGTGAGCATCCGACAATATTTGCATAGCTGGCAACGGAGGCACTTTGTAGCTTCAGATGAGCATGTTGGCGTCCGAATCCAGTTCGCAAGCTACTCTGGTGTTTGGTGTTGTGCGAGCGCACACAGTGCCTCGCGACGCTTGGTCCCCAGGCCGAACCCTACCCCGAACCGGCCAGAGGGTGCCGCTCATCGTAAATTGTCCTGGCCGCCAAATTCTCAGCCTATGAACGTCCCTAACGCTTTGCGGTTCAACCATGCGTTCGCTTCGCTGCTGGCGGCAACCGGCCTTTTCGCCGCGCAAGCGTCCACGCGGGCGCAGAGCGTGCAGCACCTGAGTGTCCCGCAGCCTGGGGGGATGCCCGGTCGGCCCGTCGTGACAGGCATCCAACAAACTACCAACTCGGTGACGGTGACCTGGGATGGTCCGTCGGGCTATTACCAATTATTCCAGGCGAAGGGCCTCAAAGGTGTTTGGCAAGGCGTCGGACCGCGGACGAACTTGTCGCGCAAAGCGAGCGTCCCGCTTACTTCAACCAACACTTTCTTCAAAGTCTCAGGTCCTTCGGCGGAGTACGCGGGCGCGCAGGTGTGCATCGAGTGCCACGGGCCAGTCCACACCAATTTCCAATACACCGCCCACGCCCAGGCGTTTCAGGTGCTTCAAGCCGCGAACCAGGACAGGAACTCCAGTTGTCTTGCCTGCCATACGCTGGGGTATGGCCTGCCGACCGGGTTCGTCAGCCAAACGGCGACGCCGCAACTTCCCGGCGTGCAGTGCGAGAACTGCCACGGTGCGGCTGGAAACCATGCCGCCAATCCTGATGACATCACTGTCCGGCCGCGGGTGGAAATCGCAGCCACGCTCTGCGGCGGCTGCCATACCGGCTCTCAATCATCGACCTACAAGCAATGGAGTTCGAGTCTGCACGCGCAGGTGGTTGAGGACTTAAATCCTTCCAGCCTGACCGACAGTTGCGGCCGTTGTCACTCGGGCTCGGTCCGGCTCAGTCTGCTGAACCACCAGGCGCTGCCGAGTGGCGACGCGAACGTCCCCATTGTTTGCGGAACTTGCCACAACCCGCACCAGACCAATGCCGTGGCTCCGTTCCAACTGCGCAACCCGCTGGCGTCCACCAACGACTATTTCATTACCACTTCCGCGCCGTTCACCAATCAATACAACCCGAACATTAATCTTTGCGGCCAATGCCACAACCATCGCGGCGCGTCGTGGGCCAGTTCCAGCCGCGCACCGCACCACTCGCCGCAGTATAATATGTTCCTCGGCACGGTTGGCGAACTGGCGTCGGGACCTTCAACTTACCAGCCAGGCCCCCATGCGATGCTGCTCACCAATCAGTGCGTCGAGTGTCACATGCAGGATTCGGCGCTGCCACCGGACCAGTACCATCCCAATCTTGCCAGCCATACGTCCACAGTGGATTCACATGACCGCTGCCTCGAATGCCATCCCAACCCGAGCGGGATCATTGGGATTGCTCGCAACGCGGTGACCAACGAGGTCAACCAGATCAACAGTTTGCTGAATGTGTGGGCCCTCACCAAGGCCCCGCTCGCCTTGCAACAAAAGTACGGCACTCGGGCGTGGGAATACACAAATCCCGGAGACTTGTCGCCGGGTGGGCCAGGTCCGGATGCGACGGAACAGCCTCAGATACCGGTCAACATCCAAAAAGCGCGGTTCAACCTTTACCTGGTGGTATATGACGGCAGTTTTGGGGCTCACAACCCCTATGCGTTCACCTTGTTGGACACCGCGCTGACGTGGGTTCAACAGGAGTTGAGCCAATAAAGTGCTGCGAGTCGATGATGACCACACCCTCCGAGCCCCGGACCAGTTGGCCGATGCAACGATAACCAGAGACGTCATGACAAATCGCAACTTCCGTTTCTATCGAAAGCTGCCAGCGCGCTGGGGCCGCTGGCTCGCCTTGATGGCCCCGACGCTCGTTCTGGTCCTGGCGGTGATTTCGTGCCAGTCGGTCCACCGCGCTGTCGTGGTGCTGCCCAATGTTCCGGGCGCGAAGTACATCGGCTCCAAAGAATGCGAGCAGTGCCATGACCAAATCTACCGGGACTTCCAAACTGCCGACCATGCCCGGCTAGTGGCCCAGGGACCGAACGCCCTCAGCGCCGGCTGTGAATCCTGCCATGGGCCGTGCAGCTTGCATTCGGATTCGGGCGGCGAGACCAAACCTCCGTTCAGCTTCACAGCCGGGCGTCCCGCCGCAAACAGCTACGGCGCACGCCTGGTGGCACCGCCGGCCCGCTCGGTTGAAACGGTCTGCTTTCAGTGCCACACGGACGTTCGCGGCAAGTTCAACCTGCCGAGCCATCATCCTGTACCGGAAGGCAAGATGAGCTGCACCGATTGCCATCCGCCGCATAAAGGTTCGATTTTCTTAGGCGGCGGCACTTCGCTCGTCTCCGAGAATGAAAGCTGCATCCGGTGCCATCCGTCTCAGCCCGGCCCCTACGGGTTCGAACACGAGGCCATGCGTGAAGGCTGCACCGTCTGCCATACCGCCCATGGCTCCGTCAACGCTAAGATGCTGACTGAACGCGACGCGAACCTGTGCCTGAAATGCCATTTCCAGCAGATCAGCAACGGCCGGCTCCTCATCGGCGGGTCGGACCATACCCTGCGCCTGCAACAGGGCACCTGCTGGACGGCAGGTTGTCATGAAGCCGTCCATGGCTCCCGCGTCAGCCCCTCGTTGCGCTTCTAACCACCCACCCCAAAGCTGATGAACTCCAGAAGGTCATTCCCAATCGAACGGCTCCGGTGGTGCTGGGCCGCTCTGCTCGGACTCTCGGTGCCGGTTTCGGCCCTGGCCGCGACAGACACCAACGCTGTCCCCGCCGTCGGGGGCACGAATGCTTCTCCGGCAACGGCCGGCACGAATGCGCCCGCCGCCAAGACCGCTGAGCCTGTCCTCACGCCCGAGCAAATGTTCGAGGGCGGCAAAGAAGCTTACAACAATTGGGTTCAGATCGGCGCTGGCGGGTTCATCACCACCGGCAGTGGGCCTCAGTTCCAGCAGCAGCACCAGACTTCGCGGGACGCCTTCGGCGGCATTGAGAGCCTGCATTACCAGGGCGAAATTTCCAAGGGCACCACGTTCACCGTCGATGGCAGGTCCATCTACGATAACCACGATTACGATTTCACCTTCGGCATTGCCAAAGAGAAACTCGGCTATCTCCGTTTCTCGTTTAACGAATTCCGGACCTGGTCGGATGCCGATGGCGGCTTCTTCCCGCCTACGGGCAGCTACTACTCGCTCGGGCCGGTCGCGTTCACGCTCGACCGGGGGCGGATCGTTTTCGAAGCGGGCCTCGCCCTGGAGAAACTTCCGAAAATCACTCTTAAATACACCCACAGCTACCGCGATGGCGAAAAGGGCTCCACCGAGTGGGGTTACACGCATCCGGACCTGACCAGCACGGTGCGCGGCCTCAGCCCTACATTTTATCACATCAATGAATCCAGCGATGCGTTCCAAATCGAGGCCACGCACCACATCAAGGCCACCGATTTTGGGCTTGGCCTGAGCTACGAGTTCGGCAAGCTGAACGACAGCCTGAAGATTGATAAGTTCAACGGTGAACCCATCGAACAAAAAATCACCGACAAAGCGGGCACGACCTACGACCTCTTCAACGTGCATGCCTTCTCCGAAACCTGGCTGAAGAAGAACCTTATGTTCTCCGCCGGTTTCTCTTTCTCCGATTTGGACAACGATTTCACCGGGAGCCGCATTTACGGCTCCGACTTCGATGTCAACTATGTCCCCGCGGCGCAAAACGGGTTCGGCTATTACGGTTTGAGCGGCGGTTCGCACCTGAAGGAGTACGTCGGCGACCTGAACCTCTTTTACAAACCCACACCGTTCCTCGCGATCGTGCCGTCGCTGCGTGTGCTCAAAGAGGATTGGGATGCGGAAACCTCTGGCTTTGAAACGCTGGCGGACAACGCCGCCACGCCCTTCAACGCCAACGCTCAGCGAGGAGTCCTCGATGTTCGCGAGCGCCTCGACCTCCGCTACAGCGCCATCACCAACTGGGTCCTTTTCGCTCGCGGTGAATGGACCGAGGGCGATGGCAACCTTACCCAGACGGGCGGCCTGGTCCCCATCAATGGCATCGGCATTCCGCCGATTGACAACCAAACGGACGACGGGCGCCTCTTCCAGAAGTACAGCGCCGGCGCCCGTTGGTATCTCAGCCGCCAGGTCACGCTCGATGGCGGCGGCTACTACAAGCTCAACGCCTACGATTACACGCTCAACGTGGACAGCACGCCCAACAACAGCGGCAACCGTTACCCCGGCTACCTTGTCCTGCAGAACTTTGATACCTACGACGGCAACGTCCGGCTCACGCTCAGGCCCCGCCCGAACCTCACGCTGGTCAGCCGCTACGAGTACCAGCTTTCGACCATTCACACCAAACCCGATCCCATCTCGGGCCTAAGCGAAGTCCAATCCTCCGACATGACCAGCCACATCCTGGCGCAGGACATCAGTTGGACCCCCTGGTCGCGGTTGTTCCTCCAGGCGGGCTTCAATTACGTCATCAGCGAAACGAAGACGCCTGCGTCCGACGTCACCCAGGCGATCCTCAACGCGCAGAATAATTACTGGACCCTCAACTTCTCCTCCGGCCTCGTCCTCGATGACAAGACCGACTTCAAGCTTGGTTATTTCTACTACCGGGCGGACGATTACCAGGACAACTCGACCGTTGGCGTGCCGTACGGCGCCGGCGGCAAGGAGCACGCCATCACTGCCACGCTGACCCGCCGCCTCAGCCAAAGGGTCCGCCTGACCCTGCGCTACGGGTTCTTCCATTACACCGACGACGCCTATGGCGGCAACCGCGACTTCGGCGCCCACCTCATCTCTTCGAGTTTGCAGTACCGGTTTTAGCCCGTTGTTTGGGTGCGGCTTTTGCCCTTACTTTTGGTTTGCCTCGACGGACGAAAACAAGCCTTCGAGGCTGTTCAATCCGTCTTCCTTTTTCGGGTTTAGAACCTGGCGCAGATAATTCACGGCATCGGGAGCGTTCTTCACTGAGCGGGGCAGGGTTGCGCCGCTGGCGTTCGCGTGCCCGCCGCCCTGGAGCTTTTCGGCGACTTTGAGGGCTTCGCCGTTGCGGCTGCGCAAGCTGACAATCATGACGCCATTGGTGCGGCGGAACATGGTCACCAGCACCGGGTAATGAGTCGCCTGCTCCTCGAGCAACTGGTGAACGATCAAATTATTGTTTCCAATCACCGTGTCCACGAACCCGACCGTCGGGGTGATCTCAGTCACGTTAGATTTGCTCCAGGCAAACCCGAGCGGGTTTTCGATCCGGCGTTTCACTGCCATCACCTCCAGCAATGGGTGGTCCAGCAGTTTTTCGATCTGGCCGCCAATGAGCGCGAGCACATTCCAGAATTGGTAACTCTTGACCAGGTTGGCGTAATCGCTGGCCAGGACGAAATCCGGATCATCTTCGAGGAATAGATCAGCGACGTTGCTTAAGTGGACCAACCGGTCGAGGGCGGGCGACCCGAGGGCCTGTTCCTGGCACAATTCGTAACAGAGCAGGCCGGCGGATTTGTTGATGTCATGGATTAGAAGCGCGTTCTTGGGCGCAATGTCGGTCACGTGATGATCGATGATGGCCCAGTTCGGCCGGTCCATGCGCTGTTCGAAGGTGAGGTCGGTAATCCAGCCTGAGCGCTCGCGGAGGTCCCGCTGTTTCCAGTAATTGTAGTTGTAGGCCTCGAGGCGGACCTCGGTGTGAAACAGGCCGCGCGCCAGACGTTGCAGCAGCACGCCTGCCACCAACCCGTCCAGGTCGCTTTCATGGGTCAGGATCACTTCCGGCCTTGGTAACGAGCTTGTCATCTGAGCCAACGTAGTTTAACGAGCGCGATCTGGCGAGCGGCGATTTCGCGGCGTGGTAAATCAGCAACGGCGGGGGTTCGACCGCGGACTGCGCGGATGACGCGCATGTTCTTCCCTTATCTGCGAGATCCGCGAATTCCGCCGGCAAAGCTCGACGACGGGATTTCATCCCTGATTCGGGACCGGTCGGGTGTTCGCAGTCCAGAGTCTCCGGCGTCACAAATTCCCTTCATTTGCGTGGCTTCGTGTCGCATATTCCACGAGATGAAACCGAACGGAATGTTTGATCTGACGGAGGAAGTAGCTGTGGTCATCGGCGCGACCGGTGCGCTGGGCGGAGCGCTGGCGCAGGGGTTGGGCGAAGCGGGCGCGAAAGTGGCGGTGCTCGGCCGAAATGCCGAGCGGGGCCGAGCCAGGGTGAAAGGAATCGAGAACGAGGGCGGGCTGGCGGCCTTTTTTGCGGCTGACGCTGTCCAGAAGGACAGCCTCCATTCCGCCCATGAAGCGATCCTGAAAATCCTGGGCGCTCCGACGATTCTTGTGAACGCCGCGGGCGGCAACGACCCCAAGGTTACGGTCACGGGTGAGCGTCCCTTCGAGCAGATTGCGTTGGCGGATTGGCAGGCCAACTTCGACTTGAACCTCGTTGGCGGCGTGTTGTTGCCCTGCCAGGAGTTCGGACCGGGGATGGTAACTCGCGGAAAGGGAAGCATCATCAACATCGCCAGCGTGTCAGCGCACCTGCCGCTCTCGCGCGTTGTGACCTATTCCGCCGCAAAGGCTGCGGTGCTCAACCTGACGTTGTTTCTAGCCCGTGAATGGGCGCAAAAAGGTGTGCGCGTCAACTCCATTACGCCGGGGTTCTTCCCGGCCGAACAGAATCGCAACCTCCTGTTCAACGACGATGGTTCCCCGAGCGCCCGCACGAAAGCCATCTGGGGTCACACACCAATGGGCCGCTTTGGCGAAGCGCGCGAGCTCATCGGCGCGGCGGTGTTCCTGGCGAGCCAGAAAGCCAGCAGCTTTGTTAGCGGGACGGACATTCGTGTGGATGGAGGATACCTGGCACAGACGATTTGAGGCGTAGATGGACCCGAATTGAGAATTCTAACTTCTCAATCCTGGAACCCAAACTCCAGACCTCCCATGATTCCGACACCTGTCACTGCTTCCCAAGTCGCCGACATCGTCGCTCACGCATGCCCTGGTGGTTTCTACCGTGACCGGCGAGTTCTGCTGATCGTCCCCGACGGCACCCGCACAGGGCCGGTTGGCCTCATGTTCCGCGCCTTGCACGACCAGATCGGACAGGTCGCCAAAGCGTTTGATGTTTTGGTCGCGCTCGGCACTCACCCGCCGATGAGCGAAGCGGCCATTTGCGAGCGACTCGAAATCTCCGAATCGGAACGTCATGAGAAATTTGGCGCAGTGAAGTTCTTCAACCATGCCTGGGACGACCCGTCTGCTCTCAGGAAGGTCGGCACGCTCACCGCCCGCGAGGTGCGCGAATTGACCGACGGCTTGTTCTCGATGGACGTTCCGGTCGAGGTCAACCGATTGTTGTTCGACTACGACCAGGTAATTGTCGTCGGCCCGGTTTTTCCCCATGAGGTTGTCGGTTTCTCGGGCGGCAACAAGTATCTGTTCCCCGGGGTCGGTGGGCCACAGATACTGAATTTCTTTCACTGGCTGGGGGCGGTGGTTACGAACCCGATGATTATTGGTAACAAATGGACGCCCGTCCGCAAAGTCGTCGATCGTGCCGGGGCTATGGTCAAGGTGGACAAGCTTTGCTTTTGCCTGGTGGTAGACCCGCACAAAGACCTCGTAGGATTGTTTGCCGGCACGCCCGAGGCGGCGTGGGACAAAGCCAGCGAGCTCTCTCGTCAGGTCCATATCACCCGCAAACCAAAGCCGTTCCGAATTATCCTTTCCTGCGCACCGACGATGTACGACGAGCTGTGGACGGCAGGAAAGTGCATGTACAAACTTGAGCCGGTGCTGGCCGATGGCGGTGAGCTGATCATTTACGCGCCGCATTTGAGAGAAATTTCAGTTAGCCATGGCAAGCACCTTGAGGCCATAGGCTACCATTGCCGCGATTACTTCCTCAAACAGTGGGACCACTTCAAACTATTGCCGTGGGGCGTGCTGGCGCATTCCACGCATGTGCGGGGTGTCGGCGCGTTCGAGAAAGGTGTCGAGAAATGCCGAGCTAATGTGACGCTCGCGACCCAAATTTCCCCGGAGCAATGCAAGAGGATCAACTTGGGTTACCGAGATCCGAACAGCATCCGGCTGGAGGACTTCGCCGGGCGGGAGGATGAGGGTGTTCTCCTGGTGCCGAAAGCCGGCGAGATGCTCTTCCAGTTGGAGAACCCGCCCGCGTGGGCTGGGAGAAATGGTGAGGGCGGCGCGGCCTAGTTTGAGGACAGGCAGCGCCCTGAATGACTCTATCCTGAATTGTCGTTTTTCTGCTCAGGTTGTTGCTGTTACAAGATGCAAGTTGAAGGTTGCAAGTTGGTTGCCGAACTTTCAACGTTCAACCTGCCACCGTTTGCACAACGAGTCTGGTTCCGGCTACGCCGGCTTGTGACAACGCTCGCTACCTTTCCGGGTAAGCAGCGGGGGTTGGGCACCTCGGCACAGCCCAAGTTTAGGCTTTAAAGTAGCCCTGCACTTTTGCAATATGCGCGTTCGCTTTTGGATGCCGGGGGCGTTATGGCGGTTCCCGGCTCCTGGCACGACATGAAACGAACGCATCATTGCAACGAACTGCGCCCGGCGAACATCGGGCAGACTGTGACTTTGGCCGGCTGGGTCCATTCCCGGCGCGATCTGGGCGGAGTGATTTTCATCGATGTGCGGGACCGGGAGGGGCGCACGCAGACCGTGTTCGATCCGTCGGATTTGCTCAAAGAGCTGTTCGACCGCGCCGCGGCCCTGCGCAGCGAATGCGTCATCCGTGTCACTGGCAAGGTGCGCCAGCGTCCGGCAGGAACGAACAACCCGAAGATTGCGACGGGCGAGGTCGAGGTCGCGGTCACGTCGCTCGAATTGCTGAATGCCGCCGAGGTGTTGCCGTTCCCGGTGGATGACCCCGAGGCCGCCAGCAAGGTGAACGAGGAGTTGCGCCTGAGATACCGTTATCTGGATTTGCGCCGTCCGGAAATGGCCCGCAACCTGCGTGTGCGCAGCAAGGTCGCCACCGCGACGCGGGTGTTCATGGATGAGCAAGGGTTTCTGGAAGTGGAGACACCGCTCCTCTTCAAGAGCACGCCGGAAGGCGCGCGCGAGTTCCTGGTTCCCAACCGCCGCGAGCCCGGCACGTTCTACGCGCTGCCGCAATCGCCCCAGCAATTTAAGCAAATCCTCATGGTGGCCGGCGTCGAGCGTTACTACCAGCTCGCCCGCTGTTTCCGCGACGAGGACCAGCGCGCCGACCGCCAGCTTGAATTCACGCAAATCGACATCGAAATGTCGTTTATTGATCGCGAGGACATTTACTCGTTGATCGAGGGTCTATTGAAACGGGTTTGGAAGACGGCGTTGAACCTCGACATTCCGACGCCGTTCAAGCGGATTACTTTTCATGAGGCGATCGACCTTTACGGCATCGACAAGCCCGACACGCGGTTCGGGATGGAACTGGTCGATTTCACCGAGGAATTTCGCGGGAGCAAGTTCAAGGTGTTCAGCGGGGCGGTGGCCAATCACGGAGTGGTCAAGGCGCTCAACGCAAAAGGGCTGGCGAGCGCGACGCAGGGCCAAATCGATTCGATGACCGCTCTGGCGAAGAGCTTCGGAGCGAAAGGCCTTGCGTTTATCAAAGTCGAGGGTGGCGAATGGAAGTCGCCCATCGTCAAATTCTTTAGCGACGCGGAAAAAGCCGCGCTGGCGCAGAAGCTGAGCGTCGAGGAAGGCGATTTGATTCTATTCGCGGCCGACCAGTGGCTGACGGCGTGCGAAATCCTGGGCAAGATTCGATTGTATTGCGCCGACCTTCGAAAAGGGCAGGGGAAGCTGCAAATTCCTGCCGACCGTTTCGATTTCTTGTGGGTGGTGGATTTTCCGCTGCTCAGCTTCGATAAGGAACAGAACCGCTGGTACTCGACTCATCATCCGTTCACCGCGCCGGTCGCAGAGGATATTCCGATGCTCAAGAGCGAGCCGAAGAAGGTCCGCGGGCAGCACTATGACGTGGTGGTCAACGGGGTGGAATTGGGGGGCGGCTCGATTCGTATTCACCAGCCGGACTTGCAAAAGACCGTGTTCGAGGAAGTGCTGCAGATTCCGCCCGAGGAGACGCAGTTGCGGTTCGGCTATATGCTCGAGGCTTTCAAGTACGGCGCGCCACCCCACGGCGGGATTGCGTTGGGATTCGACCGTCTCAACGCGATTTTGTGCGGCACCCCGAGCATTCGCGACGTTATCGCATTTCCAAAGACGGCGAAGGGCGTGTGCCTGATGACCGAGTCGCCGACGCCGGTTTCGCCGCGCCAATTGGGCGACCTGCACATCGAGGTCAAGGCGGCGAAGAAGGAGTAAGGTTGCCAACCGCGAGGCGGGCCAGTAAAGTTCGGCATGACAACGACGGTTGATGCCATTTACGAGAACGGCAAGCTGCTTCTTCAGGAGCCATTGGCTTTGCCTGAGAAATCTCGCGTCCGCGTGACGATAGAGTCCGACACCGAACGCGAGGGGTGGCTGAAACTGTCGGAGCAATCCTTGACCAAAGTCTGGAATAACCCGGACGACGACGTGTTCAATGACCTGCTCTCGCAATGACGTTGTCCTTCTGCCGATTCCGTTCACTGACCTAACCAGCCGCAAGGTGCGGCCAGCAATTGTGGTTGGCCGGAATGGCTCGGACTTGCTCCTCGTTCCCATTTCTTCTCAGCTCCCGAATACGGACTTCCAATTGAAAGATTGGCGCGCCGCAGGGCTGAATGTTCCTTGCGGGGTCAAAGCCCAGATTGCCACAGTTGAAGAAAGGCTTATCCTGAAAACCGTCGGAAGGCTCACTGTCGCCGACCGAGGGGTGCTGGACTCAAAGTTGCGCGCCTGGCTTCAGCTCTGAACTCCACCTTCGACCTGTACTTCACAGCGGCGCGACCACCACACGGAAACCCAAGAAGTTGAATTTGGTGGCGGGGTCCGTTTGGTATCTACCGGCTGAGCGACAGGACGGACCTCCGTATCCCCAACTTCCGCCACGGAAAACGCGGGTAGTGCCGCTATCGGGCCCCTGCGGGTCGGTGACGGGTCCGGCCTGGTAAGGGCTGTAATAGTCCTGGCACCATTCATAGACGTCGCCATGGACGTCGAACAGGCCCGTGGGGTTTGGGAGTTTCAGTCCAACGTCATGCGTGACGGCGGCGCTATCATTGAAGAACCAGGCGTAGCTGGAAAGGTTGAGGTATCCCGGATCGTCGCCGTAGCTGAAACGGTTGGTGGTGCCGGCGCGGCAGGCGAATTCCCACTCGGCCTCGGTCGGCAGCCGGTAAACCCAGTTGGTGGGGAGATGCCCGGCCTGCTGCTCGAGTTGAGTCAACTGCGCGCAGTAGGCGGCGGCCGAGAACCAATAGAGTGTTTCGACGGGCCGACTCAGGTCGGTGCCGTAATCGGTGCCGTTGCGCAGGCCGTTAAACCAGCTCGGATTGACCCCGGCCACCCTCAGGTAATCGCCTTGGGTGACGAGGTATTTGCCGACGAAGAATCCTTGAGTGAGCGTGACGGTGTGCTGGGTTTCGTCGGGCTGCCTGTCCACTTCGGTTGTGGGGCTGCCCATGGTGAAGGTTCCGGGCGGTATCCAAACCATGTTAGTAACGATGACGTTGGTCGGCGAGAGGCCTTGGAGCAGCATCGCCCGGTAATAGCGGACGGAATCGAGTGGACCGTTCGGGTCGGCAACCAATGTCGGACTGGTGTACAAGGTGAGGTTAGTGAGTGGCAACCAAACGGAGGCGGGAGGCAACGCTGAGTTGTATTGAATGGTCCAGGACGTGCCAAGCGGCCCCGAAAGGCTGAGTTGCGGGAGGCCGCCGGCGAGTCGCACACCGAGACGTGCCGAGGTCTGGGAATGGGCTTGAGGCGTGAAAGCCGACAAGGCCAGCCCGGCAACCGCCAGGCAACACCAAGGGGTTGAGACTAGCGCTTTCATTGGTCGCACTTCCTGCTTCCGCTAGTATATCACCATAATCCCTCAGACGACGCAATCCACATCGTCACATCGCGCGCGGGGCGAGGGTGCGGAGCCAATGGCGGGAATATACCGCTCAAACTGTCAGCAACGCGCGGGCCTCAGCCATGCCGGCGGCGGGGCGGCCAAACTCACTGGCGGTAACGCGGCCCAGCGCTACAAGATGACGCCAGCGGAAGGCGGCTCGAGTCGCGGTGAACTCCTCGGAGACTGTGCGGTAGAATTTTTCCGCGTGCAGCGCCCCGTCCTCGCTCACCGCGTAGCGCAGCAACAGGGCGAAGAGCGGACGCGGCGGATGATTCATTTCCCCGTAGCGATGCACCACGGCGCTGGCTTTCGCCTGAAGATTCCCGCGGATCGCCTCCTCCAGTTCGCGGAGCAACGCGTTCGGATCGGTCGCTTTAACTTCGCCAAGATGGCGAGGGAGTGGCAGTGGCTGCCAGGCGAGGAAATCACCGCCGCGGGCCGTGCGGTCCAAGGCTACCTGGTACGCGCCTAGAATCAGGCTGGCGAAGCAGTTCCGCGGATTACCCACGAGCGCCAGGTTGCGCCAGGCGTTCGCGGAGTCGCACGCGTGCACGCCGATGGAGTCGCCGTGGACACTGCCGATCGGTTTGCCGGTCACTTCGTCACGCGGAGTGCGGCCCATGTCACGGAGGATAAGTTGATTGGCGGCCAGGGTGATGGTTTCGCCAAGCGCGGCCGGCGACATGCCCTCAGCCAGGGCAGCGGCGGCGGCCTCGGCCGCTTGCGCCGGAGACGACTTGAAGATCGTTTGGCTCATCTGGTCAACCCAGGCGTCCTCTGCCTGCCGGTCACCCGGTGAGCGGCCCAGCAGCTTGTGCTGCTCGAGGAGTTTGGGCAGCAGGGCGCGAGAATCCTCCGAACTTGCCTGGCGCGGCCAGGATTCGGCTTTGACGCAATAACGGACGGACTGCCGGAGGAGGGTATGGGCTTGCTCCTTGCCGATCAGCCCAAGCAAATCCCACGCGCGATAGGGTAGCACGACCCGGTGAACTTCGGTGTTGTCCTGCACGGTAAAGAGCAGGTCGTTCAAGGCGTCGTCGGGTATGCCTTGCGCGAGGCGAGCGAAGGTTCGCTCCGCCTCATCAACCTCTTTGCGCCGCACGGCTTCGCGGAGCAGCTCGCTGCCGGAGCCGGCCGGGGCGGAGGCGGGTTTAACCGGACGCAAGACTTCCTCTTTTCGTCCGCCGCGTTCCTGGATGCGATTGGTATTGCGATAAAGGACCTTGAAAACGGGAAGCGGCTGCAATTCAGCGGGCAGCTCCTGGGCCATGTGCAAGGCCGGGGCCAGGGCCATCATCGTGTGAAAACCCACATAATCCTCGCCGCCAAAGGTCCGCGCATTGGCGAGCGCGGCGGCGGCTGTCAACGTCCGCAAGTCGGTACCCGAATGGAGCTGGCTGACGAGTGTCGGCAGCAGGCGGTTGACCGGCGTTTCCTGCATCAAACAGACGAGGGGTTCCAGCGGCCCAAAGGACAGTGCCTCGGCGGTTTCCTCGCCAAGGGCGGAGGTAAGACCCAAATCGCTGGCCACCTCGTAGCCGACGGCGGCAACCAACATCCCTCGGCCGACTTCCGTTAGAAACTCTCGACGTGTGCGTGGTGTACTCATAGCGGTTCTGCTGCTTCCTGCGGGTTTACGTCAACAGGTACCTGTACGCCTGTTCGGCGGGCCGTCAAGGGATGCACGCGGCTCTTTTTCCACCGTTGACGCCCTGAGGCGGAGATACTAAAGGTCTCTATTACTATGCCTGAGACCCTACCCGGTACGAACATCGAATCCGTCCTTCAGGAGCACCGTGTTTTTCACCCCCCGAAAGAATTCGCGAAACACGCCCATATTAAGTCTTTGACCCAGTATCGCAAACTTTACAAGGAGTCCGTCACGTCGCCGGAAAAATTCTGGAGCAAACAGGCAAAGGCGGAATTGGTTTGGTTCAAGCCCTGGAAGAAGGTGCTTCAATGGCAGGAGCCGTTCGCGAAGTGGTTCGCGGGCGGCCAGCTCAATGTCAGCTACAATTGCCTTGACCATCATCTCGGCACCCCGACCGCCAACCAGGCTGCCCTGATTTGGGAGGGCGAACCGGCAGCGCCCGGTAAACCCGGCGAGGAGCGCACGTTGACCTATAAACAGCTCCATCACGAGGTTTGTCGCTTCGCCAACGTGCTCAAGCGCCACGGGCTCAAGCAGGGCGACCGTGTGCTTATCTATCTGCCGATGGTGCCCGAGGCCGCCGTCGCGATGCTCGCCTGCGCGCGTATCGGCGCCGTCCATTCGGTTGTATTCGGCGGTTTCAGCGCGCAGTCAGTGGCTGACCGCATCCAGGATTCTCAAGCGCGTCTCGTCATTACCGCGGACGGCGGTTTCCGCCGTGGCGCAGTGGTGCCGCTGAAGCAAAGCGTCGATGAAGCCCTCAGCCTCAAAGACGCCCAGGGGGAGTTGCTGGCCAAGACCATTGAAAAGGTCGTCGTGCTGCGTCGCGCTTGCAACGAGGTCAACTTCCATGAGGGCCGCGATTTCTGGTGGCACGAGGAAATCGCCTTGGTGGACGCACATTGCCCGGCGGAGAAACTCGACAGCGAGGCCCCGCTCTTCATTCTCTATACCAGTGGCTCGACTGGCAAACCCAAGGGCATCCTCCATACTACCGCCGGCTACCTGCTCTACGCGAAGCTTACCACCAGGTACGTGTTCGATTTGCGCGCCGAGGATGTTTACTGGTGCACCGCTGATGTGGGCTGGGTCACCGGCCACAGCTATGTCGTTTATGGCCCACTGGCCAACGGCGCGACCAGCCTGATGTACGAAGGCGCTCCCAATTTCCCTGAGCCCGACCGCTTCTGGCGCATCGTCGAAAAATACGGTGTCACGGTCCTCTACACCGCGCCTACGGCGATCCGGGCGTTCATGAAATGGGGGGTCGAATGGCCGACAAAACACGACCTGACTTCACTACGGCTGCTGGGCACAGTCGGTGAGCCGATCAATCCCGAGGCCTGGATTTGGTATTACCAGGTGATCGGCGGCAAGCGCTGCCCCATCGTCGATACCTGGTGGCAAACCGAAACGGGCGGCATCCTGATTACACCGCTGCCGGGCGCCACGCCTACCAAACCCGGTTCGGCAACGCTGCCGTTTTTCGGCATCGTACCCGAAGTGGTAGATGACTCCGGCAAGGCGGTGCCGCGCAACTCCGGGGGCAAACTGGTTATCCGCAAACCATGGCCGGGAATGCTGCGCGGCCTCTGGCGCGACCCAGAACGCTACAAGTCCGTTTATTGGGGTGAAGTCAAAGGCAGCTACTTTACCGGCGACGGCAGCCGCCAGGACAAAGACGGCTATTTTTGGATCGTTGGCCGCATCGACGACGTTCTCAACGTTGCCGGGCATCGCATCGGCACCGCCGAAGTCGAGAGCGCGCTGGTGAGCCATCAAAAGGTCGCCGAGGCCGCCGTGGTGGGCCGCCCGGACGCTCTCAAGGGTCAGGCACTCGTCGCCTTTGTGACGCTCAAAGGCCACGTCCAGGCCGACGGCGGTTTGCGCGAAGAGTTGCGCCAGCACGTTGCCAAGGAAATCGGCCCGGTCGCCAAGCCGGATGATATTCGTTTTGCCGAAGCCCTGCCCAAGACCCGCTCCGGCAAAATCATGCGCCGGCTCCTCAAGCAAATCGCCGCCGGAACCGAGATCAAGGGCGACACTACAACTTTGGAAGACCTGAACGTCCTCGCCCGGCTCGCCATCGTGGAAGAATAAGTCACTTCAAAAACCGATTGCGAACTCGGGCTGTGCGGATAACTTTACGTTGATGACCCAGGAGCAACGCCGGTTGGCGGCGCTCATGTTCGCCGACATCGTCGGCTACAGCGCGATGGCCGAGCAGGACGAGCGCCTGGCCTTGCGCCTGCTCGAGGAGCACCGCAGCGCCCTTCGCCCGATTCTTTCCCGACACTCTGGCCGCGAGCTCAAGACGATGGCCGACGGTTTCCTGGCTCAATTTGACAGCGCGGTGGATGCAGCCAACTGCGCGCTGCAACTCCAGTCCGAACTCGCAGCCCGGAACGCGCGCGTTGCTCCGGAAGAAAGGTTGCTCCTGAGAATTGGCCTGCACGTGGGCGATGTGGTCGTGTAGGATGGCGACGTGCTGGGCCAGGAGGTCAACCTCGCCTCGCGCATCGAACAGTTGGCCGAGCCGGGCGGCATTTGCGTTAGCGAAGACTTCGCTCGTCAGGTTCGCCGCAAGGTTTCGGCCAGCCTGCAAAGCATAGGCACTCCGCACCTCAAGAACCTCAGGGAACCCGTCGAGGTGTTTCGGATGGTCGCCGGTCCCATTTCCGCGATCACGACTCCTCCGGAGGCGCGCTCCCTCGCCGTGCTCCCCTTCGTCAATATGAGCTCCGACCCTGAGAACGAGTTCTTCAGCGATGGCCTTACCGAAGATATTATCGCCCGGCTCTCAAAGATCGGCGCGTTAAAAGTGATCTCTCGCACCTCGGCCCTGCAGTACAAGGGCACCAGGAAAAACCTGCGCACCGTCGGACAGGAACTGCGTGTCGGCACCATTCTTGAAGGTAGCGTGCGGAAAGCCGCCAATCGTGTGCGCATTGCTGCCCAGCTCATCGATGCCACCACTGATGAGCACTTGTGGGCGGAAGCTTACGACCGCGAGCTTAGCGATATTTTCGAGGTGCAGCGCGATGTGGCCGAACGGATCGCCCAGGCTCTGGAGGCCAGGATTACCCCGGCCGAACAAAAGCGCCTTCGCCAGGCTCCCACACGGAACATGGAGGCTTACGAGGTTTGCTTGCGCGGCCGCTTTTTCTGGAACCGGCGCAACGAAGTGGGGCTCAACCGCTCGGTCGAGTGCTTCGAACAGGCACTCAAGAGCGACCCCGCGTACGGCGAGGCGCACGCCGGCCTGGCCGATGCTTATACGCTCCTGGCGGTCCTGGAGTTTTTGGCCCCGCAGGTCGCCTTTCCCAAAGCACGCGCGGCGGCAGAGAAAGCCTTGGAACTCGATCCTGCCGCCGCCGAGGCGCACGCTTCCCTTGGTCTGGTCCGTTTCCAGTTCGATTGGAACTGGCTCGCCGCCGAACGGGAGCTTCGCCTAGCGACGGAACTGAATCCGAACTACGCGCCCGCTCACCATTTCTACGCTGACTTTCTCAAGGGGATGGGCCGTTTCGAAGAGGCGTATCGGGAGATCCTCAAGGCGCAAGAGCTTGATCCCCTCTCCCTCGCGATCAGTTCAGGTGTGGGACATGTGCTTTATCTTTCGCGCCAGTACGACCGCGCCATTGAGGCCTATCGTCACACTGTCGAGCTTGATCCCGGCTTCCTGCAGGCGCGCCTATGGTTCGGCCGGCCTTACCTCCAAAAGGGCCGGTATGCCGAGGCGATTGCCGAACTGCGCCAGGCAGTCGAGTTGTCGAAGGGCAGCACGATGTCCCTGGCCGTGCTCGCTCATGCTCACGCCGCCTCGGGTGACCGGGCTGAAGCGTTGCGGCTCCTGGAAACTCTGCAAGCTCGAGCTCATGAGAAATATGTCCCGTCCTACTGGATCGCCTTCGTTCACGTTGGCCTGGGAGACAAAGACCGCGCCATCGAGTGGATGGACAAGGCGCGCGACGAGCGCTCCGCCTGGCTGGCCTGGGCCAACGTTGAACCGCGCTTCGACATTCTGCGCGACGACCCTCGCTTCCGTGAAATCCTGCGCAAGGTCGGCTTTCCTTGACGCGGCCGCATTCGAAACGCTCCACCACCGTTCCACCTTCGCCGCTCTGTTGCTCCCAGTGTTCTCTGCTATGCCCTCCCACGCCCAACCCTCGAACGACCTCGCCGAAATCCGTCAAATCCTGCGCGAAGTCCCGCTCATCGATGGTCATAACGATCTGCCCTGGCAATTCCGCAAGCTCAAGAAGGACATCAACGGCATCGACCACGTCGGGCTCGGGTCGGACTTCGAGGGCTTTCACGGGTCGGTCGAGAGGTTGGAGGACGTTTCGAAATACCCGGCGTTGCTGGCCGAACTGCGCCGGCGCGGCTTCACCGTGGAGGACATCAAGAAAGTCGCCGGCCTGAATCTGCTTCGGGTCATGCGCTAGGCCGAAGCAGTCTCGGCCCAACTAAACTCCGCCACGGGCGCGAAATAGTCAGACAGCCAGGGCATCCACCTGCGCGCGAAAAGAACATTGAACCACGAACGAAACGAACCACATGAAAGGAAGGCTTTTGTTTCGTATCTTTCGAGCTTGTCGGCGCGAAATATCGGCTTGCGCGCCGGGTATGCGGCTTGTAGCTTTCAACGCTCTCTGGTTGCACCCATAGCTCAATTGGATAGAGCATCTGACTACGGATCAGAAGGTTATAGGTTCAACTCCTATTGGGTGCGCCACTACATCAGTCCGTATTTGCCGTCCTGGAATCGTGGTCGCCCAAAACCCCTGACCGGCTAGAAAGCTGCCAAAAGTGGCCCGTCACGCCACCCGATATGGGACTTGTCTTCATGGCTGGTGATGAGCAAAATCCGGCAAAATCTGTTGCGCGATCATGATGAGAAAAACTGTAGCAATTCTGGGGTGCGCGATGGTGGCCCTCGCCGGGTTCAGCGGCGAAGCAAAATCGAACTGGATTTCATTATTCAACGGCAAGGACCTCAGCGGCTGGACGGTCCGCGGCAAGGCAGCCTGGTCTGTGCAGGGCGGCGTCCTGGTGGGCATTGGCGGAATGGGACACATCTACACCGACGCCACTTGCTCGGATTTTGAAGCCAAGGGCATGTTCCGCGTCACGAGCCAGGGGGCGACGGCCAACAGCGGGTTTTATTTTCGCGCCAACCTCCCAGCGGACGATGTGAACGGCTTCCCTCGAGGCTACGAGGCCCAGATTTGCAACAGTGGGGATGGCTATACCGGATGGCTGTGGAAGCCGGGCAAGCCGACTGGAAAGGCAACCGAGCTGCTCACCAAAGACGGCGAATGGTTCAGTTACCGCATCCGGGCCGTCGGCGAGCACATTCAGTTCTGGATCAATGACAAACTCGTAATGACCTATAACGATGCCGAATACAAAACAGGCCACTTTGCCATTCAAGGCCACAATCCCGGCATGAAGGTTGAAGCGAAGGAATTGTATTATTTAGACTTGAGCAAATAGGCTTTCGCTGGCCTCGTCTATGCGACCCTATTCGCGTAGCTTCAGAGATCACAGTCTTACATCCCTTTTCCGACGTTTTCCGTTTGACGAAACGGCGCCGACTTTTCTCGAGCGACGACAAGCAGAGGGAAACACTACCACGTATTGGGTTCCCAGTGTGCAGCCGATCACCGAGAAGCTGATGCGATGGGCAATTGCGAAAGAAAACTGTTCATGAAATCGTTGGCCTATGTTGCGTTCCTGCGGGGCATCAATGTGGGGGGCAACAAGCTCATCAGCATGGAGGATTTGAAAAAGGCATTCGCCTCGCTTGGCTTTGCAAACATCCGAACCGTCCTGGCCAGCGGCAATGTGGTGTTTGAAACCGCGGATACCGACCCGGCTGTCCTCACTGCCGGGATCGAGCAAAAGCTCCAAAGCAGGTTCGGCCTCGAGATCGCGGTGAGAGTTCGTACCGCAGAACAGATTCAAGCTCTCGTGGCGTCCAAACCTTTCAAGAAAACTCAGGTGACTCCACAAACCAGGCTGCACGTCACATTCTTGGCCCTCAACCTCGTGCAGGGCTTGAAGGTCTCCCAACGGCTGAAGGGGACGGACTTTGAGATCGTCCGGGTTTCAGCGGGCGAGGTCTGCAGCACGGTGGAGGTTTCGGCTAAACGGGGGACCACCGATTTGATGAAGGTGCTCGAGAAACAGTTCGGCAAAAAAATCACCACGCGGACGTGGAATACTGTGGAACAAATCGGGAAACTTCTGGAGAGCTGATCCGGTGCGATGAAAGGCCGAACAACGAAACAGTTTTCTGACTTGATCGGGTTCTTGTGGTAGTCTCAAAGTGGAAGGTGAAAACGTATGAAGCGCTTGCTATCTTTTCTTTATCTGACAATGGCGGTTTGTTTGGCGGTGACAGTTCGCGGGGCGGAATTGGCAGCGGATGCCGACCGGGTCCCTGCGGAACAGGAAATCGCCAAACAGCGGATGATGCAGATTTACGACGCCATCCAGGCCTACCGCAAAGACCACAAGGACCTGCCGGGCTATCTCTCCGATCTTTATCCGCAGTACATCGCTGATACGAACGTTCTTATCTGTCCCACGGCGCTGCGGCTCGGCCAGGAGCTCCCTTTCGTGGAACTGCGCGATCCCAAGTTGCTCGTTCATTATGGATATGAGTTCAGCGCCCGGCCGATTCAAGCGATGTTCGGGTACAGCGGCCCGATGACCATGAACGCGTGGAAACGCATGCAGATGACGGTTGTCGGAGGTGTGGTGCCCATCTTGCGATGCTTCGCGTATGACCAGGTCATCAATCTCAGCTTCGACGGCAAGTTCTATCAGAGCCCCCTCCAGTGGGAAGATACGGTCGCGGACAAGGTCAATCTCAGCGAACTGGAGCCCGTGCATCTCCGACTGGACTTCCTCAAGCGGCTTGGAGGCGGAACAAGCGGCGAAGCGCTGGCTTTTGAAGAACTCCAGGAAGCCGCCTCCCGCGACAATCGAGGCGTCGTGATGTCAGATCAGGATTTGTCGGAGGAAAACAAAAAATGGAACCAGGACGTCGCGCAAACAGCGCTGGCCGTTGCGGACCGGGCGGGGAAATTTCTGGAACAATACCCGCAGAGCGCCAGCGCCAAACAAGCCGCTCAAATCGAGCAGCGGATGCTGCTGAAGGCCACTGCGGCCGGCTCGACTGATGCCGGCCGGCGGCTGGAGGCCTCGCTGGCGGAGAAGCTCAAAGCGCCGGACCTGAGTGAAGACCAACGCTTTGAGCTGCGGTCGCTGCAGATGCAGGCGGCGCGAGCCGGAATGAATGCCAGGCCCGCCAGCGAGAGACAGGAGGCGTTCGCCCGCCAGTGCCGCTCACTGATCCAGGAGTTTCCGAAGCGTTCCGAGCCCTATCTGATGCTGCTCTCAGGTGCGCAGGACGCGAAAGAAGCGACGGTCCGCGCCGTCGTTGCTGAGGTCGAGAAATCCACCGATGCGCCTCAGGAAGCTAAAGAGCGTGCCCAGGCCCTGCTGGACCGTTTAGATCTCGTTGGCCGCCCGCCGGAGATTCAATTCACCGCGCTTGACGGACGCGGCGTGGACTTCGCCAAACTCAAAGGCAAGGTAGTGCTCGTGGATTTCTGGGCGACCTGGTGCGGCCCATGCGTGGGCGAAATTCCTCACGTCAAGGAGGCCTATGAAAAGTTCCATCCTCAGGGATTTGAAATTGTCGGCATCAGCTTCGACAACGAAAAGGCGGCGCTCGAGAAATTCGTAAAGTCCAGGGAACTGGCCTGGCCGCAGTACTTCGACGGCAAAGGCTGGCAAAACAAATTCGGCCAGCGCTATGGCATCGAGTCCATCCCGACGATGTGGTTGGTTGACCGCAAAGGCAATCTGGTCGATACCAACGCCCGGGCCGACCTGGCGGGCAAGGTCGAGCATCTCATTGCCGAGAAGTAGCCTCGGTATCTCCCGTCGGGAGGGTGACATTGCATCGGTTGAGCGGAAACGCCACAACGACAGTGCCCCTGTCTCGCACCCCGGCTAAGGAGCTCATGTGCTTGTGTCCCGCAGAACCGTCGTAAAACGGGCATCTCGAAGCGAAAACAGGGCGCCCAAACCAATTAGTGCCTCTCAAACAGGTATTTAAGCAGCTTCTGTGCCGCGACGGCGTATCGACGAGCAAACCCTTTCTGCGGTGAAGCGACCTCGCCATTCCGTGTGAAGCCGGGCATTCTCTGAGCCTCAACAACGAGAATGGCACATCGGGTGCTAACCTCACCTCCGCCATGCCACTGAATTACGATATCCCTATTTTGAGCCCCGGCCCGATTTCCCTGCCCGTTCCTGGGCAACAAGCGCGTGAATGCAGGTCAAAGAGTACAGGCCGCGCAACGCATCCGACTCATGCCTTGACGCGGGCCTGCCTGGAGGTAGCCCGAACTGAGAGGCGGGAGGACCTTATTTGGCTGGCCCTCGCGGTCGGGGGTTTGGGCGTGCTGGTGGTAAGCTTTTGGATCTGACCGACTACAGCCTGCGCACGATGCGGGCTTTGTCGATCCAGTGACTTCAGCGGACCTGCGCTTCGGCTTCGGATCCCTCAGACCCTTTGCGTCCTTGCCTCTTTGCGCTGGAATAGTGGAATATCTTTGCAGGCTGCGAAGAATGTTGCGCGCTGCGTACGGCGCGAAGCGTATGGAGTGCGGTGGCAGAGCGCAGCGGCGACACCGCTTTCCGATCGGGGTCCTGCCCCCCAAAGCGGCGTTCCTTTTCGCGCCTTCTCGTGCCTTTTTGTGGCAATTCCGTCGCCTTCCGCGTATTCCGCGTATTCCGCGGTTATTCTCTCCTGCTTTTAGTTGCGGCTCCGCTGCGCTGCGCCTTTGCGTTAAGCGCCGGCAGGTAAACACCCCAGAAAGTCCCCGGGAACAAGTCCTTCCTCTACACATCTTACATAAACGGGGGGCGGTTTGTGAAACGGCAAACAGGGACATGAATCCGCTCCCGGTTCGCACCGTAAACGCTAAGCGAAAAGAACCTATGAAGACGGACATCAAAAGATATGGCATGAAAACCGAAAGGCAACCCAGCCGCAGATGGAGCTCGATACCCAAGCGGCTATTAACCGCATTGCTTGCCGTCGGAGGGATTGCGATGGCCAGCGGCCAGGCCCTGGCAGCACAGGGCCTTCAGGTCGTTCCCAGCCCATTTATCAACAATTCGACCCTGAGCGGAGCCGCAATCATTGCCGGCAATGATATTTGGGCAGTGGGCGACATTGCCGGCAGCAGCGCGAACACCGGAGTCACGCTCGCTGAGCACTTCGACGGCACGGGTTGGAGCGTGATTCCCACCCCCGCTGTCGCAGGCGGCATGTTCTCCAGCGTCGCCGGAGCTGCCGGCAACGATGTTTGGGCCGTTGGCAGCCAGGCCGCCGGCAGTTCTGTCACTGCTCTGATCGATCACTGGGACGGCACAAGTTGGACGGTCGTCGCCGGCCCGAAGCTTCCAAAGGGAAGTTTCCTCACCGGGGTGGCCGCGCTCTCGGCGACTGATGCGTGGGCTGTGGGGAGTGAACCAGCCCCTTCCGGCTCGACGTTCATCTTCAACCCCCTGGTCGAGCACTGGGACGGCACGAGTTGGAGCGTCGTCACCAGCCCTGCGTTCGTAAACGGATTGTTATTAAAGGGAATCTCGGCCGATGCCGCCAACGACGTTTGGGTTGTGGGAGGAAACACAGTACTGCACTTCGACGGTGCTAACTGGAATCGTGTGCCCTCGCCGTCAAAAGTTTCACTAAGCACGGTCACTGCCCTCTCGCCAGGCAATGTTTGGGGCGCGGGTGTGGGGCCCGGCCTCTATTTCCCCCGCGCGACTATCGAACACTGGGACGGCACAACCTGGAGCGTCGTTTCCAGCCCGAATCCAACTACCCGTGGCAACAGCTTCCTGGAAGGAATTGCCGCTGTCGCCGCTAATGACGTCTGGGCCGTCGGCGGAGGCACGGGAGCCGGGCCGGTCACTGAACACTGGGATGGCAAGAGCTGGACCATCCTCGCCACTCCGAGCGGAGTGCGTGCTCTGAACAACGTGGCGGCGCACAGTGACGGGACCGTCGTGGCACTCGGCGTCGGGACAAATAACAGTGCCGTCATCCTGCACAATTGAGCAGATTAGGCGGTATTTTTCCGGTCAGGCGACGAGGATTGTTGCGAAGTCCGCGCCAGGGTACGAATACATCTTGAGGGCGCTGGCTCGGCTGTGGTCGCCGGCCGCGGGGCGGAGCCTGAAGTATAACTGGGCCCGGGCACCAGCCGGGACGCCGGGCCTGATGCAACGCTGAGGCCGAAGAAAGAGCTCCGGATCAGTTTCCGAAGTTCAACTACTCTAACTCGCCGGGACAGTATGACGAGCCGGAAGGCATTTATCCGGACGGCGAATTCACGCTGGTTGAATGCGACAAGCAGAACCTGCAGGGCCCAAACCACGTTGACCTCTGGAAGCTGAAGCTGGACGGCAGCGGCGACTATGTCGAGCGCTTGACTCATTTCAGTGATTATCCGGGTTACAAAGCGTCCAGTCCGGTCGTGAGCGACGACGGAAAGTTCGTGGCCTTCCAAATGGCTCACTCGCGTGACTCCGCCGGGGTAGGCCACGGGATTTTTGTGTACGATCTGGAGAGGGCGGCGGCCCAACGAAAGTGACGGGAGGAAAGCCAGAGTCGCGTAAACTGTCCGTTGGCAGCCGTTCATTGGCAATGTAACCTCCGGCCATGACCTTACTCCTCAGCGGGGTTCTTGGCGGCGCACTCGTACTGCATGCCGCGGGCGCTGTCAGTAATGGCCTGCAAACAGCGGAACTCGTCGTCTCACAAACCAATGCGCCCGCGGAGAAGGAATACGAAAAACTGCTGGCCGACGAGGAGGCCGCTCGAGGTGAGGTGAACCTGTGGCACCAGGAGAACAAGTGGCTTGCCGCCAAAGGGATTGGGACGACCCAGGCCCAAGTGGAGCGCCGGAGCCGTGAGCGTTTCGAGCCAATCGACAAAGCATACGTCGATTTTCTTCGGCGTCATCCCAACCACATCCGCGCCCGGCTGTCCTATGGATGCTTTCTCAACGACCGGCAAGACGAGGCCGGGGCCCAGGCGCAATGGGAAAAAGCACTCGAACTGCAGCCCGAGAACGCGGATGCTTACAACAACCTGGCCGGGAGGTATAGTGAAATTGGCCCGGCAAAAAAGGCCTTTGAGTTTTATAGCAAGGCCATCGAGTTGAAGCCCTCGGAGGCGATTTATTATCACAATTTCGCAGACGCCATATATGTGCTGCGCAGCCATGCAATGACCAACTACGGGCTGAGCGAGCAGCAGGTTTTTTGCAGGGCACTGGGCCTTTACAGCAACGCAGTGCGGCTCGATCCGCAGAATTTCACCTTCGCGTCAGATTGGGCGCAGACGTACTACGCGGTGAAACCGTTGCCTTATGCTGAGGCCCTCAAGGCCTGGACTAACGCGCTGACGAGCGCGACCAATGAAGGCGAGCATGAGGACGTTTATCTGCACCTGGCCCGGGTAAAGATGCTGGCAGGCCGGCTTGGGGAGGCGCGCGCGCAGCTCAACTCTGTCACGAACGAGAGTTGCGCCGGCTTGAAAGCCGCGCTGCTGGGTCGAATAGAAGAGAGGCAAAAAGCTTCGCGGAAATGATCGATTTGGACAATTTGCACTGCGAAGGTGCAGAGGCGCAAAAGTCCAGGTTCGAAGTGTTGACCACGGATTGCACGGATTTCATGGATAGACAAAAGCAATCCGTGATATCCGTGAAATCCGTGGTCAATTCCTTCTTGCTGCGTCTTTGCTTCTTTGCAGTGCTCCCTCCAAGGGTGCAGCAATTTCAGCAAGATTCTTCTAGTCGTGAGCCTTTGGGTTCTCTGCGCTCATCGCGGCTCTGCGGTTTGCTTGTTCGGCGGATTTGGTTGCGGCTTCGCTGCGCTGTGCCTTTGCGTTAAAGCCTTCGACTGCATAGCTACACCTTAGGAAGCGCCCGGCGTCTCCGCAGCCTTCGGCCCTCCGGGCTCGGTGGTGCCGCCATCGCCTTGACGCGCGGTCGGCGGGACCAGTTCACCTAACAGAGTCAACAGTCCCTCGAGAGCGTGCCGGAGGCCCCCCGAAGGCCGAATCAATTCCCGGCCCAACTCGATGATGATCTGGTTAAGCAGGAAGGCTTGCAGCATTTCTCGCAGGTCGGCCTCGTTCCCGGGCAAAAGGTCCGACTTGGCTAGATCGGGCAAGTACGCCCTCAAAAATGCCACGCTCACCCAGCGGTTCCAGTGCCGCACCCAAGACTCGAACCGGGCAACATTTTCGCGGGGAATACTCCCGCCCTCCACGTGCGCGTCCAGGCCGGCATAAGCGGCGTAGTGGAGGGAACGCAGCATGCTGGCCACGTCACGCAAGGGTGACCACTTGATGCAGCGCTCGCTGATGGCCACGGAGGGGTCGCCTTCAAAGTCGATGAAGACGAAGTCCTTGCCCGTCCACAGCACCTGGCCCAGATGGAGGTCGCCATGGATGCGGATGCGTTTGGCGGCCAGACGCCGCTCCGAGAACTGCCGGTAACGTGCCAGGAGCGCGGGTTGCACATCCAGGGCTCTCTGAGCCAGCGGCACGAGCTCGGGTGGCAGGGTCTTGAGCAGCTTCCGCAGGCGGCGCAGGTTTTGCACTGCGGGATTTCGCAGGGATTGGAGGAGACCGCGCTGGTAATGAGGCGTGAACGGTTCCGGCGCGAGAACCGAACCTTCCGGCGCGGAGGCAAGCGCGAGGTGCAGTTCGGCGGTTCGTTTACCCAGCAGTCGGGCGGATTCGAGGTAAGTACCGATTCTTTGCGAAACGTCGGGGGGAATATCCTGCTCCAGCAACTTGAGCGGCTCGGGGGGCTGAGCTGGCGCCGATTGTTCCTGGGCGACCCAAGTGATGACACGGTCATAGTAGCGCCCCAGGGCGTCCAGCGCGTGGCTCCGTGCATCCCTGGCGTTGGGGATGAACTCATGCAGGACGGCCAGCGCCGTGCGCGCCTTTTCCGGGCCGCAGTATTCGATCACGCCGGCCAAAGCCGGGATATGGGGAAACTCTTTGGCGGTGAGGAACTGGCCGAGCTCGACTTCAGGATTGTTACCGGGCTCGAGGCGGCGGAAGACTTTCAGAATGAGTTTGTCTCCGTACACCACCGAAGAATTCCGGTGCTCTGCCCTGACCGGGGCCGGCTCAGGCAGCGCGGCCGCGCCAAGGACCCGGCGCATCGCATGCGCCCGCGTAACTTCCACCTCGCCTTGCGCAGCTTTGAGACGCCGGCGGTGCCACACCAGTTCGAGCAATGCTTTGCAGAAAGCGAGGCTCGCGAGGGCGTCATGGAGAATCCCACTGCGCTCCGAGCCCGCCAGGCTTACCTCAGCGATAACCAGGTTGGGGGAATTCTGCCGAATCCGCTCCGCCTCGGCGCCGGCGGCGAATGCCAGCGGCAACCCGTAAACCTCCGCGTCTCCCTCCACGAAATCGACTTGAACAAACGCGAGGAACGCCTCGTTGTCCTCCGCGATGGGGACGGAGGTGGCTTGTTTCAGCGTGAGTAATTTGAGTGTCCTGGCTTTGCCGCCAAACCAGGGCTGGAGCCTAAGAAAATCCGGCAAGACCGCTTCGAGGGCGCCTCGGGCGCTCCCGGTGAGTACGTCCTTCCACTGTTTTGGCACCGTGAGCACCTCGCGGCCTGCTGGCGTCCCGGAGCCGGATTGGAGTGGCGCGGGCGCAAACTTGGGTCCGAGTGAAAACCAGTAAAAGGAATGCGGACCGAGCGACAGGAAGTAAGGCCGGTCCGCGATGGCGGGGAATTCCATCCGCCCAAACAGTTCGATCGGCACCGTCTGCTTGAATGCAGACAAATCGAGTTCCACCGGCTGTACGAAGCGAGACAGGTTGGCGACCACCAGCAGGGTCTCCTGCTGGTAACGCAGCACGTAACAAAGGACCTTGCGGTTCTCCGGCTGGAGGAATTCACACTTGCCTTCGCCGAGCGCCCGCCAGCGTTTGCGCAAGGCCAGGAGCCGCCGCATCCACCAGAGCAGGGAATGAGGGTTGGTCAACTGGGTTTCGACGTTAATGGCCTCATAGTGATACCCGGCGTCCAGGATAATGGGCAGGTAAAGGCTCTGCGGGTTGGCCCGCGAGAAGCCGGCGTTCTTGTCCGAGCTCCATTGCATCGGGGTGCGCACGCCGTCGCGGTCGCCCAGGTAAATGTTCTCGCCGAGGCCGATCTCGTCGCCGTAGTAAAGCACCGGGGTGCCGGGCAGGGAGAAGAGCAGGGCATTGAGCAGCTCGATACTCTTGCGATCGTTGCCGAGCAAGGGGGCCAGCCGGCGGCGAATGCCCAGGTTCAGCCGCGCCTGGTGGACGTGGGCGTACATCCGATACATGTAATCGCGCTCCTCGTCCGTGACCATTTCGAGCGTCAGTTCGTCGTGGTTGCGCAGGAACAGCGCCCACTGGCTGGTCTCCGGGATGGACGGCGTTTGCTCGAGGATATCGACGATGGGCTGGCGGTCTTCCATGCGCACGGCCATGAACAGGCGCGGCATGAGGGGAAAGTGAAAGGCCATGTGGCATTCGTCGCCCCGGCCCTGGCCGAAATAGGTGACGGCATCCTCAGGCCATTGATTCGCTTCGGCGAGCAGCATCCGGTCGCCGTATTTCTCATCGACATGGCTGCGGAGCTTTTTGAGAAACGCATGGGTTTCGGGCAGGTTCTCGCAATTGGTGCCTTCCCGCTCGTAGAGATAGGGCACGGCATCCAGGCGCAGTCCGTCCACTCCAAGGTCGAGCCAAAAATCGACTGCTTTAGTCATCGCCTCGTGGACATCGGGACTGTCGTAATTAAGGTCGGGCTGATGCGAAAAGAACCGATGCCAATAATAGGCTTTGGCGGTGTGGTCCCACGTCCAGTTGGAAGGCTCGACATCCTTGAAGATGATCCGGGCTTCTTTGTATTTCGCGGAGGTGTCGCTCCAGACATAGAAATTTCGCCAGCGGCTGCCGGGCGCGGAGCGGCGCGCCCGCTGGAACCACGGATGTTGGTCGGAGGTGTGGTTGAGGACCAGCTCGGTAATGACGCGCAGGCCGCGGTGGTGCGCTTCCCGCAGGAAGACTTTGAACTCGCCGAGCGTGCCGTACATCGGGTGCACGCTGCAATAGTTCGCAATGTCGTAGCCATCGTCCTTGAGCGGCGAGGGATAGAAGGGCAACAGCCAGACCGCCGTGACGCCCAGGTCCCTGATGTAGTCCAGTTTTGCCGTTAACCCGGGGAAGTCGCCGGTCCCGTCGGCGTCGGTGTCGAAAAATGCGCGGACGTGCACCTCGTAAATGACGCCGGTTTTGTACCAGAACGGGTCCCGGTCCAAGCTGTCCCGATTTCGGTTGGATGCAGGCATATCTCAGCCGGGTTATGTCACACCCCTGACCGTAGCGCAGGTTTCCAAACCTGCTGTATCGCCGACTTCCAAGTCGGCAGGGCATCGACGTGGAGTTGGTGTCCGCAGGTTTGGAAACCCGCGATGGGGCAGGTTTCTCCCGCGCCGCAGGACCGTAGCGCAGGTTTCCAAACCTGCCGTATCGCCGACTTCCAAGTCGGCAAGGCACCGAGGTGGAGTTGGTGTGCGCAGGTTTGGAAACCCGCGATAGGGCAGGTTTCTCCCGCGCCGCGGGATCGTAGCGCAGGTTTCCAAACCTGCCGTATCGCCGACTTCCAAGTCGGCAGGGCATCGAGGTGGAGTTGGTGTGCGCAGGTTTGGAAACCCGCGATAGGGCAGGTTTCTCCCGCGCCGCGGGACCGTAGCGCAGGTTTCCAAACCTGCCGTATCGCCGACTTCCAAGTCGGCAAGGCACCGAGGTGGGATTGGTGTCCGCAGGTTTGGAAACCTGCGATACGGCAGGTTTGGAAACCTGCGCTACGGTGGTGACAGTGTCGTGACTGTAACATGTCCGGGTTAGGATGGTTGCCGGCTTCCGCTCGGGCTTGAAGCCACCTGAGCCGATATCGCCGCCGCGATGCGCTCCCGGGTCAGTTCGCGCAGTTCGCGGAGCAGGCGCCGCACGGCGCCGTGATTGGGCAGGAAATAACGCGCCGCCGTGTTGGCCAGTCCCACGCGCACCGAAAAGGCCGTCGCCGGCAGCGCGCGAAACAGGTCCTCGTCGGTCCAGTCGTCACCGATCGCCAGGATGAAGTCCGGAGCGAAACTCGTCACCCATTCCATGGCGGCGGTGCCCTTGGTGACCCCGGTATTGCGCACTTCGATGACCTTGTTGCCCTCCAGCACCTGAACGTCAATGTTCCGGGTATAACCGGAAAGGTCATCCAGCAGCTCCTTGGCCCGCATCGAGGCCTGCTCGAGGTCCGCCCGGCGGAAGTGCCAGGCCAGGGAGAATTCCTTCTCCTCGAGGAGAGCGCCCGGCAGCCGATCGACGTAGAGCTGGAGGATCGGGCGCACTCGCTCTTTCCATTCGGTCGTGAGCGCTCTCAACATGCGCCATTCCTCGCCTTTCCGCCGCAGCCACACCCCGTGCTCCGCGACCAAATCCACGGGCAAGCGGCCAAACCATTCTTCGAGATCACGGCGCGGCCTGCCGCTGACGATCACCACCTCCGTGGCCGGGTCCGCACCGAGCGCTTCGAGGAGGTCCACTAATTCCTGGTCCGGCCGTGCGAGCCTGGGATCATCCACAAACGGCACCAGCGTGCCGTCGTAATCGAGCAGCATGGCGGCCTTCCTGGCCGACCGGTATTGTTGCACGAGGGCGGCTTGAGCCTTGCCGGTCAGCAGCCGGGCGCGCTGAGCGGCTTCGGTTTTCTGGGTCGAAACCATCGCCGACACGAAGTCTTCGGCCCAGCGGTTCACATTGTAACGGCGCAGCCGTTCCTGCAGAAACTGGTTGCGCCTGACCTGCTCCTCGACGGGCATGGTGAGGGCCTGCTCCAATGCGCGGGCGAAATCCTCGGCATGGAAGGGATTAATGATCAGCGCCTCGCCCATCTCCTTGGCCGCCCCCGCCATCTCGCTCAGGATCAGCACGCCGGTCTGGTCCGGCCGGGAAGCAACGAATTCTTTGGCCACCAGGTTCATGCCGTCGCGCAACGGGGTGATCAGCGCGACGTCGCAAAAGCGGTACAGCGCCACGATCTCATCGAAGGAAAGGTTCCGGTATTGATAGATCAGGGGGGCCCAGTGCACGGTTCCGTAGGCGCCTCCGATACGGCCGACGGTTTGCTCGAGTTCCTGCTTCATGGCCTGGTAGCTTCTGATCCCTGTCCGTGAGGGTGCCACGGAAATCACAAAAACCACTTTGCCGTGCCATTGCGGGTTGCGCTTCAGAAACAGGTCGTAACCATGCAAACGGTTGATGAGGCCCTTGGAGTAGTCCAGGCGGTCCACCGAAAAGATCACTTTTTGATCCGCGCAATTGGCGCGCAGCTCCGTCACCCGCGCTGCTGTCTCCGTCGAAGCGGCGGCGCGGGCAAAGCGCTCAAAGTCGATGCCCATCGGAAAGGTGTCCACCTTGACGATGCGTTCGCGCAACGTCAGGCTGCCGAGCTGGTGCTCATAGCCGGCGGTTCGCAGGACGCTGGTCAGAAAATCCTTTGTGTAATCGTGGGTGTGGAAGCCGATGAGATTGGCGCCCAGCAGTCCCTCGATGATGTCGCTCCGCCAGGCTCGCGGCAGCAGCCGGAACATTTCGTAGGAAGGAAACGGGATATGCAGGAAAAACCCAATCGGCATCTCCGGAAATTTCTCCCGAACCAGTTTCGGCAGCAGCATGAGCTGATAATCGTGAACCCACACCATATCGTCAGGGCTCAACATCTCCAGGAGCGCCTCGCCGAAGATTTGGTTCACCTGCTGATACTCCTTCCAATAGTCTTCTTCGTAGCGCACCAGGGTGGGGAAATAATGGAACAGCGGCCACAAGGTCCGGTTGCAAAAGCCGTGATAGAAGCGATCGACGCTTTCCTCGGTCAGAAAAACCGGCTTGGCTTTGAACTGTTTTTGAGCGTATTTCCGGACCGCCGCTTCGTGCTCCGGCGCGATGCTGGCTCCCGGCCACCCCAACCAGGCAAAATCCATTTTCTTGGCCGAATCCGTCGCGCCCTGCTCCAGGTAGCTCCATAGGCCGGTCGTCAAGCCTCCGGAGCTAACCTGAAACCGGGGTGCGCCCTCCTCCGTGGAAACGGTGAACGGCAGCCGATTCGAAACAATGACTAAACGCATACTCATCCCTGTCTGCCACGCGCGAGAACCTGCGGGCAAGTATAGCGGGGCAGGCGCCGCAGGTCAAAGACCCTTCGGGTTCACGCGCCATCGGGTTCCAGTTTCGGGCTTTAACGCAAAGACGCAACGGTGCAAAGGCGCGATGAACGACTTGATGGCAGTGGAAAGGGGGGTGCAGCTACTTGCAGACTGGTGCAGATGGCTGCAGATGGCTGCAGATGCGAGCGGGTCGCCCGAGGTGGAAAAAGGTGGAACGGCAGGTTGCGTGAGAGGGATGTGTCCCAGGCAGAGGCCGGAGTTGAACCACGGATGGCAAGGATGGCACGGATGAGGATGGAATGGCCGCAAGAATGCACGAGAAGGCACAAACGGATGATAATCAGAAAGCTGGCGGGGGCTTATCAGAAAATACCAGTTCGTGGCAAAATGCGGGAAGTGGTATTACGCGGTAGTAGCTGTGATTAGCGGAGATTTGGTGGTATTAACTGATATAAACTGGTATCAAGTGATACGGTGGAAGGCTGAACTTTGAGCTCTCGGGCCAGGGAAAAAGATTATCCAACTCCGGATTGGTCGGGATTGGTCAGGACTACGCGGGATTGGTCGGCCTGGCTGCCGACAGGGTCGCTGGGGGAATTTAAGTCGCGGTTAGTCGCGGTTGGTCGCGGTTGGCCGCGGTTGGCCGCGGTTGGTCGAAGTTGAGAAGAACGATTGTGGCAACTTTCGAAAGTTGACAGAGGGTGAGGTTGTCAACCTTGGAAAGTTGACAGTTGACAGGTCCGGGGTGGGGCATGATGGAGTTTTTCTTTTCACGGAGCTAGTGGGAACCCGAAAGTTGACAGTTGAGAGTTGACAGAAAGTGGGTCGCAGCCCTGTTTTACCGAGGATTTTGGCGGTTTTGAAAGTTGACAGAGGGTGGAAGTTGTCAACTTTGGAAAGTTGACAGTTGACAGGGGGCGGGGCCGAACGGTGCGCTGGGACAGCGCGCCCTACCTGGAATGGGGGCGGGGGAGTGATGGAGTTTTTCTTTTCGCGACACGAGGGGGACTGCGAAAGTTGACAGTTGACAGTTGACAAGAAGTGGGTGGCAGCCCTGCTTTACCGAGGATTTTGGCTGTTTTGAAAGTTGACAGAGGGTGCGGTTGTCAACTTTGGAAAGTTGACAGTTGACACCGCGGGGCCGAACGGCGCGCTGGGACAGCACGCCCTACCACGAATGGGGGCGGGGGCGTGCTGGGGTTTTTCTTTTCGCGACGCGAGGGGGGATGCGAAAGTTGACAGTTGACAAAAAGTGGGTGGCAGCCCTGTTTTACCGAGGATTTGGGCAGTTTCGAAAGTTGACAGAGGGTGGAGTTGTCAACTTTGGAAAGTTGACAGTTGACAGGGGCGGGGCCGAACGGCGCGCCCTGCCAGGAATGGGGGCGGGGGCGTGATGAAGTTTTTCTTTTCGCGAGGCGCTGGGGTACGGGGATACGTTGGGTGGGGCCGGGTGCCCGACCGACGAGGTCATAGCGCATTTGCTGATGATGCGCGGTTCAGAAGAAAAGTTCTGAGCGAACGCTAATCAGCACCCGAGCGACCGTCCTGCCCCTGGCGTGTAATCGGCTGGTTACGAAGGGCAACGGAAGAGTGTGGAGTAGCGGGAAGCGCATTGGAATATTCGATGCCCGCGCGGAGAGCCAGAATGGGGCCAAGAGAACCGGCTCATCTGCTTTCATGAAAACCCTGCCGGGAGGAAGCTTGGCAATCACTCAAGAAACGCTATGTTGCTGGGCGATACGTCCAACCAATAGATGCCCAGGTCTTCAAAGGCGTCCATCAAAGCCCGCACTTTAGCCCATCGAGCCCCAAAATTCTCTCGTTTTTGTGCTTCCCAATCGGCCCAGATTTCGTCCGAAAATTTAGGCCGCGCGTCCAGGTAGGCACCGGCGAAATCCAACGCGAATGGCCGGGTGACGATGGTCATTTCAATCACCCGCAAATCATCGTTGGCCCGGATGAGTTGGGGCACATGGAATCCAAGCACCTCGCTGACACTCGCAGCGCGCAGCCGTTCATATACATTACGCTCCAGCATATAAGGCTCGACGGACTTATGCGCTTTCAAGGCCGATCTGTCGTTTTTAACCTTGTCATGGGCCACAAGTACGATACCGTGAACTCCGATACCGAGCTGCGCGGCGAGACGGAGTTGATGTCGCGCGGCATAGGCGTCAGCGTTTTCTCGAGCAATGTCACTCATCGCTTTACAGTCAAGCGGTCAAGGCGGTCATTCCGCCGACGTCAGGATCAATCTGGTTTTCAACGGCCAATCCATTCCAGTCGCTCAATTGGGTCCTGGCTTTCTCCTCCTTGACGCACCTGCTGACCACCCGCCCGGAGAGGCCAGCATCGTCCTGCGGGTGGACCAGATTGAGGAGCGCTGGAATGTTCTCCTCCCCGACGGCATCCTTGCCGGCACGAAGCGGGTAAACATCGTCGCGGGCGCGTAAAAGCCTGCACAAAACGAGCGCTTTGGAGAGAGGAGTTCACTGTGTCGTGGTCGCTTCCTCTCACCGTCATCGCACACCAACTGGATTTCCATCCACGCCCGAACCCGCGCTAGCTCCTTCCTCGTCAGGTCGTGCGGCGCGTGGACAATGACCTTGCGCTTCCAACTCGGGTCCAGGATGAACGTGAACTCCTCGTGCTCAGGATTAGGCGGCGGCGGCCCGCGCTTCTCGAGCGCGGGTTCCGTCGACGCCGGCGAGAGTGATCGCGAGAAAGAGGCCTGGTTTGATCATAAGGTTTGTTGTGGTTCCAGTCGGCTCAATGCCGTTCAGCTTCTCCTATGGTCCCGAATCAGCGCATGAAATCAAGCCACAAACGTGAAACGGGATGCGTGATGCGTGATGAGGGTCCGCGAATTTCGCGAATTGACGCGAATACTGAGGTTGAAACCGAGTCGGGGAAATGCCGTTCGGGTCTGGAAATTTTTCCCGTAATTGGGCGTCCGCAGGTGAAAGTAAGCGTAATCGAGTGCAGATGGGCGGGGGCAGACTGCACTATGGAAATGGCTGCCGATGACAGAGGCGGCGCCGAACGGCGCGCTGAGACAGCGCGCCCTACCACGAATGGGGGGCGGGGGCGTGATGGGGTTTTTCTTTTCGCGACACGAGGGGCAATGCGAAAGTTGACAGTTGACAGTTGACAAGAAGTGGGTGGCGGCCCGGTTTTACCGAGGATTTTGGCTGTTTTGAAAGTTGACAGAGGGTGGAGTTGTCAACTTTGGAAAGTTGACAGTTGACAGGGGTGAGGCGGGGGCTTGATGGGGTTTTTCTTTTCGCGACGTGAGGGGAGAATGCGAAAGTTGACAGTTGACAGTTGACAGTTGACAAAAAGTGGGTGGCAGCCCTGTTTTACCGAGAATTTTGGCTGTTTTGAAAGTTGACAGAGGGTGCGGCTGTCAACTTCGGAAAGTTGACAGTTGACAGGGATGGGGCGGGACGGCGCGCTGAGACCATCGCGCCCTACCGCGGTAGGGGCGCGGGAGTAATGGGGTTTCTCTTTTCTCGAGGCGATGGGGTATGGGGGTACGTGGGCTGGGGCCGTGTGGTTTGAGCGGCGGTTTTAGTCGCTTGCGGTGAGACGGTAGCCGAAAAGAGGGGGCGTGGGGACGAGCAGTGTGCCGGTCGAAGCGAAGGGCACGAGCAGTGGTTGTGGGAGGTGTGGCCGCAAAAGGCTTGACAGCCATGACCTCGGTTCGCAAAGTCGGAAGAACGGGGGTCTGGCGGAGGCCACAGGATGTCCGTCAGCCCTGATTCAGAATGCCCAACCACTTTTTCGAGCAGCCGATTCTCAACTCCCCCTACGCTTACCCCGGGCGCCATTGGGAGCTCGACCCTGACGGCCAGCCCACGGATAAAATCACCGAGTCACGCCGCCGCTCCGCTTTCATTACTCCGGTGCCAAAGCCGAAGAAGCGCCGCCAAGCTGCCGAAGACAAGCAGAGCGAACTCCTGTTCAAAGACCAAGAAGGCATTTCCACACCTGAGCAGCAATACGACCCCAACACCATCATCAACGAAATCCGCGGGTACGTAGATCAATGGCGCAAATTGCCAAACCCCGACCAGTGGCAGGTCACGCCCGAAACCGCCCGCTTGCTGCAGCACTGGCGCCAGTACCCCTTTGCCAGCATCCGCCCTTTTTTCTGCCAAATCGAAGCTGTTGAAACCGCGATCTGGCTCACCGAAGTTGCTCCACACCAGGGTGAGCGCGGCAGGAAGTTTCTCGATTATCTCAAGTCGGCCAACGAGCACGCCAATCCCGAGCTTTTCCGCATCGCCCTGAAGCTCGCCACCGGCGCCGGCAAGACCACCGTCATCGCCATGCTCATCGCATGGCAAACCCTCAACGCCGTTCGTCGCCCGGCCAGCAAGACCTTCACGCGCGGTTTTCTCATTTGCACGCCGGGTATCACTATCCGCGACCGGCTCCGGGTCGTGCTCCCCAGTGACCCGGACAATTACTACAAATATCGCGAGCTGGTCCCGCCCGACCTCCTGACCGAGATCGCCCGCGCCAAGGTCGTCATCACCAACTACCACGCCTTCAAGCTCCGCGAGCGCCTCGAAGTTTCCAAAGTGGGCCGCTCCCTCCTTAAAGGCCGCGGTCCGGACCTTCAAACCACCGAGACCGAAGGCCAGATGCTTCAACGCGTCATGCCCGACCTCATGGGCCTGAAGAGCGTCCTAGTCATCAACGACGAAGCCCACCATTGCTATCGCCACAAAGTCGTTCCGCTCGGACTCGAGAACGACGAAGACATCGAGGCGGAAGAGAAGGAAGAAGCTGAGAAGAACAGCGAAGCGGCCCGCCTCTGGATTTCCGGAATCGAAGCTGTCAAACGCAAACTCGACGTCCGGACCGTCTTCGACCTGTCCGCCACTCCGTTCTTCCTGCGTGGCTCCGGCTACGCCGAAGGCACTCTCTTCCCGTGGACCGTTTGCGACTTCTCACTCATGGACGCTATCGAATGCGGCATCGTCAAGCTCCCCCGCGTCCCCGTCTCCGACAACGTCCCCGGCGCGGACATGCCCAGCCGCACCTACGCATCAAACGCCTAGACGCTGCTGCTCCTGTGGTCTGGCAGGCTCGCGGCTCAGGAGAAGATCTCCGCTGGCGCTGGTTTTGGCGTGCACCTCGCGCGCGGTTGCGCAGGACACCTCAGTTCCGTTCCCGCCGCAGGCCAGCGAGTCAGCTTTTTGGCACGATTTGCGCTGTTCTCAAGGTATGCGACCTATGCCTCCGCGCCGGCTCCGAACACTAATTATCGGCCTAGCCATGATGATCCTAGGACCAGCTATTGGCCTTGTCGCCTACCTGCTGCTCCTCACCCACGCGGCTCTGCCGGGGCAGGCGACCCCGACCCTAGCGGAAGCGCTCGTTCAGTTCCAGCAGCTTCCCGGACGGCTCATGACGGCCTTGCTGACTTTCGCGCTTGGTTTGCTCTGCGGCGCGTCCGGTTTCTTCCTGGTAATCGCCAACCTGGTCATTCATTTCCTAGGTCAGGACGCCGGGAGCACTCCGCCTTCTGGAATGTTCCGCCAAACCACTCCGGCCCCGCAGCCACCAGCCCCGGCCATCCCGAACGATTCCCGCTACATGCCTAGGCCGCACTAGGCCTCCGATGTCCGCGCCGGCAGCTCCATCCGCATCCGGCGAAACCAATCCACCTGCCGCGCCGCCGGCTTGCGCCCCCGTGGTCTCGCAGCAAACGTTTCTGAATTCCCCCCGCTGACCGAGCGAGGTTAGGTTTGGGCGCCGTTGGGAGAGGGAATGGGAGGGAGCGGACGGAGGAGGTTGGATGAGTGGATTTGTGGATTGATGGATTGGTGGCCGGCAAAAGCCGGTCGGGACCGCACAAGCGTGCATGGTTCAATGGGCAGCCTGAGCGAGGTTAGCTTTGGGCGGCGTTGGGGGGAGGAGGTTGAATGCATGGGCGAAGTCGGCCAGTTCGTATCCTTTTCCACGGAGGTGTCCGATGCGGAGCAGTTTGGGACGGATACCGAGTGGGGCGAGATATCGGACCAGGCGGATCTGAGTCATTCTGACGCTTTGGTGGTTCGAAGGTGGGGGTTCAGACCAGGGCCGGTCGGGTATGGCGCGGAGGGCTTCCACGAGCTGGGCCGAGGTGCGCCGGGCGACGCCGGACTGGGCGAAGATCTGACGGATATCGGCGAGCAGCGCCTGGAGCAGCGCCTGGAGCGGCGGCTGGATTAGTGGATTATTGGATTGATGGATTGGTGTCGGAGGGGGTTGGGAGCCCGGGGTTGCAGGCGGTGCGGGGAGGATTTGTGGATTGATGGATTGATGGATTGATGGCGCAGGAAGTGGGAGTGATGGGGCGGGAGAGGAAGGGGGCTGGATGAGTGGATTGGTGGATTGATGGATTGGTGTGGCGGGAAGGTGGAGTGATGGGGAGGAAGAGGATGAGAAAGAGGAGGAGGATGATGGGGACCTGGACGAGGAAGAGAAAGAGGATGATCGGGAGGACGTTAGGGCGTGGAAGGCGTCGGTGAGGCGGTCGGGCCAGTGGCCGGCGATGACGTGGGCGATGGTGAAGAGGGGGCGCCAGTTGTCGGCCAGGCGATTGGAGGCGATGGCCGGCAGGGGAGGGTCGTCAAGGGCGGCGATGGCGGCGAAGTTGTCTTTGGCCCAGCGCGCGATTTTGCGGCCGAGGATTTTTTCGACTTCGGCTTTGTCGGGGTTGAAGCGGAGTTGGACCTGGCCGGCCTGGGCCTGGATCATGGGAATGACAATGGAGCGGTCGCGCAGGGTGGGAGGCAGGTGGCCGATGCCGGCCAGGACGGTTGGGCAGAAGGTGTTGTAGGCGTTGACGTCATAACCGCCGGCGCCGCAGCGGAGGGCGTGGGAGTCCCTCTTGTGGCCGGCGTTGAGGAGGGCGCGCATTTCGCTGTAGAGGTGGAGGTAGCAATCCACTTCGTCCATGCAGAGGGTGGGCTGGCCGCGGTGGACGACGCGGTACACGACGGCAGGTGTGAGGCTTTCGCCGCGCAGGGCACGGGGGAGCATCGGGGTCATGATGTCCAGGCCGGTGGTTTTGCCGCAGCCATGTACGATGGAAAAGAGGTTGAGGCGCGGGCTGAGGTGGAAGGCCCTGAAGGCGTGGGCATGCGGGATCCAGATGGCGAAGACGACGGGGGCGCCAGCCGGGGTGAAGAGCTGGAGGACGAAGCGCTGGGCGACTTCGTCGAACAGGGCCGGAGCGTCGAGAATAGGCTCGGGCCAGGGGTCGAGGTCGGTCAGTATGACGGAATTGGCCTTGGCATCGTATTCGAGGCAGCGGCAGCGATCGACTTCGCGGTCGAGGGTGGCGAGGCGCAGGCGGAGGCGATTGGCTTCGGCACGGCGGGCGCGGTCGTACTCGGGGAGGGGAAGCTGGGCGAGGCGGTGGAAGGCGGCGTGTTCGGATTCGGGGCCGGTGCTGGCGGTTGAAGGTTGCAGGTTGAAAGTTGCAGGTTCGCAAGCGGCTTCTGGAGCCGGCGGGGTGGTGGATTGGTGGATTGTTGGATTGGTGGCGCAGGAAGTGGGAGTGATGGGGCGGACGAGGACGAGGATGAGAAAGAGGACGAGGACGAGGGACAGGACGATGGGGAGGAAGGGGGAAGCGGAAAGTGCACGACGTCAGGCATCGAGATGGCGAGGATCCAGAGGTGGAGAGCCTGGTTGAGCGGCGAAGTGTTGCGATTGATAAAGTTGGCCGGAGCCTGGGACACCGTGGCTTCGAGCAGGGCCCGGTTTTCCGGCAGGGCGAGGTGTTCGATGGCCTGCAGCGCCCGATGCACGGACTCGGGCAGAGCGCCGGGCGAGGAGAACACTGCCGCCCACGCGGCACAGAACCCCTCGAAGTCGTGCATGGGGGCGGCCAGCAACGCGGCAGCCGGAGCGGGGAGCGAATCCTTAACGTTTTCGAGGAATTGTGTAAGCAGGGGGCGGAAAAGCTGCCGCACCTGAGCGACATCGGTGAACAGTTTGAGTTGAGGGTTCATACTGAGTTTTTGGTTTTTGGTTTTTGATTTTCGATTGAAAGAAAGCGTCGGCCCAGGCTCCGGCGAATAGCAGAAAACCTTGGATTTTGGAGTGGGCGGGATTCCATTTAGGACAGCCTTCCGGTTTGTTCCTGGCGTTGAGCCCGGAACGGCGGCCAGCCAATCCCCCGGGCTCGTAACCTTGGTGGAGGACGCTGCCGAGCGTGGCGCGCCAGCACAGGGGAGTGACTTGAATTTGGGCACAGTGGGGCACTTCCCGGAACACGTCCTGCGAAGTTTCGTGCGGGAGGGCCTCATGTGCGGCGTCGGCGCCCTGCATGCCGGGGAAAGCAGCATAAGTCGCGCCAATGTTCTGGCAGAAAACGTGCAGACTGAAGAATGCAACAATCTGAGCCACAGAGCAGCCGCGAGCCCCAAGATCGCTTCGATGCGAACCGATTCCTGGCGGCGACGGCAACAGGGTGAATTGGACATTGGCGGTCAAGATTGCCTGGCACTTTTCGCACAGGCCGGCGGCAAGAAGTGGTTAGGTTGGCTTTCGACGGTTCGCGATCCGAACCATGAGCTGGCGGCCGTCGGTGTCGGAGGGTGGTGGCATTTTTTCAGGGTTGACCACTCCGCCCGAAGGCGTATAACCGACTCAGGATGAGGAGACTCAACGATGAATCGCGGACTTCGATATACGAACCACTGGTTCGTTGAATAATCGTTCGCCGATAGCCAATAGTGTGCGAGCGCAGCGAGCCAAACTGAAGTCCCGGAGGGACAATATGATAATAGCCCCGGGCAACCCCGAAGGCTTTCGGGGCGCCCGGGGTTACGAACGCAAAATGTTCTCCTCTTTTTTTCCTTCTGGTTTGCCCCGAATGCTTTCGGGGCAAACCAGAAGGAAAAAAAGAGGTTGGGTGGGGTGGCTTTTTACCCAGGGCGGCGGCCTCGGCGGCCCTGCCCTGGGCTACTATCAGGCTGCCCCTCCGGGGCGCCGGAAATCCACTCTTGAATCCGCGCACAGACCCGTTGCCCGTCGTCGGCGCGCCGCCCGTCATGCTGTTTCCAAGGGACGTGAGAGCTTTCAAGGAGTGGCTTGCCAGGTATTATCCCCGGCTTAACTGGACTCCCCCGCCGAACAAGCCAATGGCGCGAATGGCGGCGGGCGGACGCCTTTGGCGAATCCGCAAGCGCTTGGCCGCCGCCATCGCTCGCTTTCGTCGTTGGCGTTCTCCGTGTACTCTATGAAGCATGCAAAAGAATCGGCAATCAAATGGGTCGAGCAGCGTTCGCCACGCGGACGTTTTCATCTTTTTCGTCGTCACATATCCGAAGCGCTTGGCGCACCGCGCGATGCTGGCGTTGCGGGCGGCGGGCACCCGTTTGATGTCGAACTCGCCAAACTGCCTCCGGGCGCGACCAACTTCCCCTTCCATGCTCATGCCGCACAGTGGGAGGTTTACATTATTATCAGCGGGTCGGGAGAGCTTCGCGCCGGCGATACGGTTGTGGCTATTACTGCCGGTGATAATTTTGTTTGCCCGCCGGGAGAGCCACACCAACTCAAGAACACAGGAGCGGCAGACCTGGTCTATTACGTCATCGCCGACAATCCACCGGCCGATGTTATCGCTTACCCCGACTCCAATAAGTGGGTCATCAAACCCCAGCGCAAGAGTTTTACCATGCAGGAGACTGACTATTATGCCAACGAGGAATGAGCGGAACAAAAGCGTGGAGCGGATGGGAGCCAGCCGTTTAGGTCAGTTCCAATTCGTCCGTCAGAGGCGGCTGGCTCCCACGGCTCACGCTCGTTGTTGGGCACTACAGGAATCTCTACACAGATTGGAGGAGCAGTATGCGTACAGTTAGCGTGAAGTGGTTTGGTTTGACATTGGCATTTGCCTGGATTGGTTTTGCGCAGCTCGCAAATGCGGACGAGGCCTTGACGGCACGCAATAAGGCCATCGTTCTCGACTTCTACACGACCGTGCTCATTAATCGGCAGATCGATGCGGCGCCACGGTTTCTGCGCCCTGACTACATCCAGCACAACCCGAACGTGCCGACTGGATTGAAGGGGTTCATGGATACGTTTCGCGCACGATTTGCTCAGAAACTTCCGCCCGACTACAAACGCGAGCTGTTGAACGTGATCGGCGAAAACGACATGGTTGTCGTCTATATGCGGCAGACGTGGACCAGTCATGACGGGAAGCACCATCAGGCGCTCGGCTTCGACATGTTTCGAATCCAGGATGGCAAGATTGCAGAGCATTGGGATGCGGACGATTAATCCAGCGGCAAGGACGCGGAGATAACCGTAGTGCCCAAGTGGTTCCAGCCGACGGTCTGCTCGCTGCGCTCGCCGCCCGCGGCTTAACCACGGCGTTATGCCATAATACGCCATGAATACCGTTGAGGTGTTTCTTCTCGTGTTCGCATTCGGAGGTTGCATGTGCGCGGTTACCTGGTTCCTCATAGCGGGGTCAGCCAGGTCAGGCTTGTCAGCGAAGATCCGCCCGCAAGTGGCTGCGTGGTGTATTTTGGCCATCGCTACGCTGCTGCTTTCGGTGCTTCTAAATCGAGTGTTGCCCTATGTACCGGACGCTCATCCGACACATGCGTCGGAAGTGCTTCCCGGAATACCCGCGCTTAGCTCAGCCGACATTCAACGGCTTCAGGGAACCTTACACGCGCCGCTGGCCTCGGTCTGGTTTGCGCTCATTATGGGCGCGCAGTTCGTCGTGTGGGGGTTGATGCTGCTGACCGCTCGCGGCATGTCGGAGAAGGCAGCGGCGCGAGCGGGGCTTCTCACCGGCACCATGTTGCTGGTGACGCAGATTGGCAGTCCGGCGATGCTTTCGTCCGACGTTTACGCCTACATTACCCACGGCCGGACATTGGCGCTGCATCACGTCAACCCGTCGTCCGCACAGACGGTGTTGGCGCAAGATGATCCCTACCTGGTTCCTTTAGGCACTTATATTCCCTCGCAGTATGGGCCGCTCTGGAGCCTGATGGGCGCCGCGCTGGCGCAAGTTGGGGGGGAACACGTGGGCCTCACCGTGCTGCTGTTCCGTATAGCTGCAGTGCTGGGGACGCTTATGACCACCGCGGTGCTGTGGCGGTCGGCAAAGGAAGCGTGCCCACAATGCAGCGGGATAGCTGTGGTCTTTTTCTTGTGCAATCCGCTGGTGATTTTCGAGATGGGTTGTGGGGGGCACAATGATTGTTGGATGGTGGCTCCGATGATGGCTGGCGTGCTGTGGGCCGCGCGCCGCAACCTGCTGGCCTCCGCCGCTTTCTTCGCAGTGGCAGCCCTGGTAAAGGCGCCGGCGGCGCTGGTGGGCGGTTTCTGTGTTCTGACGCTCCTGAAGCTGCTTCCTGGCTGGCATGAGCGCCTGCGGCGTGGAACGCTCGCCGCGTTATTGGGCCTGGTGCTCGCCGGTGCCGCGTTTGGCAGTGTGCGGGCCCTGGCGAACAAAGACACTGTCGTGCGCGGAGGTTTTCCCACGCTTTTGACCGCGGTGCGCCAAGCGGTGCTGGGGACGTACTATATGAACAGTCTGCACGAAATTGCCTTTCGAATCGGCCGGCGGCTGGGCGGGGAAGATCCGCAACTCGCCGATGCAACAATCTTTTTTCAGGGCTGGTGGCTCAAAAGCAAAGCCCACGCGGCACTGTACCGGAGACCGGCCACCAATGAGGCCGCGAGTTCTTTGAACCCTGGCGCGCTGATGCTGGTGGCCGCGCCGCAGATGAGCGATGATTGGGTTTACGTCTATGACCCGGCTGGCCGGCAGCGCGGATTTGTACGGACTTTGAACGTTGAGGAAACAAACGAGCAAGCCGACGCACAAAACGATCCTGCACTGGCCGACCTTTCGTTGCCGCTCGGCCAGCGCGCCCTTCCAGTCCGAGTGAGCGTCGCGATCCGACTCGTCACCTGGCTGGTTTTCGGCGCGGCGTTTTTCTGGCTGTTATCCCGGACGCGCAACGCCGCTGAGCTGCCGGCAAAGTGTCTCATCTTGTTGGTGGTCGCGTTATACCTGGTAGCATCGTGGTTCTGGCCATGGTACGTGTTTTGGGCGCTGCCGCTGGCGGCTATAGCGCCGAGAGGCCTGGCGCGGATGCTGACGATCCAACTATCGGTCACCGTCCTATTGCTGTACGCCTTATCGGAGTCGGCCTGGGCCTATTCCTGGCGCGCAGCGTTCGTGTTCGGCTTGCCGCTGCTGGGGACAGCGATCATGACTCTTATTGCAAGGGCAAGGCGCGATAGTAGCGCCCGCTGCAATTAGTGGCGTCCGGGTCGGTGTAGTTCGTTTGGGAAGCTGTGAGGACGTTGGTGTAAAGCGAGACCCAATTCGACGTCCAGCACAGGTTGGTAGACATTTGCACGACGAATTGTAATCCGGGAACGCCCTCAATAATCATCTGGAAGCCGCTGCCGCTGGTCAGGGCTGGCGCGCTCAACAATATCCACGGTTGTGACGGCGTGAGTAAAAAGCCGTGATAATCTCCATTGGTGAGGGTGCCCGAGCCGATGATTTGGCCGTTCTCGTTGATGCTATCAGCGCTGGCCAGGTTGGTGAAGCCACTCCAGGGGGGAATGTACTGGTTGAGGTTCACCATGTTCGTGCCATTGAACAGGAAGGCCTCAGTGAGTTGGCCGTAGCCGAGATAGCCGACGATGTGGCCCAGGTTGTTAATCGCGGTGGCGCTGCTGGAATCGGCACCGAGAGCTGCCGCCTGCGCGCTCAAACTGGTCATCGTTCCGTTTTGGTACACAAAGGCCTGGAGGTTGGTCACACCTCCCGTGACTTCAGTTGATTCCCCAACGACCACTCCGGCGTCGTTGATGCTCTTGGCACTGCTGTAATCTCCACCCAGCGTGCCCAGCGGCACCATGGTGTTGGTATAAATAAACGCCTTAGAGTTGGTCGAGAGCTCGACCGATGATTCTCCGACTATTATCCCTGAGTTGTTGATTGCGTTCGCGCTGCTATAGGGTCCGCTCAGCACCCCCAGGTCAACGTTCGTGCCGTTGTCCCACAGCACCGCGTGGATCACACTTGCAGTAGAATTGGTGCTCGATTCGCCGACGATTTGACCCAGGTGGTTTATTGCGTGCGCGCTGCTGTAACTGCTACTCGCCAAATAACCCAGACCGGTCACCACGCCGTTGCTGTACTGAAAGGCTTCGACAATGAATGTTGCCGGGTTCCGCGGCAAATATTCCCCGACAACGACGTTTGAATCGTTGATGCCCCAGGGGATGGTGTAAATGTCCGGCGGGATGGCCAAGTCGACGGTTGTCTGCCCGTTATAAAGGAAGGCGTGTTGGTACAATGCGCCGACGGGCTCAAACTCCCCCACCGCCAAGCCGCCGTTGTTCAGGCCGTGCGTCTCGCTGTACCACTGGTTCGCAAACCCCAAATCCGTAATGGTGTAACCATTCTGGGCCAGCGCCCATTGGCGTCCGCCCAAGGCCAACAAGAGGCAAAGCAACCCGCAACGCACGGCGTGAGCCAGAAGCGCTAATCCTTGGAATGGATAAGTTTTGGGCGGCGGTGGGGCAGTACGGTCGGGCTGTCGGACGTCCGGCAGCGCGTGCCTCGAGGCTATGTTTCCCCGAGGTATTCTTAATCGGCGACCGGGAATCGCCCGAACGCTTCTGATGGTTGGCGGTTCGCAGGAGGGCGCGGTTTTGGATCTGGTAAACAACATGTGCCAGGTTTCTAATTTTACAATTTAGCCCGCGCCAAACTTCAGACCGCGTTGGCGACCCCGGGGATTCCGCCGCTTATCCAGGCTAAGTTCCCCCCTGCAAACCGCGACTGTTGGATCTGAGCTAGCATTACAGGTGCTTCAACCAAAGGCGAAACATAGCCCACATTTGACGAACAGCAAGCGCCTGCAGGTCGCCTGTTACTCGCCCAAAATTCGCAGAAAATCGGATACTCACCGCGCAGCGAATTGAACTCGACACCCCAACCATAGCAAGCATCTTGCCAATGGGAATTAAACGCTGGGCAGCTTCTCGGCTGCGAACCCTTCGCAAAGCGAAGAAAAGCTCACCTACATCGGACTGAACAGCCAAACGCCTTGCCTGCCTCGTGGCGCTGTCCCGGTTAGTTACCGTAAAACGAGGAAAGTCGCTGCGAGAATTGCGGTTGGAATGAATGCGCCGAGAAAGAGGCGGAGGGGCGAAATGCCTGCCGGGAAAAAGCGCGACAGGATCGATTGGCCGGCAGGATTGGGCGCGTTTGCGATTACCGTTAACCCGCCGCCGACGACAGCGCCAGCCACCACGGCGTGTTTCAGCGCGTCACTGAAACCCGGCACAAGTGCGGCCAGGTAGGTGATGGCGGCGTTGTCGTTGAACGCCGTCAACAGAGCCGCTCCGAAGAAGAGGGGGCGTTCGGTCAGCCCGCTTAACACCGGGGCGATCCACCAGCCTTGCAGCCCGCCATGGACCACTAACCCGGCGAGGAAGAATCCTACAAGCAGGGCCGGGCGCAGCGCCAAGTCGCCTTGATGATGTTCCGTCGCTTGCAGGAAGGCTAAATAGAACAGGAACCCTCCAATGAAGAGCGCGGGGTAATGGTTGTTCAGAACTGTCCAGGCGAGGAACGTGATGTGGACGGTGGTAATCCAGGAGGGGACCGGTTTATCGGGTGACTGCACCTGGGCCGGGCCGTTGGCGAGCCCGGTTGCAGAAATGGCCAGGTTTTTGAATTCGCGTCGGAACCACGCGAAGTAAACGCAGTTGGCCGCTACAATCCCGAGCACGGCTTTCCAGCCGAAGTCCATGAACATGTGCCCCGATCCCCAACCCCATTTGCCGGCCACCATGAGGACTGGTGGCGCGGCAAAATGCGTGAGTGTTCCGCCGACGGAAATGTTCACGAAAAGAAGTCCCAGGGTGGCGTAGGCGAATTTCGCGCTTGGACTGCGGCCGTAGAATTTCTGCGCCAGCAGCAGCGCCGAGATCGTCATCGCGGCCGGTTCGGTGATGAGCGAGCCCAGGATGGGGCCGACGGTCAGTATGGAGAACCACCAGGCGGCCGGCGAACCCTTGCCGATGGCCGCGACGAGGGCCATCGCGCGTTCCGAGCATTTCAAAATCGGCCGGCTTGCCGCCATGGTCATGATCACCACGACAAAGAGCGGTTCGGTGAAATTCAGGCCGTGTGCGAGGTAATCCCGCGCCATCGGCCAGCCTTTAAAAAGGGTGATGGCGACGAGCAGCGGCACGACCCAGATGCCGAAGATGGCTTCCACTTCTCCCAAAAAGTGAAAGATTTCAGCCACGAAACTCACCTCGCCGCGCGGCGAGGCGGAGGGCGGGGAGCGGCCGGCCGCCGCAAGCCGTTCCTGATGACGGCGCTCAAACCGGTGCGACAGGCGCAGGAACATCGGGGCCAGGAATGTGTGCACGATGGCGAGAAGGAAGATTAAGGTGGCGACGAGGTTAAAGGGCTCGACCTGAATTCGCTCGCTGAGCGTTTCCGGGAGCGAACTGCCTTGCGTTGCCGGGTAGTCTGTAAGCCCGCGCGGGAAAACGGTGTTTCCGCTGGCCAGGGTGGCGGCCAGGCATTGGGGAAGCAGGCAGAGCAGGGCGATGCCAATCAACAGGAGCAACGCGCGAGGCACTCTAACAGCGCGTTTTGAAAATGTAGGAGGCGAGCCCGCGAAGCGGGACAGTCTCGAATCCACCGTAGAATTGACGATCTGATAGCAGATCAGAGACTCCTGACGTCGTCTCCTACAGAAAACGGGAATTTCCAAGCGCGCTTTAAGCTTCGCGTGTTCAGATGTTGTGTTCCGGGCCACGGACGGGAATTTCGCAGAGGGTGCAGGGAATCGCCAGCCGGAAGGTGGTGCTGAGCGCGGAACACGCGGAATACGCGGAACAGGGGGATAGAGGACGAGGACGTTTAGGAGTGGTTGACGGTTGCAGGTTGAAAGTTGCAAGTTGACGGCCGCCAGCGCAACCGAGTTGCAACCTTCAACTTGCACCGCAAAAACTGTTAAAACAGGTTTTGAGACCACTTCGCGGGCCCGTCCACTCCGCTGAAGTCGAGGTGTTAATAAGAGGGCGCCCGATTCCTTGAAGAATCCTGTCCTGTGCACGCGCCGTTTCAGCCCGCGCTTTTCTAATTCACAAACGACTGCGGTTAAGCTAAAAGGGAGTCCCGTGCTATGAACCGAAGACAATTCATCCGCAACACCACCCTCCTCACTTCGACCGTCGTGCTCGGCGGCTTCTCCCGCGCCGCCGAGAGTGGCGCCGGCTTCCCGGTCGTCCGCATCCCAGAGGCCAAACGGAAATTCACCAGCCCTGCCGTCGAAAACGCCATCCAGCGCGTCAAAGCCTCCTGCAAGAACCAGGAACTCGCCTGGATGTTCGAAAACTGTTTCCCCAACACCCTCGACACCACGGTCGATTTCGAGGTGCTCGACGGCCGCCCCGACACTTACGTCATTACCGGCGACATCGATGCGATGTGGCTGCGGGACAGCACCGCCCAGGTCTGGCCCTACCTGCCGTTGATGAAAGCGGACCCCCGCCTCCAGCAGCTCATCGCCGGCGTCATCAACCGGCAGACCCGCTGCATCCTCAAGGACCCTTATGCCAATGCCTTTTACAAAGACGAGACGAAAATCAGCGACTGGAAGAACGACCGCACCGAGATGAAACCGGGCGTCCATGAGCGCAAATGGGAGATCGACTCGTTGTGCTACCCTATTCGCCTGGCGTATCACTATTGGAAAACTACCGGGGACACCGCGCCGCTCGATGCGGCCTGGCGTGATGCCATCCTGCTCACGCTTCAGACTTTCCGCGAGCAGCAACGCAAAACCGGCAAAGGCCCTTATCATTTCCAGCGGCGCACGGAAGTCCAAACGGACACGGTCGCGCTGGGCGGTTACGGCAATCCCTGCAATCCCGTCGGGCTTATTTATTCGACGTTCCGCCCCAGCGACGACTCGACTATTTTCCCGTTTCTCGTCCCCTCGAACTTTTTTGCGGTCGTCAGCCTGCGCCAGGCGGCGGAGTTGCTTGAGCAGGTCCGCCACGACCAGCCGGGCGCATCCCAGTGCCGCGGCCTCGCCGACGAAGTCGAACATGCGCTGCACCAATACGCCGTCGTTCAACACCCCCGAATGGGGCGCGTCTATGCGTATGAAGTCGATGCCTACGGCAATTATTACTGCATTGACGATGGCAACGTGCCCAGCTTGTTGTCGTTGCCCTACATCGGCGCGGCCAAGGCCGACGACAAAATCTATCTGAACACCCGCCGGCTCGTGCTCTCCGACGCCAACCCCTACTGCTGCCAGGGCAAAGCCGCGAACGGCCCGGGCGGACCGCACGTTGGCATGAACATGATTTGGCCGCTGGGCCTGATCGTGCAGGGATTGACCAGCACCAGCGACCGCGAGGTCTTCGAATGCCTGGACACCCTCCGGCGCACCCATGCGGGGACCGGTTTCATGCACGAAGCTTTCAACAAGGACGACCCCAAGAAGTTCACGCGCTCCTGGTTTGCCTGGGCCAACACCATCTTCGGCGAGCTAATGCTTAAGACCCTCAAAGAACGACCGCATGTGTTAAGCTAGCCGTGTCCTACGACCGCGCTGATTTCGATTACGGCACCGAGGAGCAACCTCTCCCGAAAGGACACGCTGCCACTCACATCGGCATGTTCCTGGCCTGGGCCATACTGAACGGCCTCGAAAACGACTGGCACCGGGAGCACTCGGCTGAACTGCTCGCCCGTCTGCGCCGGCGGGAAATCACCGGCCGCCAATTCTTCGAAACCGCCTGCAAGGAACAGTTCGCGGAAAAAGACCTGAACGTCGAAGGCAATCAATTCGCCGAGAGTTATTATCGCAACGAGGCCGGCGAGCGCGGACCTTATTTCGACGATTACAAAAAGACCCTCGCGAAGGGCCTGCCCAGCTTTTGGCACGTAGCCGACACCTGGGACAACTACGACAAGCTCGCGCCAGTGATCACCCGCCGCTACCAGGAATGGAAAAACCCGCCCAGAAAGCGCTGGTGGCAGTTCTGGAAATGAGGGTAGAGGGCAGTCATTGAGGGGGTTTGGTGTCTTTAGTGGTAAAGGCGCGGACCGAGTTTAACGCAAAGACGCAAAGACGCAAAGGTGCAGAGGCGCAAAGGCGGGAACCGGGTTTAACATCGGACAAGAGGCTCAAGTTCCGGTGACCTGAGAGGAAATGGTGGTCGGGACGCGTTCGGCCGCGGTTCTCGAAACCCTTCCAGAAGAAACGGGGACGCTGTGGAAAGCGTCCCTACCAGTTTAGTGGCCGAAGAACGGCGCGCTGAGACAGCCCGCCCTTAAGGATCGGGGGGGTTCGCGGTGTGGCATTCGCGGTTGAACTGCCGCTCCGGGTCGGCTAGTCTCGTGATTGAATGAGCGGAACGGAATGTTGCATTTCGCGCCCTGGGCCGGTTGGTTCGTGCTACATTTGATTTGTTATGACACTTACTGAAAAAATTCTCGCCCGGGCCTCGGGCAAGCCCCGAGTCCAGGCCGGCGACAATGTTTGGGTCAAAGCCGACCTCCTTATGACCCACGATGTCTGCGGACCCGGCACCATCGGCGTGTTCAAGCGCGAGTTCGGCAAGGACGCCAAGGTCTGGGACCGCAACAAAGTCGTCATCATCCCCGACCACTACATCTTCACCGCCGATTCGAAATCCAACCGCAACGTCGATATTCTGCGCGACTTCGTGAAAGAGCAGGAGCTCCCCTATTTCTACGACGTGATCGACGACCCGAATGGCCATTGGGTCTTCGACTCCTCCAAGGGCCATCTCAAGCGCCAATACGGTTCGCACTACGCGGGCGTCTGCCACACGGCGCTGCCGGCCAAGGGCCACACGCGTCCCGGCGAAATTCTGTTCGGCACCGATTCCCATACCTGCATGGCAGGCGCCTTCAATGAATTCGCAACGGGCATTGGCAATACCGACGCGGGCTTCGTTATGGGCACCGGCAAGCTCCTGCTCAAGGTCCCCGAGACCATGCACTTCCGCCTCGAAGGCAAATTGCAGCGGGGCGTTATGGCCAAGGACATCGTTCTCCATTGCATCGGCGAGATTGGTTTTGACGGCGCCACCTACCGCGCGATGCAATTCGACGGCCCGGGCGCCTCCAACCTGAGCATGGATGACCGCATGACCATTGCCAACATGGCCATCGAAGCGGGCGGCAAAAATGGCATCTTCGAGTTTGATGCCCAGACCCAGGCCTACGTCGATCACCGGTGCAAGCTCAACGGCACCAAAGCGGCTTACGAGCCGGTTGCGCGCGACCAGGATGAAAAATTTGTCTATGACCTCGTCGTGGACCTCTCCAAGCTCGAACCGACGGTCGCCTGCCACCCCGACCCCGGTCAGCGCAAGCTCGCCAAAGAGCTCGGCCACATCAAGCTCGACCGCGCTTATATCGGCTCCTGCACCGGCGGCAAGACCAGCGACTTTCTGGAATTCGCCCGCGTGCTGCGCGGAAAACATGTCACGATTGATACCTTCGGTGTGCCGGCCACGCCGGAGATCGTCCATGACCTCCAGTCCGCTCGTTGGGGTAAAGACACTGTCTGGGAAATCCTTGTCAACGCTGGCGTGCAAATGACCGAGAATGCCGGTTGCGCTGCCTGTCTGGGCGGCCCCGTTGATACGTTCGGCCGAATGAATTCGCCGATGAAGTGCATCAGCGCCACCAACCGGAATTTCCCCGGCCGCATGGGCCACAAAGAATCCCAGGTGTTCCTGGCTTCGCCGGCAACGGTGGCCGCCAGCGCCCTCACGGGCAAGATCACCGACCCCCGCGAATACCTGAGTTAGTCAGGCTGGTTGCTGGAGGTTGGGCTCGCTGATGCCTCCTGGTTGGGAAAACTGCCTCCCTCGCTTTGCCCGCGGCTGCAGCAGCTTTTGGACAACCCGGAAGGGTAACCCCGCTACGCGGCGACTTCGATGGCGATGAAAGCGGGGCGTCGCTCCGCGACGCGAACGCCAATCGGCGCACTCCCCCGTGGACTGAAGTCCACGCTACGATCGTTGCACCGCTGCGCGGTGCAGGCCGTTTTCAGGCTTGGAAGAACTTTGTCCCGCGCGAGCGCCATCCTTCTCCCCCGTATTCTCGTGACCTCCTGCCACCCATTTCCTAAGCTGCGACCCCGATGAATCGCGAAGTTTTGGACCGCTGGTGTGAGCGGGGCATTCTGGCCCTGGTACTGGCGATCCTGGTCTTCGGGCCGCTGGCCCTTGGGGCGGTGCGCGGACTCGAGTTCGCCGTCATCGTGGAACTAACCGTCGGCGTGGCGGTGCTCTGGGGCGCTCGGCTCTGGCTTGACCCCCGGCCGCAACTGCTTTGGCCTCCCATCTGTTGGGCCGTCCTGGGTTTCACACTCTATGCGATCGCCCGCTACTACACGGCGGACATCGAATACATTGCCCGGCATGAGGTGCTGCGTGTGTTGGTGTATGCCGTTCTTTTTTTTGCGATCCTTAACAACCTGCACCGGCAGGAATCAACCCAGGTCATCAGCTTCACACTCATCTTCCTGGCGATGGGGATCGCAGGGTACGCGGTTTATCAGTTTCTGGCGGATTTCCGGTATGTCTGGCGCTTTGCGTCGCTTTACCCGCATCGCGGTTCGGGGACCTACATCTGCCCGAATCATCTGGGCGGTTTTCTCGAAATGCTGCTGCCTCTCGGCCTGGCCTATACTCTGGCTGGCCGGCTCAAACCGGTGACCAAGATTTTCCTGGGCTACGCGGCCCTGGTTATTCTTGCCGGGATCGGCGTAACCGTTTCACGGGGAAGCTGGATTTCCACCTGCGTGGCCTTACTGCTGTTCTTTGCTGCGATGATGTTCCGGCGAAATTACCGTCTTCCGGCACTGGTGCTGTTCGTCCTGCTTGTAGGCGCGGGCGCTTTCTACCTGCCTAAGAGTTTTTTTGTCCAACGGCGCCTCCAGCAACTGGTTAGCGACACCGGCAAGGTGAACGATGACCTGCGCTTCGCACTATGGGCGCCGGCCTATCGCATGTGGCGGGAAAATCCGTGGTGGGGAGTCGGACCAGCTCATTTTGATGCCCGTTTCCGTGCCTATCGGCCGGAGGAAGTCCAGTTGACTCCGGACCGAGTGCACAATGATTACCTGAACACGCTGGCTGATTGGGGCGCAGCGGGCGCCGCGTTGGTCGCTTCGTCGTGGGTGTTGTTGGGCTGGGGGGTGGCAAAGACCAGGCGTTTTGTGGCCCGTTCCTCTTCCGACCTCGGCGGCAGATCCGGCAGCAACAAATTTGCGTTCCTGATCGGGGCGTCACTCGGCCTGGTCGCGATCCTTGCGCATTCATTCGTCGATTTCAACATGCACATCCCGGCCAACGCGATTCTGTGCATCACCCTCATGGCGTTATTGAGCAGCCAGCTTCGCTTCGCCACCGACAACTACTGGCACCGGCTACGCGTTTGGACCCGCTCGCTGGCCACGCTGGCCCTGCTGGCCGCCGGGGTCTGCCTGGCGCGCGAGGGGTGGCGCCAGGGCTCTGAATTCGTATGGCTGGAGCGCGCCGGCCGAGCCCCGAGTTTTTCCTCGGAGCAAATTGGCCTGCTAAAGAGTGCCTTCACCGTTGAGCCGATGAACCCTCAGACGGCTTTTGCACTAGGCGAGGCATTCCGTCACCAGAGCCAGGAAGGCGGTGAGTTCTACGAGGGCCAGCAGGGCATGGATTTTCGCAAACTGGCCGAGCAGGCCATGAGTTGGTATGGCCGGGGCATGAAGCTTAATCCCTGGGACAGCCGCAACTTCGCCGGGTACGGCTGGTGCCTGGATTGGCTCGACCGTCCGGCTGAATCCGGTCCCTACTTCAACGAGGCTGAGGCGCTCGACCCGAACAACTATTTTAACCTGGATCTGATCGGCCTGCACTATATGCAGACGGGCGACTACGCCGCCGCCCGGCCGTGGTTCGAGCGCTCGCTCCGGCTCCAATGGCAGGATAACTCGATCGCTCAGAGCTACCTTGTCCTCGCGAATACCCGCCTGCTGGAGGCCGCGACCAATGAACTCAGCGCGCGGCTTCTTGCTGCGCCGCAATGAACGCGTGGTTTGGACTGTTCAGGGTTCGGGTTTCGGTCGTGAACCAGCCGGAACGCCGCTTTTCAGCGAAAAACAGCCCTAAAAAAAGTTAGATTACTCGTTGACAAGCATCGCTCTCCGTTTAGAATGCAAGAAACAGATGCAGCAAATTTGTGCAGGAGCAAATATGAAACAAACTCGAAGCCTGATTAACAACCTGATTGCCGGCGCGGTCGCCCTCGCTATGGTCTCGACCCTTGCCGCTCAAAACGTGCGAGAAGGCGCCGCGACCGTCGCGCGTATCAAGGGCCCCGCCCGATATACGACGGGAAATAATGTTTGGCAGCCTCTCAAAGTCGGCGTCGTGCTTAAACCCGGCACCATCGTCCAAACCAGCACCCAAAAAGGTTCCTTTGTGGACGTGGTTCTGAGCGGCGGCTCCGCGAGCGTCCCGCAACCCGCGATCTACAAGCCGAGCATACCCTCATCGATGAGCTCCTCCATGGCTTACCAGCCCAGGGCGGAACAAAACGTCGTGCGCATCTGGGAAAACTCCGCGCTGGGCATCGACAAGCTGGCGAGCCAGGAGACGGGGATGGAACGGGTCACTGATACCCAACTCGACCTTAAGACTGGCCACATCTCCGGCAGCGTAAAGAAGATGTCCGCGGCTTCCAAATACGAAGTCAAGCTGCCCAATGGCGTGGCGGGCATCCGCGGCACCCTGTATGACATCTTCGCCGAAGGCATCATCAAGGTGCGCGTCGGGTCCGTCGTGCTGGCCTGGGTCGATCCGAAGACCGGCAACGTGGTGACGCAGGTCGTCAGCGGCGGCCAGGGCTACGACGCTCGCACTGGTGTGATCAGCCCGCTATCACCGTCAGACATGAGTTCGCTTGACGCGCTCTCGGCCGGCCTGCTGGTCGTCGGCACCGAGGCTCCCTTGATTCTCACCAGGGACCGTACCCTCGAGCCGGTTTCCCCGCTTGGACCGGTTGGCGCCGGGCCTAATCCGCCGGGAACGCCCCCCGATTAATCCGCCGCTCGCTTTTCATCAACCAGAGCAACCTTGTGTTGCTCTGGTTTTTTTGTTTTAGTCTCCCGCGGTGAAGCTGAAGCCGTTCAAGCGCATGCCCGTTTTGATCGCCTTCGGCGTCATTCTGCTGGTCAGCCTCGTGCGGTTACTGCAGTTCGACCTTTTTGAAAGGCTGGAGCGCATGACTTATGATTTCCGCGCCCGCCTGGCCCTCCACACGCATGCCGTGGTCAGCACCAACCTGGGCTTTGTTTTCATCGACGAGGAAAGCGTCAAACGCGTCTGGGACGGCTCGCTCGGTTACCATTTCGGCCTGCTTTGGCCGCGCCAGGTTTATGGCGCTGTCGTTCATGAACTGGCGCAACAAGGCGCCAAGGCCATCGCCCTGGATATTCTTTTTGGCGAATTGCGCGCGGACCAACCGCCAGTGCAGATGGGCAACGGGGCCATCGGCGAGGAATCCGACGAGTTCCTTGCCAACCAAATGCGGCGGGCCGGCAACGTGCTTATCGCGGCTACCGCGGACGTCATCCCACCGAACCTATTCGTCACCAACGCGCTGGCGGCCGGTGACATTTCCGCGGATAAAGACCCCGACGGCATCCTCCGCCGCGCCAGGGCATTTCGGATCTATCGCCACTGGCACGAGGCCTTTCGACAAATGGAGGCGAACCCTGAATACGCCGTCGATTTGCGCCGGGCGCGCATCGAAGCACGTCAAATTATCCTCCCCCGCCCGCCCGAACTCGGCGATATAAAGATACCTCTCGATGCGGACGGTAATTTTGCGGTGACCGATTTTTGGGGCGACACACTCCCCCCCGGCACGGTCCGCAAAGCCAAACCTTTCACCGACAAGCGGGTCTGGCATATGGGCGTGGTGCTGGCCGCGTGCGAACTAAATCTGGACCTGGCGGATGCCCAAATTGATCTGGCTCACGGTCGCATCACACTGCGAAGCCCGGCTGGCGTGCAGCGAGTGATCCCGGTGGATGCCGACGGCTATTTTTACATCGACTGGTGCCTCCCTGAAGGCGACCCGCAGCTCACTGAGCAGCCCATCCACGACCTCCTGGCCCAGTACCGGCGGCGGCTGGAAGGCCAAACCAATGCGCTAGTTGACCTTTGGCGCGGCAAACTGGCGCTGGTTGGGTCTCGAGCTGTCGTGGGCAATAACCTGACCGACCGCGGTGCGACTCCACTGAGCAATGATACGCTGCTGGTGAGCAAACATTGGAACGTCGCGAATTCCATTATCACCGGCCGCTTCGTCCGCCGCGCCTCGCTGGAAACAGAATTGGCTCTGATTGCCCTGCTGGGCATCATCGCGGCGATTGTCACCTGGCAGCTGCGGGTGCTGGTTGCCTCCGGAGTGGTGGCCCTGGTGCTGGTGCTTTATACGGGCTTGGCCGTGGCACTTTACGTGCAAACACGCGTCTGGCTTCCATTAGTCTTGCCGGTCTGCGGCGCCTGGTTAACGACGTACATCTGCCTGGTCACCTGGCGGGTGGTCTTCGAGCAGGCCGAACAGCGCCGGATCAAATCCTTTTTCTCGACGCTGGTCTCCCCCAAGATCGTCCATGAGCTGCTCCAGGCCCAGAATCTTTCCCTTGCGGGAGCTCGCCGTGAGGTCACCGTGTTGTTCGCCGACGTGCGCGGTTTCACCGAGTTCACCGATTCAAGTCAGGAACGTGTCGCCGAGGTCGTGCGCCGCAACCAGTTGACTGGTGCTGCCGCTGAAGCCTGTTTCGACGAACAAGCCCGCGAAACCCTCGGCACCATCAACCTCTACCTCGGCCTGGTCGCCGGCACGATCATCCGGCAGGATGGCACCCTTGACAAATTCATCGGCGATTGCGTCATGGCGTTCTGGGGTGCGCCTACTCCAAATCCGCGACACGCGGTGGCTTGCGTGCGCGCGGCCATCGAGGCGCAACGGGCCATTTACGAACTCAACCGCCAGCGTCTGGCAGAAAACAAACAACTCGAGAGCGACAACCGCGCCAGGCTTGCTTCCGGGCTGCCTCCTCGCGAGCCGCTGCCCATCCTGTTCCTCGGCACCGGCATCAATACCGGTTTGGCCTCCGTCGGCATCATGGGCGCGGTGGCCAAAGCCGTCGTGAGTCAGGGAAACTACACTGTCTTTGGCCGCGAGGTAAATCTCGCCAGCCGGCTCGAAGGCGCTTCCGGCCGCGGCCGCATTTTCATCAGCCAGGCCACTTTCGAACATTTGCGGCGCGACGATCCCGCCCTCGCCGCCATCTGTGTTTCCTTGCCTCCCAAACAACTTAAAGGAATCCGCACCCTCGTCCAGATTTACGAGGTGCCTTGGCGGCTCCCGGGAGCGCCTTTGCTCGAGCAGGAGTTTGAGTTACCCGCCACTTCGGATACCACCGCTTTTGCCAGCGGCACCGCGGTCGAAGCCACGGCGATCAAAACTGGGGACCCAGGCCGGCCGTAAAGGGGTTTTCTGCAGCGAGCGGCGCGGGTCAGAACAAGCGAGGCCACGATATTTCTGCCGTTACCAGCGACAGACGTTAGCCAAAAGCAGTTCAGAGGGCAAAATTTCGGGTTCCCGAATTCGGATTTGTTACTACCGTTTCCGCCTGCTAAGGTGTCGTCCATGCGTACGGTGATTTATCCGGGCAGTTTTGATCCCCTGACCAACGGCCACCTGGACGTGGTACAGCGGGCCACCAAGCTTTTTGATCGCGTGATCGTTGCGGTCGCCCGAAACGACAGCAAGCACCCGTTGTTCAGCCTCGAGGAGCGGGTGCAGATGGTCGCGCGCGCGGTCCGCCACCTGCCGCATGTCGAGGCCGACTCGTTTGAAGGCTTGCTGATGGACTATGTCGAACGGCGCTCGGCCCAGGCCGTCATCCGCGGTTTGCGGGCGGTGTCGGACTTTGAATTTGAATTTCAGTTGGCGCTGATGAATCGTAAGTTGAACGAGCGCATCGAAACGATTTTCATGATGCCAAAGGACACTTACACTTTCCTGAGTTCCCGCATCGTCAAAGAGATCGCGAGTCTTGGGGGTGACGTCAGTGCCTTCGTGCCGGCGCACGTGCGGACGGCTTTGAACGGCAAGTTGAAACGGACGCCGGGCACGAGGGAATGAGTATGCCGATGCTCGTTAATCTGCGCCACCTGCAAGCGGACAACATCCGGCTTGAGGGTGAAATGTCCGTCGAGGAGTTGGATATCGATACCAGCGATGAGGTTATCCGCCTAGCTCAGCCTCTCGAGTATGACCTGGAAATCCAAAAGCTTGAGGAGGGGCTCCTGATCCAGGGAAGTCTGCGCCTGCCGCTGCAATGCGTGTGCGTTCGCTGCCTCAAATCCTTTCAGCACCCGCTCGTGCTGAACGCCTGGACCCTCCATTTGCCTCTCCAGGGCGAAGACGCGGTGCCCGTAATCAACGATTGCGTGGACTTGACGCCTTTCCTGCGGGAAGATATTCTCCTCGAGTTTCCGCAACATCCGTTGTGTGAGCCGGAATGTCGCGGTTTGCCAAGGAAAAATCTTGGCAAGGCCAGGAATACCAGCAGCGGCCAGCCCCGTGAGGGGTCACCTGCCTGGGACGAATTGAACAAACTGAAATTTAACACTTAAAATCATTTTATTATGGGTGTCCCCAAGCGTAAACCGTCGAGAAGCCGTCAACGCATGCGCCGCGCGTACAACAGCGTGCTGACGCTGCCGCAGCTCAGCAACTGCCCGCAATGCGCGGCGCCGTACGTCCCCCACCGGGTATGCCCGGCTTGCGGGTACTACAAGGGGCGCCAAGTCCTGACGATTACCGCTGGCGCCTGACCGCGTCGCCCGGCGCTGATCAACGACTGCCGGCGATACATCCCTCTTTATGCGGATTGCTGTGGATGTCATGGGTGGCGACCACGGATGCGGGGTCGTCATCGAAGGCGCCATGCGGGCCATTCAAGCCGATAAGCGCATCACGGCGCTGTTCCTGGTCGGCGACAAATCCAAAATCCACGCCGCCCTCCCCCGCGGTGGGTTTCGCGATCACCGCGTGCGTGTGGTGCACGCCAGCGAGGTCCTGACCATGGACGACAAGCCTGCCGCCGCAGTCCGCCGTAAAAAGGATTCCTCGATCGTGCGCGCGGTGGAACTCGTCCACGACGCGAAGGCCGACGCGGTGGTCTCGCTCGGCAATACCGGCGGCATCTTCGCCGCTGCTACGTTTCGCCTCGGCCGCATCCCTGGCGTGGACCGGGGCGGCATCGCGACAATCATTCCAGCGCCTGACCACCGTTTTGTCCTGCTCGATTCCGGCGCTAATATCGAGTGCAAGCCGGTCCACCTGGCCCAATACGCCGTCATGGGCAGCATCTATTCCCGTGAGGTGCTCGGGTGCCAAAACCCGCGCGTTGGCATCCTGAGCATCGGCACCGAAGACAGCAAGGGCAACGAACTGACCCTGGAGGCTTTCAAACTCTGCAAACAACTCGAACTGAATTTCCTGGGCAACGTCGAAGGCCACGACTTGTTTGAGAACCACGTCGATGTGGTGATTTGCGACGGGTTCGTCGGCAACATCGTCCTCAAGACCTGTGAGAGCCTTGCGCTGGCGATGTTCTCGATGCTTAAGCGCGAGCTCACCGCCAGCCCGCAACGGCAGTTGGGCGCCTTGCTGGCCCAAAACGCTTTTCGCGCCATTCGGCGCCGCATGGACCCCGAGGTCTATGGCGGCGCACCGCTGCTTGGCTTCAACGGCGCCGTGCTGAAGGCCCACGGCTCCGCCCGCGAACGCGCGATCGCCAGCGCCCTTCGAGTTACTACCGAAAACCTCCAACACAAAGTGAATCAGCTCATCGCTCAGGAGATTGCCCTGGCCAACGAGCGCCTCGGCCTCGTCGAGTCGCCCGCCAGCACCGCGCTCTCCGAGAACTAAAGCGCGATGGGCGTTCCCGCTTCCAACTCTCGTTCGTCTCGGGTCTTGGTTCTCGCGGCCCCGGTTCGTTGCCAACCACCATGAGTCCCCTGCCTGCAGCCAAATTCAAAAACCCACGGGCCAAGTACAACTTCCAGGGCCGCACCTGTTCCATTGCCGGCGTTGGCTCGTACGTGCCCGCCAAAATCCTCACTAACGCCGACCTCGAAAAAATGGTGAACACCTCCGATGAATGGATCACCACGCGCACTGGCATCAAAGAGCGTCATATCGCCGCTGCGGATGAGTTCACCTCCGATTTAGGCGCCCACGCCGCCCGGCGTGCGATGGCCCAGGCCGGCGTTACCGCTGACCAACTCGACCTGATCGTCGTGGCCACTATCACGCCGGACATGCCATTCCCGTCGACGGCCGCCCTGATCCAACGCAAACTGGGGGCCCACCGTGCCGCTGCTTTCGACCTCGAGGCCGCCTGCTCCGGCTTCATCTACGCCCTGGAGGTCGCGCAACAGTTCATTATGTCGCGGACCTACGACACTGTGCTGGTCATTGGCGCCGAAAAGCTTTCCGCAATCGTGGATTGGAAGGACCGCAACACGTGCGTGCTGTTCGGCGATGGCGCCGGTGCCGCCGTGTTGCGCAACCGCCCCAATGCCCACGGGCTGCTTACCGCCGTTATGGGCGCCGATGGCCGCAAAGCCGACCTGCTGTTTATGGCCGGCGGCGGCAGCCGGTGCCCCGCTACGGCTGAGTCGGTTGCCGGCCGGATGCATTACCTGCGCATGGAAGGCAAGGAAACCTTCAAAAACGCCGTGCAGGCGATGCTGACAGCCGCCAAAGAGGCCCTGCGCCGGTGTGAAATCGATATCACCCGGATCAAATTAATGATCCCCCACCAGGCCAACCGCCGTATCATCGATGCGGTTGCCGAGCGGTTGGGCGCTAAACCCGAACAGATCTTCATTAACCTGCACAAATACGGCAATACTTCCGCTGCGTCTGTCGCGATCGCCCTGGACGAAGCGGTGCAATCGGGCCGTGTCCAGAGCGGCGACCTGCTCCTCCTGGTGGTCTTTGGCGCCGGCTTGACCTGGGGCGCCGCCGTGATTGAGTGGTGATGGGGTGAATGGTGATCAGCAATCCGTAATTACCAGTTGACTATCATTATCTGTGTGCCGTTTGCGAAATCCATGCGCGATGCAGGATTTGACCTATTAAAAAAACATGCTACGGTTGTGGAGCCGTATGAGCGCAAGAAAAGCTGAAGTTTCCGGGTCACTGCATCACGTCACAGTGGAAGCGCGGCAAACGCGATTATCCCTTTCCCACGACTGCTTCGTTATCCACAAGAATGGCATCGAGTTCCGCAGCGACGCGCCCTTTTCTCCCTGGGCAGAGATGACGCTGACTTTGTCGTCGCCGCGGGACGGTGGCAAGGTACACTGCAATGGCGTGGTGATCTCCTGCACCGGCAGCAGGCACACGGGGTATCACGTGTCGATGGTGTTCACGGGCCTTTCCAAACAGGGCGAGGCGCGCCTGACGGCCATGGTTTCTTCTCAGCTTCCTTAGGCCATCCGGCGGGCTCTCTGGCCCGCGGACTTTTTGATTCTTGGTTCTTTCCAGCGGGCTCACTATTCTGGCGCCCATGGAAATGTTTCATCGGATTCTGAAAACCGCCGTTGACGGGGCCGCCTCGGATATTCATCTGAAAATCGCCACGCCGGTCGTCTTCCGCATCAATCGCCAGCTCATCGCCATTGAGTGCCCTTCTCCGACCCAGGAGTGGATGAACAGCATCGTGGAGCAGATCACGCCAGCTCACCTCAAGAAACGCCTCGAGCAGGAGAGGGAAATCGACTTTTCATATTTCGTCCCCAGCATCGGCCGCTTCCGCACCAATCTTTTTCAGCAGCGCGGCCAATGGTGCCTCGCGATGCGCTACGTCAAGACGATCGTGCCCAGCTTCGAGGAATTGGGGCTGCTTGAGCAAATCCGCAGGATCGCCGAGTCCCCGCGTGGCATTGTACTGCTCGCGGGGTCCACAGGTTGCGGCAAATCGACCACCCTTGCGGCGATGATCGAGCACATCAACGCCAACTTCAAAAAACACATCATCACTCTCGAGGACCCGATTGAATACGTCTTCGAGGATAATCAATGCGTCGTTGAGCAGCGCGAGGTAGGTCTGGATACCCTTTCCTTCCATCACGCGCTCAAGCACGTGCTGCGGCAGGACCCGGACATTATCATGATTGGCGAAATGCGCGATTCGATCAGCTTCACGGCGGCGATGAGCGCTGCGGACACCGGCCATCTCGTTCTGTCAACGCTTCATACCACGAATGCAGCCCAGTCCGTCAGCCGGATCCTCGATTTCTTCAAGGCCGACGAGCGCGAGCAGATTCGCCGCCAGCTCGCCGGCACACTGCAGGCCGTCATCTGCCAGCGCATGGTCAGCACCGTGGCCAACAGCATGACGCCCGCCCTGGAAGTCATGATCAATACCGCCACCGTAAAAAAGCTGATCGAGGAGAACCGCCTCGATAAGTTGCCGGCCGCCATTGAAACCGGCGTCGACGACGGAATGATCAATTTCAATCAAGCCCTGTTCAACCTCGTCAAACTGGGCAAAGTCAGCGAGCAGGAAGCGCTCAGCAAAGCCACCAACCCGCAGGCGCTGGAGATGAACTTCAAGGGCATCTTCCTGGACGAGGGCCGCAGAATTCTCTCCTGAACCGTGAAGGCTGTCAGGAGGGGGGAAGCTGTTTTTTCGGAGCGAGGTACAGCTCCCTTCCTTCGAACGCGCCGACGATCATTTCCACGGTCCGCTCGATCCCTCCAAGGTTTTCATGCACGACCTCCAGGGCGTGCCGGCCCATTTGTTCCCGCCGCGGCTCATCCGTCAACAATTCCCCGACGGCCTTCTCCAGCTCAACTGCGTCGCGCACCTGGACCGCTCCCCGACGCGCTACAAAGCTGGCGGCCACCTCCGCGAAATTTTGCATGTTGGGCCCGAACACCATGGCCTTGCCCAGAGCCCCGGGTTCAATCGGATTCTGGCCTCCCTGTGCCGTGAGGCTCTTACCCACATAGATCACCGTCGCGTGCTCGTAAAAGTACTTCAGCTCGCCGGTGGTGTTCACGAGCAGGCATTGGACTGAGTCCGGTTCGTGTTGGGTGGAATTGGAGATTTCATTGCGGTAAACGAATTTCACCCGGCGCGCCTCCAAGTCCCGGCCGACCTCCCGGCAGCGCTCGAAGTGGCGAGGGACGAGCACCAGGAAGAGGTCGGGCACCCGCTCTTTCAAGCGCAGGAACAGCTCGGCCAGGAGCGCCTCCTCGCCCGCGTGGGTGCTGCCGCCCACCAGCACTCGCGCGCCCGGGGCGACGCCAAGCTGCCGGAAAATCTCGGGCACATCGAGCAGCCGTCTTTCATCCAGTTTCGCAGCGTCGAATTTCAGGCTGCCCACGATGTGAATGGCTTCTGGCCGGCAGCCCAGCTCGCGCAATTTAGCGGCGTCGCTTTCGTTTTGCGCGCCCACGCCCGCAAAAGAGGCAAACAGGCCCCGGAACAGAAATCCGAAGAGCTTGTAGCGCGGAAAGGAGCGTTCCGAAAGGCGGGCGTTCACCAGGAACACCGGGATCCCCAGCGCGCGGGCGCGCCACAGGAAGTTGGGCCAGATTTCGGCCTCCACGAGCACGATCGCCTCCGGACGGATGGCGCTTAACGCACGCCGGACGCACCCGCGGTAGTCGATGGGATAATAGATCCGGCTGATATGGTGTGGCAGCCTGCTCTGAAGTTCCCCCATGCCCGTGGTCGTTGTCGTTGAGACCACAATCTTCAGGTTCGGGACGCGCGGTTCGAGAGCGCGGATTAACTGCGTGCAGACGTTGACCTCGCCTACGCTGACGGCGTGCATCCAGAGAATCTGCCGGTTGGTGATGGTCTGCTTGAATTTCGAGTCATACCGCCCAAAACGCTGGCGAAACCCGCTCTGCCAGTTGCCGCGCCGCCTCATCCGCAGAAAGTAATAAGGCGATGACAGCGCGAAAAAGATCGTGAACAAAATGTTGTATAGGGTACGCATCTAACCGTTCCCACCTCATTGTCAAACATCGGGCCAAATTTTCAAACTATTTTTTGGCACAGAGGGAACAACCAGAGGCGCCGAACGGCATAGAAACGGGATGCATTCTCCTCAGGCACGGCAGGACCGCACCACCCAGGCAAACTGCTCAACCTGGGCAAACCCTGTTCAACCCGCGAGCCCGGCTGCGCCACACTGCGACGAGGAGCTGTTTGCACAGGCGGCGCACTGACATTTTCGCCCGTGGAAACAGCTCCCCGTCTGCGGGGATTTCATCACCATGCTCGCCGCGTTCATATGGCGAGCAGCTCGCGGCTGCGTTGTCGGATCTCCTGTTGCCGTGCGGCAACCAGTGCAGCGGCTTGCGCCTTCTCTTCAAACAGCGCCGGAAACACCAGCAATGGGTACTGGGTAAGCCACGCAAGCGCCGACGCTTCGTTGGCGGCGCGACGCACCAAGCTGTTCACCTCCGGTTCCCATGCCTCCTCCAGCCGCTCCGCCAGCAGCCGGGCTTTAAGGTTTTCGAACCGGTTTTCCTGCACCGCTCGGAACGGCGCGGTCGGCACCGGCTCCACCACGAACCGGGTCTCCGGGCCGAACTCCGCGGCCAGCCTTCTATAGTTTCCATTCATCGCTTTTCCTTTCGTTTTGCCGCCCATCCGGGCGGCCATTGGTTTAACAAAAAACCCGCGATTGACAGGCAATCGCGGGTTTTTTGGAAATCTTTGTTATTGGTTAGAAGTTTCCTCCCACGACGCCGGCACGGCCAGTGGAGCGATGCCACATGGACGTCTGTCCAGCGACTCGCTGCGCGCACAGGCAAATGTTAAACTTTGTTGTCATTGTCGAACGCCCTTATGAAACACCATTCCTACCCTTTTGTCAAAAACAATCCGCTTTGACGCGGGCGGCCAAACGGGTTAAAAAGTGGATGGTTCATGGCGGACTGCCAGCCGCCCCAAGTGGTTGGGGAAGCTTGTCGCCCGCTCACCGGCAGCTACTATCGAAGCGCAATGAGCACAAGCGACAAACCCTTAAAAATGGTGACCTGTCCCGGGTGCGAGGCCAAGGTCTTCATTCCCGGCGACCTGCCTCCACTCTCGACTGAACCGTGCAAGCGCTGCGGGCATCCGATCATGATGCCGATGCAACTGCGCCAATTCGAACTGCGCAGCAAGATTGCCTCGGGAGGGCAGGGCAAAGTTTACCGCGCTTTCGATACCGTCCTGGAGCGCCTGGTGGCCATCAAGATCCTGCGCAAAGAGCTGGAGAGCGACCCCGTGGCGCTGGAGAACTTCATCCGCGAAGCCCGTGCTTGTGCCTCCCTGAACCATACCAACATCATTCACATCTACACGTTCGACGACTTCGACGGCCAAAAGTACCTCGTCATGGAGTTGGCCGACCGTGGCAGTCTGGACACCCGGATCGAGAAGCAGCAGCGGCTGCCGGAACTGGACGTCCTCGACATCGGCATCAAGATTGCCTCCGCGCTCGATTTGGCCCTTAAACACAACCTCCTCCACCGCGACATTAAACCGGGCAATATCCTGTTCAACTCCGACAACGAACCCAAACTCGTCGATTTCGGCCTGGCTCGCAGCGTCGAAGCCGAACCCGAATCCGCTACAGTCACTGAAGGTACCCCGTACTACGTCGCTCCTGAGAAAATCAAACGCGAACGCGAGACGTTCCTTTCCGATATGTACAGCCTCGGTTGCACGCTTTATCACGCCTTGACCGGCCATGTGCCGTTCGAGGCCCCGAGTGTCGAAGAACTGGTCGCCGCCCACGTCCACACCGCCCTGACCCCCCCCAATCTCGTCGTCACGGATATCACCCAACCCACCAGCGACGCGCTGTCACGTGTCCTCGCAAAGAACCCGGCCGACCGCTTCCTGAGCTACGATGAGTTCCGCATGGCCCTCGAGGCCGCCCGGAGCCAGTGGCTGGTCCGACACTACTCGCAGCCTGTTGCAACCAAAGCCGCCAAAAGCAAAACCAGTTGGTGGCGCCGGTGAGGGCCAATCACCACTTCCCCTCAGCGAGCAGAGCGGTCACGTTTTGGGCCAGGTCCTGCGCCAGCAACGGCATGGCCTGCCGCTCCGCGCTGCTGAGGTCCGAGCCGACTTGAATCAGCGTGTAGCCGGTGACGGGTTGGTCCAGGAGCAGCTTGCCCGAGCTCCGTTCGCGCGCCGTAACGTGAGCGGTCAGGCTCAACCGGTAGTCGCGCACCGTCAAAATATCGTTGGGCGCGAACGTTACCTCCAATCGCTGATAGCGGGTGAGCGCGCCGGTGATGATAATGTCGCCGTCCGCGTGAGTCGCCAACTGGTAGGTGCCGTCGCGCTGCAATTCCCTGCGCATTTGCGAGGTGACTGCGTCCGTCAACCGCGGCTGCAAGGTTTGGTTAACAAACGGGCTGACCTGAACTGATTTCCCACCAGCCGCGAGCCCGTTGGGTGGCCCGAGCCGGTAGCCGGCGCAGCCGGCCACGCCGAGCGTGGTCAGCGCTAGCAGCAAACTGGGCGCCCACAGCCGAAATCGAAAGGCTCCCGGCAGCGCCCCCCGTTCGTTGAGCCTTGAGCCTTGGGCCTTGAGACTTCGGACTTTGGACGTTGGACTTTTGAATTGGGGAATCGCGTCCATGCTACTTCTTCGCCTGTTGGGTTCTTGGCTTCAACGCGTCAATCCGCTGTCGCGCTTCGGCGGCGTAGGGCGAGTTGGGGTCCTGCAGTACCACCTCGTTGTAGTACACCAGCGCCCCATTCCATTTCTTATACTTCTCGTAAAACTTCGCGATCTGAAAGTTGCCCCGCGCCTGCTCGGCTTTTAGCCCCCCGATGATTTTCTGCGCTTCCGGAACCCGGGTGTCATTCGGATACAGCGTCATGAAGTCGGTGAAGGTGGCGACTGCCTGCCCGGCCGTGCTTTGATCGTACTCCGCCGTCTGCGCCTGCTTTTTAAAAGCGAGCCCCTCGCGGTACAGCGCTTCTGACGCCACCTGGGGCCGGTCATGGTAGCGGTCGGCCGCGGTCTCGTAAGCCTTCGCGGCCAGCGGGAAATTCTTTTGCTTCTCTCGCGCCGTCCCGATCTTCATCTGGGCTTGGGGCCCGACGTCGCTGAACGGGCCGTTCTTGACCACCTTGTCATACATATCCGCGGTTTTTTCCATTGAGGGAAAAATCGGGATATAGCCCCACAGCTTGAACCATTTCCCGGCCAGATACTTGTTGGCAATTCCGTACTGCCGCTGCAGCACCTCCTCGTAACTCGCGATCTTGGGCTGCTTTTCGAGGACCTTTTGATATTCCTTGAAGGCCTTTTCGTCGTTGCCTCTGGCTTCGTAGCAGCGGCCCACCAGGTACTGAGCCTGGGGCGCGTAATCCGACAGCGGCCAGACCTTGACCACTCGCTGGGCCGCTTTGAGCGCCAAGCCGTAATCCTTTTTATCAAACGCCGCCTGGGCTACGTCCATTTGCTCCTTGGCCCGCGCCCGCTGCCATTTGCCCTCGCCCCCGACCGGCTCGTAACTCCAGCCTTCGCCAGGCCGATAAATCAAGGGTGCCGGCGAACGAGTGGGGAAAGCCAACAGGCACGCCAATACCAGCAGCCAGGAAAATGACCTGCGATTCATTCTGGCACACTAACGAGCGCCGACAACCAGTGTCCAGTTCAAAGTCCATCCGTTGCGCAATGCGGCGCGCAACGCACGCAAAGCGCCCGATTACCCCCGATAAACAATCAACACGCCGAAGTCGGTCATCAGCTTCTGGCTCCCGATATCCAAGTGGGTGTACGTCAATGGGGTGAGGCTGACCAGGTTGGCCTCGCCGATACGGATCAGGAAATTGGAAACCACCTCGTCGAACTTATCGTGCCCCACCTCGATGCAGTCGGTGTGCTTGATGGTTTTGACGCGGAGTTTTTTGTCCGTTTCCTTGGCAGCGACTTCCAGCGGCGCGAGCGGTTTCGCGATCAGCCGTTCGCCCACCTTGTCGCTCCGGACCTTCAGGTGCATTTCCACGCGGGCCGCCGCCGAGGAAGAAATCGGATTCACCGGGTGGGCTTCCACGCGCGCCGTCGGAGCCTCTGTCGGGATGCCGCCGTGCGGTACCACGCTTTGGGGCTCAGGGATGACTATCGTTTCCCCGCAGGAAGGACATTCGATTTCCGTGCCGGCGCCGGTGCTATCAACCGCTAACTCCTGTTCGCACTTCGGACAGTTGAAGATGACGTCCATAGGTGGCCTTTTGTTTGCTGAGTGCGACCTGAGGATATGCGGTGTTGCGGTTCAACACCAGCAAAAAGTTTTCCTATTCGTACGTCTTTTCGAGCTGCTTGATTCGTGGCCAAACCGGCGAAGTTTCGGGCGTGCGTTTCTTGACCTCACCGAAAATGCGTTTGGCTTCGGCTGGGTTGTCCCTCGAGATCACGACGCAGTAATCCAGCTCGATCCAGGCCTTGCGGGGGTCTTGCAGGGTCTGGCCGTAAGTCTTGAGCCAGGCCTGCATCGCGGCCGCCCCATGGCTTTGCGCCGCTTTCAGACTCTCCTCGAGCTGGTAGGCCATCCCAGGCAGGCGCTCCCCCATCACCGCGGCGGCGGCCGCCTGCTTCTTCTCCGTCTCCTCCTCGTTCTTCACTCTCTCCCAGTAAAAGAACAGCTCCCAGCCGCCCCAGACCACCACCACGATCATCACCACGGCGATTACTTTGGTCATGCTTCCTCGATTCGTTCGATGTGGGCGCCCAATTGCCTCAGTTTGCCGTCGATATTCTCATACCCGCGATCGATATGATAAACCCGATTCACCTGGGTCGTGCCGCGCGCGGCCAGACCCGCGATCACCAGTGCGGCCGAAGCTCTCAGGTCGCTCGCCATTACCGGCGCCCCGCTCAGCGGCTTTCCCCCTTTCACAATCGCGCTCGGCCCTTCGATCTCAATATCTGCTCCCAGCCGTGCCAGCTCGCTCACGTGCATGAACCGGGACTCGAAGATGCGCTCGGTGATGATGCTGATCCCGGGTGTCACCGCCATCAGCGCCATCATCTGCGCCTGCGCGTCCGTCGGAAAACCCGAGTAGGGCAGGGTGGTGATGTCCACCGGCTTGAGCCGGCCGTTCCGGCGCACGGTCAGGCCCGTGCTGCCTCGCTCGATGCGGGCACCCGCGTCCTTGAGCTTGTCCAACACCGCGTGCATCTGCTCAGGCCGCGCCCCGCGCAACGTCACCTCACCGTTCGTCGCTGCCGCCGCAATCGCAAACGTCGCCGCTTCGATGCGGTCCGGTATCACCTCATGCTCCGCGCCGTGCAAAGCCCGCACCCCGGTGATCGTCACCGTCGGGCTGCCCGCTCCGCTAATCTTCGCGCCCATGGCGACCAGAAACTTCGCCAGGTCCACCACCTCCGGTTCGCACGCAGCGCTTTCGATCACTGTCACCCCCTCCGCCAGCGTTGCCGCCATCATCACGTTGGCCGTCCCCAGCACCGTCGAGCCGGATCGCCCGCCCAGAAACATCGCCGACCCCACCAGCCGCCGCGCGCTCGCATGAACGTAGCCGCCCTCGATCACCACCTTTGCCCCCAGCGCCTCAAATCCTTTCAGGTGCAAATTGATCGGCCGCGCTCCAATCACGCAACCCCCGGGCAGCGAAACCGTCGCCTTGTGCAGCCGCCCCAGCAACGGGCCCATCACGCAAATCGAACCCCGCATTTTGCGAATCAGGTCGTAGTCCCCGGCCCCTTTGATCTTGCGCGCCCGGACCCGGACGCTTCCCCCCTCAAAACACACTTCCGCGCCCAGCCACGTCAGGATCTGGCCCATGAACCGCACATCGCTCAAATGCGGCACCCGGCGGATGACGCAAGTGTCGCTCGTCAGCAAAGCGGCGGCCATGATGGGCAACACCGCGTTTTTGGCCCCGCTGATCGTCACTTCACCGCGCAGCGGGACGCCGCCTTTGATGAGCAAGCTATCCATGAAATGTTCTGTTCACTTTCGCGCTATCAAGATTCTTGGGCGCTGAGTGTAGTCGTCCAGGATCCGTTCCACAATCCACTTTTCAGCCTCGAACAATTGGCGGATCGGGTCCGCCTGGCCATCGCCGAATTCCAGCATGATTTTTCCCCCGGGCTTCAGCAGCTTCCCCGTCTCCCCCGCCAGCCGCCGGTAAAAATCCAGTCCGTCCGGCCCCCCATCCAGCGCCGGGCGCGGGTCGTGGTGCTGGACCTCGGGTTCCAGCTTGTCGATTTCCGCGGTTGGGATGTAAGGCGGGTTGCCGATAATCAGATCGAACCGCGCGGCTGGGTGCACCGCCGTGAAGGCGTCCCCCTGGCAAAGACGGATGCGCTCGCTGACGCCGTGGCGGGCGACGTTCTCCCCGGCCAGGTGCAGCGCCTCGGCCGAGACATCCACCGCGCAGACCTGGGCCGCAGGACATTTGACCGCCAGCGCAATCGCCACGCATCCGCTCCCGGTCCCGAAGTCCAGGGCCGTTGGGCTTTGAGCCTGGGAGCTGCCAAGCGAGTTCAGGAACTGCCAGCCTTGCTCAGCCAGCAGCTCGGTTTCCGGGCGAGGAATCAGCGTGTGCCGGTTGACCGCGATTTCCAGCCCGCAGAACGAAGTCGAGCCGGTGATAAGCTGAAGCGGCTCACGCTGCCCGCGCCGCCTAACCAATTCCCGTGCGCGCTGCAGTTCCGCCGGCGAAAGCTCCCGTTCGAACTTGAGGTAAAGTTGCATCCGCGGCAACTCCAGCACGTGCGCGAGCAGCAGTTCGGCTTGCAGCCGCGACGATTCCACCCCCTTTTTCGCTAGAAATTCGCTGCTCCGCTGAATAACTTCCAGGACCGTCATAACCATTTGGCTTCTTTGCGGCTGTCGCGTCTCTGCGGTTTGTCCGTGCACTCGATTTGGTTGCGGCTTCGCCGCGCTGCGGCTTTGCGTTAACTCCCATGGCATTGATACTTCTAGGACGCGCCGTTGTGGTGCTCGCTCACGGCTAGGTTGCGCATCTGCCGCTTGCGATACCACGCAACCATCGCCAGGTCCCACACGCCCCGCCCGAGCCGGTTCCAGACTCCGTATTTCGATCGGCCTGCCGTCCGGGGATGGTGCGCAATATCCATCTCTTTCACCACCGCCCCGGCATCCTGTGCGAGCACCGGCAGGAAACGGTGCAAGCCGTCAAAGGGAAGCAGCGTCTGTAACACTGGCCGTTTCATGACGCGCAGGTTGCAGCCAATATCCCTGAAATCGACGCCCAGCACCAGCTTGCGCGCCCCGCGGGCGATGGACGACGAAAATCGCCTCAAAGGATTGTCATTCCGTACCGCCCGGACCCCGCAAACCAGGTCGCAACTTGCCAGCGCCGCGATCATGGGGGGGAGGTCCGCGGGATCGTTTTGAAGATCACCGTCAAGGGTCGCAATGACGCTGCCCCGGCTCGCTTCAAAGCCTGTCCAGAGGGCCGCGCTCTGGCCGCTCTGGCGCGCATGATGCAGCGCGCGCACCCGAGAGTCGGCTCGCTTCGCCGCGATCATCTGTTCCCATGTCCCGTCCGTGCTGGCGTCGTCCACGAGAATCAGCTCAAGTCCGCGCCGTTCCTCCCTCAAGGCCTGCAGGACCTGCCGCGCAAGGGGTGCCACATTGTCGCGCTCATTTCGCAACGGAATCACTACCGAAATGCCTGGAACGAATGGGCCGGGAGCGCTCGCTTGCGCCGCAGCCACGGCAGGCGCGCCGAACGGAACCCTGCCCCCGGCAAAAGGGGAGCGGGAATCGAGAGGGCGAGTGCTCCCATCGGGAGCGTCGTTTCCAACATTCATAGCACGTCAGCCCACCGCCGCGGCGGGCTCAACCTGGAGAGGCAACGCCGTGTTTTACTTCCGGCCCCGGGCACGCCTGCGAGTCGGCTTTCTTCGGGCCGCAGGCCGCCTGCGCGAAACGCGTTTCCGGGCCACGCGAGTTCGGCGCACCCTGGCCTTGGCCTTAGGCTTTCGGCCTCTTGCCTTTGTCTTCCTGCCTTTGGCCTTTAGCCTTTGGCCTTTGGCCTTCGCCTTGGCCTTTGGCCTTTGAACTTTGGACTTCGGACTTTTGGCTCGGGCCTTTGGACCTTGCACCTCGGACTTGAAACTTGGAACTTGAAACTCGGTCGGCGCGGCCGACGCCGTCTCCTCAACCCAGCCATGGGCTTCGCGAACCGCGATCATTGTCCTCAGAATGTCGTTCCAGGTTTCGGGCTGCATCATGGTGCTGTTGGGAAACATGCAGCCATCCCAGCAAATGTGGCGCGTGGCCCGGGTGGGGTTTCCGTCTTCGGTTCGGAGCCAATAACGCGCGTGGTGAGCAATGGACAATTTGCCATTCGGGTCGCCGGGGAGACAGTGGTGCCCGGTCTTGTCGTGAGTGCCGGAGCCTTTGACTGTGGCATCATTTTGAGCGACGTGGAAATCGATCGTCCAGGGGCGCAGCTCATCGGTGAGCGTTTTCAGCGCATCGTCCAGGTGCGCGGGGTCCGACCAATCCCATTCTGGCGGGAGAAGCGCGTCGTCGGGTGCGTTGTACCCAAGCGCATAAAGCAGCGTGTGCGCCATATCGGCCTGGAAACCCAGAGTCTGTGGCCGGTCCACAGCCTTCAACAGTTCCGCCATCAGTTTCCAACTGTGCATTCCGCCCCAGCAAATTTCGCCTTCGGCTGCAAGCCGTTCGCCGAAACCCTCCGCCACCTCACAAGCCTCGCGGAAGGTTTGCGCGATTTTCGCCTGGTTCGCCGCCGGGTTCGCCGCCCATTCCGCGACGCCGCAGGCGGAGTCGATGCGCACGACCCCATAAGGCCGCGCCCCCAATTCGCGCAACCGGCTGGCGATTCGGCAGGCCTTGCGCACCTGGTCCACAAAGCGCTTTCGCTCCTCGTCCGTTCCCATTGCGGAGCCGCCCCCGGTAGCCCCCCAGACCGGCGCCACGACCGAACCGACGACCAGGCCTCTCGACTGGACCCTACCGGCCAGCCGCTCGAGCCCTTCCTCATCGATGTCGATGCTCACGTGCGGGTCAAAGAGGAAAAGGTCCACGCCTTCGAATTTGACGCCACTGACCTCAGCGCCGGTGGTCAGGTCCAGCATCGTGTCGAGGTCGATGCATGGCTCAGCGCCGGGGCTGCCCTTGCCGACCAGGCCGGGCCACATCGCATTGTGCAGCTTGGGATAGTCATTGCTCATTGGCGCGCTCATTCAGTTATCCTTTCAGGAGTTGAGCCTAATCCCGCCGTGCTCGGAGGCGCAATCGGAAAAACTCTTTCAATCGTGTTCCCCCAGCGTAACTTTGAGCCGTTGAATGCCTTAGCTCAAAAGGGCGGCGCCGGTTCGCCGGCGGAGGGCCTTTGCTTCGCCTGCGGCCTGTGCTGCAACGGCGTGATCTTCGCCGATGTGCGGCTGCAGGCCGGTGACGATGCTGAGCGGTTGCGGTCACTGGGCTTGCCTTTGACCGCCGGGCGTCCGGGACGGAGCCAGGAAGCTGATAATTCATCCCGCCCAATCCGGTTCCGCCAGCCGTGTGCCGCTTTCGATGGCTGCCGATGCCGCATTTACGCGGACCGCCCCCGCTACTGCCGCGAATTCGAATGCGTGCTGTTGAAAAGCGTGAGCGCGGGACATACCGGGCGGGACGCCGCCCTGGGAATCATTGCGTCCGCTCGCCGGCGGGCCGATGAGGTGCTCAGCCTGCTGCGGCAACTCGGTGACCGGGATGAACATCTGCCTGTGGCCGCGCGGTTCCGGCGCACGGCCCGGCGATTGGAGCAGCAGGGCCTGGATGAAGAAACCGCGGAGCGGTACGGCCGCCTGACCCTGGCAGTCCACGACCTGAACCTCCTGTTGGCGGACGCCTTCTACCCAGG